>Ga0131853_10022316_pt1 | contig 11456 bp, 14 predicted proteins | sample TergutLab28metaG_FD_92764 | JGI IMG/M metagenome (GOLD analysis project Ga0131853, IMG submission 92764) | Labiotermes labralis P1 segment gut microbial communities from Petit-Saut dam, French Guiana - Lab288 P1 (version 2) (version 2) | ecosystem: Host-associated > Arthropoda: Insects >...
CCCAAAACCCGGAAAAACCCGAGGGGCTTAAATCGGCAAGCGACATCAGGGCGGCGGTGAAGGAAGTGATTCAAGCGGACTTCGTCCGCTTGGATTTAGGAGATTTGAAGAGCAAATCTCCACACGTTGGTTGACGGGAAAAGTTCCGCGGCTTGGTTGCAGTTTTTCCGGACTATGCTATACTTAAACGACACGATAAAGAGCTTTATGGAGGTACTATGGCAAATCTGGTTATCGTTGACGAAGATACCTGCAAGGGATGCTCGCTTTGCGAGGTGGCATGTCCGCAAGGCGTCCTCGTGATGGATAAAAGTAGGGTGAACGCCATCGGGTACAACCCGATGCTGTTCAAGCATGCCGATGCATGCACGGGCTGCAAGATATGCGCCCTTGTGTGCCCGGATTCGGTGCTGACGGTGGAGAAGGGGGTTTAGATGAAGGTCCTGATGAAAGGTAACGAGGCGGTCGCCGAGGCCGCCATACAGGCCGGGTGCAGGGCGTACTTCGGCTACCCGATAACGCCGCAATCGGAAATACCGGAGTACATGGCCGCCAAGATGGAGCCTGCCGGCGGAGCCTTCGTCCAGGCGGAGTCCGAGGTCGCCGCCATCAACATGGTCTACGGCGCGGCGGCGGTCGGGGTGCGGGCAATGACCAGCTCCTCCTCGCCGGGAATCGCCCTGAAGCAGGAGGGCATCGGCTACCTTTGCGGGGCCGATCTTCCCTGCCTCATCGTCAGCGTTGCCCGCGGCGGGCCGGGCCTCGGCGGGATCATGCCCTCACAGGGCGACTACTTCCAGTCCACCCGGGGCGGCGGCAACGGCGACTACTACCTGCCTGTCTTCGCACCGGCTTCCGTGCAGGAAGCCTGGGACCTGGTCTTCAGGGCCTTCAACGTGGCCGACACCTACCGAATCCCCACGATGGTCCTCATGGACGGGCTCCTCGGTCAGATGAAGGAGCCGATGGAACTTACGCCCCGCGAGATCGCCAAAATCGACAAGTCATGGGCGACCAACGGCAATTCCGGCAGGCGGCCGAGGAACACCATCACCTCGCTGAACCTCAATGCCGAGAAGCTGGAACAGCAGAATATCAGGCGGGGTAAGACCTTTGCCGAGATCATCAAGAAAGAGGTGATGGTAGAGAACACGGTGAAGGACGGCGACACGGTGGCTATCGTGGCCTACGGAACGCCGGCCCGGATCGCGATGAACTCCATCCGGGAACTCAAGGAAAAAGGGGTGAATGCCGGCCTTATCCGCCCCATCACCCTTTGGCCGTATCCCTACGATACCTTCCAGAACCTGCCGGCTTCGGTAAAACACATCGTGGTTGCCGAACTTTCGCAGGGGCAGATGCTGGACGACGTAAAAATCGGCGTTGCCGGCAAGTACCCGGTTCATTTCTACGGACGCACCGGCGGCATGATCTTCGAGCCGTCCGAGATTACCGCGAAGGTACTCGAAGCCGTCAAGGGCACAAAGGAGGGAAAATAAATGGGAGAGGTTGTATACGCGAAGAGCAAGGGTCTTACCGATGCCCGGCTTTCGTACTGCCCCGGCTGTACCCACGGTACCATCCACAAGCTGATTGCCGAATCGTTGGTCGAGCTGGACGTGCTGGGAAACACCATCGCCATAGCGTCGGTCGGCTGTTCGGTGATGTCCTACGAGTATTTCAACTGCGACGCGATCCAGGCCGCCCACGGGCGCGCCCCCGCCGTCGCTACCGGCATGAAACGGGTCGTGCCGGATAAGATCGTCTTTACCTACCAGGGTGACGGCGACCTTGCCTCGATAGGCACGGCGGAGATCGTCCATGCCGCACATCGGGGCGAAAACATCACGGTGATCTTCGTCAACAACGCCATCTACGGGATGACGGGCGGACAGATGGCGCCGACCACGCTGATCGAGCAGAAAACCAGCACCACGCCGACCGGAAGGAAGGAGGCCAGTACCGGCCTGCCGATCAAGGTGAGCGAGATGCTGGCCCAGGTCCCCAGCTCGGCCTACATCGAGCGGGTAAGCGTCCACGACATAGCCCACCTGCTGAAGGCGAAAAAGGCCATCAAGAAAGCGTTCCAGTACCAGATCGACAAGAAGGGCTTCTCCATGGTCGAGATTCTCTCCTCGTGCAACATAGGCTGGAACATGTCGCCGGTGGAAGCCAGCGAGTACATCGGCACCGGACTTGTCCCGTACTATCCCCTGGGCGTGTACAAGGACGAGCCGGCCGGGATCAAGGCCGCCGGCATGGGAGGCAAGGCATGACGAAAATGATATTCTCCGGATTCGGCGGGCAGGGCATCCTGACCCTCGGCGAGGTCGTGGCGACCATAGGGATGAAGCAGAACAGGCAGGTAACCTGGATGCCGTCCTACGGGGCGGAGATGCGGGGCGGCACGGCGAACTGCGCCGTCATCGTCTCCGACGAGGTGATCGGCAGCCCGCTGGTGAACTCGGACATCGACATACTCTGCGCAATGAACAAGCCCTCCATCGACAAGTTCCTCTCCAAAATGAAACCGGGCGGACTTGTCATCATGAATTCCTCCATTATTACCGAGGAGATCCCGGCGGGCAACTACAGGATACTGAAGATCGATGCGACCAACGTGGCGACCGGGGTGGGAAACCCCCGCGTGGCCAACATGGTCATGCTCTCCGGCTTCCTCAAAGGAACCGACCTTTTCACCCTGGACGACATAAGCGTCGCCCTCGAGTACCGCTTTGCCAATGCCAGGAACAAGGACCTGATCCCGCTGAACATCAAGGCAATCCGGGCCGGACTGGAGAACTGCAAGTAAACGCCGGTTAAGAAAGCACCGACCAAATCTCGATGACGGGATTTGGTCGGTGCTACTTAACCGCTTCTGCGGAACGAAGTGGGACAGAAACAAAGGGAAGCGCCGAATTCCTTATTAAATCAGCGGTTTCCCAAGCCCCGGCGCGGGATTTAGCCGGGGGTCCGAATCTTGCCGCCGAACCGGCGAGGTTCGGAAGTCCATTCCCATCACTTGACAAAATAACCGATTTCATTGAAACTCAAATTTACTTTGTTTATATGGAGGTTTCTATGATCGCTACGGGTCTTGTCAATGATATTGCCTTCCGGCATCTGCCGATGGGAAGGGCGAGGGCGACGGTGCTTGCCCAGTTTCTCTTTCTTGCCCTTGCCCTGATCATCCCGACGCTGACGCACCGGCTTGGTCTTAACTACCTGGTCGCCCAGCCCATGCACTGGATGATTCTTTTCGCCGGCCTTTCCTACGGCCCCGTCTCCGGCCTGCTCCTCGGCCTCGGCGTTCCCATCGCCTCATTCCTGGTAACCGGAATGCCCGTTCCCGCCATGCTCCCGCTGATGCTGCCGGAACTCGCCGCCTACGGCCTTCTCGCCGGCCTGCTCAAACCAAGGCTTTCCGCCTTTGGCTCGGTGGCCGTGGCCCTGCTCGCCGGAAGACTGGTTTTCCTTGCGTTGCTGGCCCTTTCCGGATCGCTCTCCGGCTCGCCGCTTGGGTTCGCCCAAGCCACCTGGCTGCCCGGCCTTCCTGTCATGCTGATGCAGATCTGCCTTCTGCCGGTCCTGACCGGCCTGTACGTAAAGTGGGCCGGAAAAGAATAACCACAAAGGACTTTTCGGCCTCGGCTCTGCGGTAGAACCGAAGCCCTGCTTCCGACGGCCAACCCTTCCAAGTCCAATCCGCCACAAGGCGGATTGGACCAACCGGCCGTTGCCGACAACGCAATCCGTCCACCTACGGCTGCCGGGCCGCCGACTTCCGAAACAGGACATCCGTCCTCCGTCAAAGACAAAGCCATGCCCCGTATTATGTACGAGTACGGAAAAAATAGTTGACAGTAGCCCATGCCGGCAGTACAATTATTAAAAGTACGGTTTGATCTTCCACAGAGGAAAGTTGACGAACATAGGCAACATGTAACCAGAAGGCGGAATTGCCCGGGTTGGCATATCGGGAAATTATTCACGGCAACGTTCAAACCGCCAGCCTCAAGGTTATTTGACGTATAATTTTATCGGAGGGACAGAAATGAAAGGAATGTTTTTCCTGATGATTATGACGTTTCTTTTTTCTTCTTGCGGGAAGGGAGAGTCGGATCCCCTGATCAAGATACGCGGTATTGAAATGCCCACGCTTCTGGAGGAGATAGTCAATACAAACCGTGCAAAGACCTTTGGTTCAACTGTCCCCAATTTCCAGGAAAGAGCTTTGGAATTTTTGACAAAGGATTTTGATCATGAAGAGGATATGCGGATTGCCAAATCGGTCAAAGAATTGGTTGAGAAAAATAAAATTTTCTTCGGCGAGATGGATTATCCGTCCGGTACCCCGGCAGGAACCGTTTCCCGCCGGGAAGCTATTGCCGACATAAATTTCCTCTTTAGTATTTTGCGCTACGGCTATACCGGTTACGGATATTTCGGAGGCGATGCGATTTTCCATTCCCTGCGTAATTCCATAATTGAACGACTACGTTTAATGGAAGAGCCGATCAGTAATAACGATCTTCTATCGATTATCTCGCAACCTCTTCAGGAAGTAATTTTTGACAATCATTTTGCATTACATACGATCAGGTTCAACGCCCCTTCTCAGGTGGCATATATGAACGAAGACTTTGTCATAAGAAAAACTGCCGACGGTTATGTGATGGATATTTATGCCGAGACCACTAAAATTGTCGCAACTAATTTGGATGACGGAACGCATATTGATTGCATCGTTCCGACGATTACGAAAGACGGTGAATTGGCGTTTACATTCGGCGTAATTGCCGATCCGACGACCATCTCCGGAAGAGGGAGCGCAATAACTGTTTCGCTGCTTCTTGAAAAAATTGCTACCGGGGAGATTATTTCCCATAACATAATTCTTGGCAGGATACCCAATCCTCTTCTTTTCGACAGACGCCCCTTTGAGGAACGCCCGCCTCTTGAGCAACAGCAAATTAGGGGAATTACCGTTCTGGAAAACAGGCACATGTGGGGTACTTGGACCGATGCCCGGGAAATGCTTGCCGCGCATCGTGAATTCTATTCCGTCGGAATGGACATGAGGGACAAACCGGCGGTAATCCTGGATCTGCGATGGAATTATGGCGGATCGAATCTTCTGGGGCTTGAATGGATAAGGGGTTTTTCCGGCCGGGAACCTGCCGAACTGGGCCTTTTGCCATTTGTTCTTTCGACTTTTACGGCCCACGAACTGGGCGAAGCATTTTACCCGTCCGACGACGAAATTACTTTTGATTTCCTGCCCTGGTCGCAGGGCGTCGGGGACACATGGCTTTCGGACCCGAACCGCCGCGGTCAGTGGTTTTTTCCCGAGCTACCGGATTGGAGGGCAATCCCCAACGAAACCCCCGTGATCGTCTTGACGGACGGTAACGTAAGTTCTGCCGGCGAGACTTTTTTGAGCGAGCTTATGCAGATGGAAAACGTCGTCGTCGTTGGAGTGAACACGATGGGAACAAAACTTTCGGATGGGGTGATCAGAATCTGTTTGCCCAACAGCGGCCTTGAGATACAGTTCGGATCCCTCACGCTCTGGCTCCGCCCCGATTTTTCGCAATTTGAAGGCGTCGGTTACGCACCGGATCTCTGGGTCCACCCCAGGGACAGCCTCGAACGTGCCCTTGCCTTCATAGAACGGTACGGAATTCCGCAATAGTTGATAATCTATCGCAGGTAATGGATACGGAATACAATCAATTTTAAATCCCTCTAAAGTTCCCAGATTGCAGTGTCATGTCTTCATGGCAAAGCGTTAACCTTTTTGCCAATGATTTTCGTGAAAACAGGCGGTAGATTTCCCGGTCGCACTTTTATGTCAAAAAATTTCGTGGCATACCCTTGTAGTAATGTTGCAATGCAGGAGGCCGTCTTTGCTTTCTCGTTCAAATTGCGCATCCGCCTCGGCAATATGAGCCGCATAATCATCATCGGAAGGTAACGGATCGACGGAATGCGAGGACATGTATTGTCTCCAGTTTTCCTGCGTAAAAGTTGTTGCGTTTGGGAATTCGCAAACGATGGGATTGTCGAAAAATTCCGCCGTTGCCGGTCGCCTGCGGCCGCTTCCGCCGGGTATCTCGTTGTAAACGGCGATTATCGGTGCGCCTTGTTTCCCTATTCTGCGGCATTCGTTCTTGAATGCGGCCTTGTCGAACCAATGCAGTGCCTGGGCACAAACGACGGCATTGACACTATGATCGTCAAGCCCGGTAGCCTCGGCCGAACTGCCAATAACGGTTACATTCTGTAGGGTGCAAGTACCGTGACAAGGAACTTGCGCATATCGGCATTCGGCTCGATTGCGTACAGGGTAAATCCACCTTTGGCAAGCAGTTCGGTAAATTTTCCGGTGCCGGCCCCGACTTCCGCAATAACGGCATTTTGCGGGACAAGATTCTTGATGTAGTCAAGGACGGAGACTGGATATCCGGGGCGGCCATGCTCATAGGCTTCCGCCCTTCCGGTAAACAATTCGGTATTCATCGTTCCTCCTTAACTATACTCCTTTAAGTTAGCTTATTGTACATGGAATTGCATAATTTCTTGTACAATAAACTAGTACAATCGGAAATAGTCAACTGATTATGTCAATTGACTATAACCATGCATTCAAAACAGGTCAACCTTCTCGATTTCTACGCAACAATTTTCGTCAAAGGTCATTTTTACGGCCCAAGGCATTTTGCCCGCCATCGCCATGAAGTCCTCGAACCGGAAAGTTCTATCGTAATAATTGATGATCGTTGACAAGGCCGTACCATGCGTTGCGATAACGATATTCTTGCCATGGTTGTTTTCGATAATGTCGTTCAACGCAGCCATGTTGCGGTCCTGAACCTCGGCAAGGGATTCGCCGTCGGAACGTTTGTAGGAAAAATCGGCCCATTGCTTTTCGGCAAAGGCAATAAAGTCCTCGACCCATACGCTGTCAGCCTTACGTTCGCGTAAATCGTAAACGGTTTGAATTTGTAGGTCCCTGCTTTCGGCAAAGAGGGAAACGGTGTCCACTGCACGTTTATAGGGACTGGAAAATATCGCATCGATCTTTTTATCGCTCAAGAAATCCAGGACCAATAACCGGGCGGCAAAACCCGTTGGGGCAAGCGGTCGTGCTGCGTCCTCCCGGATGTTGGTATCCGATTGTGCATGGCGGATAAAGTAAACCGTCGTCATTGTATGCCTCCGGATTTATCGTGGCAAAAATACATTTTCAAAACGTTTTTCACAATATATTTTCGTCTATCCATTTTGCCACGCCGTCATTGTCGCAGTCGCCGCAGATACAATCCGCCACGGCTTTTACTTCGGGTACCGCATTTTGTACGGCAACTCCTCTTCCCGCAAACCGGAGCATGCCGGCATCAATCGCATCGTCTCCGAATGCCACGACATTTTTTGTCGTAATATCCAATGCGTCAATAACCGCCGCCAGGGCCCGGTCCTTGGATGCATTACCGGAGTTAAATGCGTACCAATTCGTATTTCTATAATTGGTTAGAACAAGTTTGGGGAAATGCTTTGTGATATCGACTGCTACTTTACTGCCATCGGTCAAAACTGAAACTTTGTAAATTTCGCCATAATCAATCGGTCGGGAAAAATCAGTTTCGATTTTGCATGCGTAGTCTTCCCAGCCCGGTGTCGTTTTGTCCAAAGGCTTGGAGTCGAAATAGCCGTTCTCGGCCTGAACCGTTATTTGCAAAATCCCCGGATTTTCCAGGCACTTTTGCACAAGCACTAAAGCCTCGGCATCGGGAATTATCGCTTTGTAAAGCGCCTTGGATCCATGCCGCACCAACGCACCGGTGTCGGAAATAAGAATATCCGGCAGTATTCGTGCACGGTACCGTTCGGTCGCCATCGCGGTTCGTGCCGTCACGAAAGCAATCAGAATGCCCTTCTCTCGACATTGGGCAAAAACCGACTTTGTATACTCCGAAATTGTTTTGTCCCGCCTAAGCAGCGTATCGTCAAGGTCGGTCGCTATTATCTTAATATTTTTTTCTATCATATAGCCTTATCGATCTTTTGCCCCGTAATAACTTGATGATCACTATTCGGTCGGCAAGTTTCCGCACAACAGGTTTCTTCGCCGGTTTGTCAGGCGGCCAAATTTTGCGAATGCAGCTGACGGCTGTGCTTGATCATCGGAAGCACCTCGAAGAAAATGTCGACGAACTCCGGGTCGAAACGTTTACCGGAAAGCTCCCGCATCTGGGCAAGGACCTGTTCCTCGGTCCAGGCTTCCTTGTAGGCCCGTTTCGAGCAGAGCGCATCGAACACGTCGGCCACGGCGACTATCCTGCCGGCCAGCGGAATCTCCTCGCCTTTCTTGCCTACGGGTTTGCCCTCCTCGTCCTGCCTGACGGTGAGGCCCGAGGTCGGATCGATCCAGCCGGGATAGCCGGTGCCGTCCCAGTTCTCGTGGTGGGTCAGGGCTATCTCCATGGCCAGGCTGTCCACCTCCGAAAGGCTGTCCCGAAAAAGGCTTGCCCCGTGAATCGTATGTTCCTGCATCTGCAGGAACTCGCCTTCGGTAAGGCGGCCCGGCTTTTTCAGTATCGCGTCCGAAATCGCCACCTTGCCGATGTCGTGGAGCATCGCCCCTATCCGGAGGTTGTCCCTAAAAACGGTCCGTTCCCTTTCCGGGACGTTATGTTTGTGGGCCCAGCGGTCGTACAGTTCCACGGAGTAGGAGGCCACCCGGTTGACATGGCTGCCGGTTTCCGCGGGGTCCCGCAGTTCGGCCATGCGTATCATCCTGATGATCATCGCCCGGGTGATGTAGGCCCGCTCCATGGCGTGGGTCGCGCTGATGGCGAAGTTCCGCAGCACCAGCTCGTCCTCCTCCGAAAAGGGAACGATGTTCCCGGTCCGGTCGGTTTTGTTCAGGAGCTGGATTACCCCCAGAAGCCGGGCATCTGCGGCGATGGGAAAAGTCAGAGAGGAGACCGTCCTGTAGCCGGTACGTTGATCGAAACTCGAGTTGAACGAGTAAGGCGCATCCTCGGGGATATGGTACATGTCCTGTATGTTGATGATCCTGCCCATGTGGGCACAGTAGCCGGCGATGGACAGCTTGTCGATCGGCACGGAAAAAAGAGGATAGGTCTGCTTCTCGCCCGGCGGCAACAGTTTCTGCCGGGTGTCGTTCTGGGCATGCCTGATGTACAGCATGTCGGTTTTTCCGTCGGCCTCGACCACCGATTGCTTGATGTAGATCGAACCGGCATCGGCGTTGACTATGCTCCGGGCGACCGCAAGGATACGTTCCAGGAGGATGTCTATGTCCTGGATCTGGCCCAGCTCGGAATTGGCCTGGAGGATTTTCTTGAAGTCGATGTCTTCTTTGATGCCGCTTTCAGGCATTCAGTCCCGGCGCCCCGTACATTTGATGATATGGTAGCCAAATCCGGTCTGCACGATGTCGCTGACAGAACCCGGCGAAAGCCGTTTCACCGCCGACTCGAAGGCCGGAACCATCTTCCCCTCGCCGAACCAGCCGAGATCCCCGCCGGAAGACGAGGACGGGCAGGTCGAGAAACTCCTGGCAAGCGACTCGAAGTTCGCCCCCTGTTTGACCTGCCGAAGCAGATCCTCCGCTTTGCCCCTATCCTTGACCAATATATGATTGCAACGCCATTCCATACATGCCTCCACCAAAAGTCCCGGGAACGCAATCCGTCTAAACTGCCGGCGATGAGATTTGAACTCATACCCCTTTGCAGAGGGGGGATTTTAAGTCCCCTGTGTCTACCGTTCCACCACGCCGGCTGATCCAATCCGCATAGCGGATTGGATTTAGGAGCTTTGCGTAGCAAAGCTCCACGCCTTTTTCAATTCAGCAACGCCCCATGTCGCACGCCGGTTGATCCAATCTGCATAGCGGATTGGATTTGGGAGCTTTGCGTAGCAAAGCTCCACGCCTTTATTTTCAATTCCGCAACGCCCCATATCGCCCTCCGGCTGATCCAATCTGCCGTAGACAGATTGGATTTGGGAGCTTTGCACAGCAAAGCTCCACGCCTTTATTTTCAATTTCGCAACGCCCCATGTCGCCCTCCGGCTGATCCAATCTGCCGTAGACAGATTGGATTTGGGAGCTTTGCGTAGCAAAGCTCCACGCCTTTATTCCAGACAACCCATCCGCAGGTGGATTGTATCAGGGAGCCTTGCGTAACAAAGTTCCACGCCTTTGTCCCAAACCGACCCAAGGATTAGGAGAGGGGGCCAAGCCCCCCTTCACTCCGCCCCCGCTACCGCGGGGCCTCCGTTACCCCCCGAGCGGGGGTTCCCCCCGCAACGCCCCCGACTTGTCCTACGGCCTTGTGCCAGAAGCGGTTCCCTAAGCAGAGGCGATTCGGTAGATTGCGGCAATGTCCTGTTCGCCGAGACTGCGGTACTTGCCCTGCGGTCCCAAGAGAACGGCCTTTCTCGCCATCTCCCCGATACCGGAAAGATCGAGGCCGGCATCGGCAAAGGACACCGGCATCCCCAGCGAACGGAAGTATTCCTTCATCCGCAGGATTCCCTCCGCAGCCGCCTGGCGGTAATCGTAAAAGGCACCGTCCACCCCCCAGACCTTTGCCGCAAACCGGGCGAACCGCTTGACGTCCTCGTCGATGACGTAGGTCATCCAGGCCGGAAAGATGATCGAAAGGGAAGCCCCGTGGGCAATGTCGTACATCGCCGACATCTCGTGCCCGATCCGGTGGCTGGCCCAGTCGGCAAGCCGCCCCGTGCCCAAAAGCCCGTTGTGGGCAAGCGCGCCGGCCCACATCGTTTCCGCACGGGCATCGTAGTCCCGGCCGTCCCCGGCAAGGATGCGGCGACCGTTGCGGATTATCGTGCGAAGCGCCCCCTCGCAAAGTTCGTCCGTAAGCTCGACATGCTCTTCCCGGGTAAAGTAACGCTCCAGGATGTGGGACATCATATCGACAATGCCGCAGGCGCTCTGGAACGGCGAAAGGGAATAGCTGAGTTCCGGGTTCAGTATGGAGAACCGGGGGCGGGAATGATCGCTGTTCACGCCCCGTTTGAGCGATTTTTCCTCGTTGGTAATCACCGTGCTGTCGCTGGATTCGCTTCCGGTCGCCGGTATCGTCAGGATCGTTCCCAGGGGCAAGGCTCCGGAAGGCACCCGTTTGGCCTCGAAAAAGTCCCAGACATCGCCGGAATCGAAGGCACCCATAGCGATGGCCTTGGTCGAATCGATCACCGACCCGCCGCCCACGGCCAACAGGAAGTCGAGTTTTTCCTTCCTTACGATGTCGATGCCCTTGTACACGAGCGAAAGCCTTGGATTGGGCTTTACGCCGTCAAGTTCCACCCATTCGACACCGGCGGACTTAAGGCTTGCCTTCACCCTGTCAATAAGTCCCGACCGCACCGCATGCCCGCCGGCATGGTGCAGCAGG
>Ga0131853_10022317_pt1 | contig 11456 bp, 8 predicted proteins | sample TergutLab28metaG_FD_92764 | JGI IMG/M metagenome (GOLD analysis project Ga0131853, IMG submission 92764) | Labiotermes labralis P1 segment gut microbial communities from Petit-Saut dam, French Guiana - Lab288 P1 (version 2) (version 2) | ecosystem: Host-associated > Arthropoda: Insects >...
CCGCCGGCCAGGGCGACCTTGTCGCGGCGCAGGCGGCGCCACGCGATCTGCCACAGCGATCGTCCTGCGATCGCGGCGCCGCCCTCTCCTGCGCCGGCCCCGCTGGAGGCCTGCGAGGTGGCTACGGCTTGAAGTTCACTCGGCGTCTGAGACATACGGTCGTGCGCCTTCCTACGGTCAGAAAATGCCTGTGAAGGCAGGGCATGCGCGTTCGACCCGCTGCATACCCGGGTTCCGTCACACTAGTGACCCTAGTGCTTCCTGTGAACTGGCGCACAGGCGGATTTACCGGACCGTGACCTTGTCGTTGCAGGCCATTCGCGCAAGGGCCCTTCCTACAGGACGTCCTTCGGCGGCAGGGCAGGTGGGGTTCCGCCGTAGGCCGGACAGAGGTCGTGGAAGCTGCAGTAGTTGCAGAGCCTCCCCGGGCTGGGCCGCCAGTCGCCTGCCTCCTCCGCGGTGCGGATGGCGCGCCAGATCGCGTCGACCTTCCGCTCGGTGGCCGCGAGGTCGGCCTCGTCGGGGACGTAGCGCAGGACATGGCCGCTGCCGAGGTAGATCAGTTGCAGCATCGCCGGAATCACGCCGCGGGTGCGCCAGATGACCAGGGCATAGACCTTGAGCTGGAAGAACGCCTTGCCCTCGTAGCCCTCGGGGGCCGCTCGCCCTGTCTTGTAGTCGACCACCCGGATCCGCCCGTCCGGCGCGACGTCGAGGCGGTCGACGAACCCGCGCAGGAGCAGCTTGGAGTCGAGCACGGCCTCGACGTACAACTCGCGCTCCGCCGGCTCGAGCCGGGTCGGATCCTCGAGGGTGAAGTAGCGCTCCAGCACGGTCCGGCACGAGGTCAGCCACCGCGCGACCGACTCACCCTCGGCCCCGAACATCTCGCCCAGCGGCGGCTCGGCGGCCACGAGCGCCTCCCATGCCGGCACCAACATCTCCTGCGCGCGCTCGGGAGTGCGGTCGACGGCCGGCAGATCGAAGAGATCCTCGAGCACCTTGTGCACCACGGTGCCGCGGACGGCATCGGGCGAGGGTGGCTCGGGCAGCCGATCGATCGTGCGGAAGCGGTAGAGCAACGGACAGGTCACGAAGTCGCCGGCCCGGCTGGGGGAGAGCGAGCCGAGCACGTCGACACCGTCGACGGGCGTCGAGACACGCTCGGCAGGCGACTCCACGGACATGGCTCGACCATAGCCGCGACCGCCGACAGTTCGCCGGATCGGACACGGCCGGTCCGGCACGCGGGCAGTGACCCCAGGGATCGGACACTGCGGAGCGCCGACGGGTAGCCTCCACCACATGTCCTCACCCGACCCGGTCCACGACGGTGGCCCGCCGTCGTACCCCCGGCAGCCCGGCACGATCAAGCTGGGGACCGTGGCCGGCAGCGACGTGCTCGTCGCGCCCTCGTGGTTCCTGATCGCGATCATGATCGCGATCGTCGTCGCCCCGCGCGTCGACCAGGTCGAGCCCGGCCTCGGCGCGCTCAAGTACGTCGCCGGGCTGGCCTTCGCGATCATCCTGTGGGGCTCGGTGCTGCTGCACGAGGCCGCGCACGCCTATGCCGCGAAGCACTACGGCTATCCGGTGGGACCGATCGTGCTGCACTTCCTCGGTGGCGCCACTGCCATCGAGGGGGAGGCCCGTCGACCGAAGCACGAGTTCTGGATCGCGGTGGTCGGGCCGTTGACCTCGCTGCTCGTCGGCGGAGTCGCGCTGGCGGCGATCATGCTGCTCCACACCGGCGGCCTGATCGAGATGGCGCTGGAGTCACTGGTGGGCGCCAACTTCTTCGTCGGCGTCCTCAACCTCGTCCCCGGTCTGCCGCTCGACGGCGGCCGGGTGATGAAGGCCCTCGTCTGGGGCATCAGCCGCAGTGCGCACCGTGGAACGCTCGTCGCCGGCTGGATCGGACGCGTCGCGGCTGGGTGCGCGCTGGTGTGGCCGTGGGTGCAGGGCCCGATCACCGGGATCCAGCCGGGCATCTTCGACGTCGTCATCTACGTGACGGTCGCGCTCTTCCTGTGGAGCGGTGCGAGCGCCGCGATGGCCTCGGCCTCGTTCCGCGCCAAGCTACCGCGCCTGGTCGCTCGCGACCTGGCGCGCCGCACCCTCGCCGTACCGGCGGACCTGCCGCTGGCCGAGGCCGTACGCCGCGCGCAGGACGTCCACGCGGGCTCGATCGTCACGATGACCGGGGCCGGGCACCCGACCGGCATCGTCAGCGAGGCCGCACTGCTGGCGACGCCCGAGGACCGGCGCCCGTGGCTGCCGACCTCGACGGTGGCCAGGAGCCTGGAGACGGGGCTCTCGCTCCCGGTGGACCTCGCCGGCGAGGCGCTCGTGCTCGCCCTCACGCGCACGCCCGCCGCGGAGTACCTGCTGGTCGAGCCCGACGGCTCCATCTACGGCGTGCTCGCCACGGCCGACGTGGATGAGGCCTTCAAGCGGGCGGGCCGATAGCCTTCGCGGCTATGGCGATCGACGAGCAGCGCGACCAGCCCAGCGATGTCCCGGCGCAGGCGTGGTCGGGCGTCCACCGCGGCCCGCTCCGCGCCGGTGAGTGGGTGCGGCTCTCCGATGCCAAGGGGCGCAAGCACAACTTCGAGCTCGTGCCCGGCAAGCGGTTCTTCTCCAACAAGGGCCATCTCGACCATGACGAGCTGATCGGTCGCGACGAGGGCTTCACCGTCACCTCCTCGGTCGGCGGGGAGTATCTCGTCTTCCGGCCGCTGCTCTCGGAGTTCGTCGTCTCGATGCCACGCGGCGCCGCCGTCGTGTACCCGAAGGACGCCGCCCAGATCGTGGCGCTCGCAGACATCTTCCCGGGCGCCCACGTCGTCGAGGCCGGGGTGGGCTCGGGAGCGCTGACCTGCTCGTTGCTGCGCGCCGTCGGGCCGTTCGGGAAGGTCAACTCCTTCGAGCGCCGCGAGGAGTTCGCCGACGTCGCGCGCCGCAACGTCGACCAGTTCTTCGGTGCGCCCCAGGAGGCCGACGGCACCCGCCGGAGCCACCCGAACTGGGAGCTGACCCTCGGCGACCTCCAGGAGCAGCTGCCGGTGAAGGGGCTGCGGGTCGACCGCATCATCCTGGACATGCTGGCTCCCTGGGAGTGCGTGGACGCCACCGCGGACGCGCTCCATCCCGGTGGCATCGTCTGCGCGTACGTCGCCACCACGACCCAGCTCTCGGTCTTCGTCGAGACCCTGCGGGCGCACGGCGGGTTCACCGAGCCCCAGGCCTGGGAGTCGCTGGTGCGCGACTGGCACGTCGAGGGGTTGGCCGTGCGGCCCGGGCACAAGATGATCGGTCACACCGCCTTCCTGGTCACGGCGCGGCGGCTCGCGCCGGGCGCGAGGGCGCCCCGTAAGACGCGGCGCCCGGCGCCGGGTGCCTACGGCCCGGACTACCGCGGACCGCGGCCCGACGGGTTCGAGGTCCCCGACGTGGTGGCCGACGAGAACGACTGACGCTACGCGTCGGTAACCTCTCTCGGCCGCGCTCGTTGAGCGGGTGTGCGACAGGTCACACTTCTTTCCGGTCTTCTCCTCGCGGCCGCCATCGCGGCGTCCGTCTCCGTGCCCGCCGATGGGGCCGCGCCCGTCATCACGGGCCCGTCGGCCTCGGCCGATCCGATCGGCCCGGCGATCCGCGCCAGCGCGGCACCCGGCTCGCGGTGGCGACCGGGCCGGGCGGCGTACGGCGTCGTGACGCGGCACAATGTCGCGGTCACGATGCGCGACGGCACCGTGCTGCGCGCCGACATCGCCAGCCCGGCGAACGCCGCCGGTCGGCCGGCGGCGGGGCGCTTCCCGGTGCTCCTCACCCAGTCCCCGTACGGCCGGTCGGCGGCGGGCGCACTGGGCAGCTCGGCGATCGGGATCGACCCGTACTTCGTCAAGCGCGGCTACATCGACGTGGCCGTGGACGTGCGCGGCACCGGCGACTCCCACGGCTCCTTCACGCTCTTGGACCCCAAGCAGGTCAGCGACGGTGTGGCCCTGGTGCGCTGGGCGAGCCGGTTGCCGCACAGCGACGGACGGGTCGGCCTGCACGGCGCGAGCTACCTGGGCATCAACCAGCTGCTGGTGGCCGGTCACGTCGGCCGGCACAGCCCGCTGAAGGCGATCTTCCCGATCGTCTCGGCCAACGAGATCTATCGCGACACCGCGTTCATGGGCGGCATCCCGGACGCGGAGTTCGACGTCTCCTACCTCGGCGGCCTGCTGCCGGTGCTCCAGCTGCTCAATCCCGCGATCGCGCTGCTCACCGATCCGGCGTCCCTGCCGGACACGGTCTCGGTGCTCCTGCAGCACGGCCGGAGCACGCTCGACTACAACGCCCTGTGGCTGCTGCGCACCTTCCTCGGTGGACCGCAGTCCTATGACACCTCGTACTGGACCGCTCGCTCGCCGTCCTCGGTCCTGGGCGACGTCGTCCGCAACCACATCCCGGCGTACCTGGTCGGTGGCGACTACGACATCTTCCAACGCGGCGAGCCCCTCAACTACGCCGCGCTCCAGAACGCCTACGACGGCAGGTCGACGACCGCACCGATGCGGCCGGGTCAGCCGGTGACCGGTCGCTACCAGCTGCTGGACGGGCCGTACACGCACCTGCAGGCCGCGGCGACAACCTCGATGGACCAGCTCCAGTTGGAGTGGTTCGACACCTGGCTGAAGGGACGCCGCACCGGCATGGCGCGCACGCCCACACCCCTGCACTACTACGACAGCGGGACCGGCCGGTACGCCGAGACGACGACGTTCCCGTTCACCGGCGCCCGCAACACGAGGCTCTATCTGTCCGGATCGCGCTCGGGAACGGCGCCCTCGATCAACGACGGCACCCTGAGCACGTCGGCCCCGACCAGCAGCGGCAGCGATCCGCTGGTGTGGGCTCCGGTCGGACCGGCGATGTGCGACCGCTCGACCGACCAGTGGATGATGGGCGCCCTGACCGTTGCGACGAGCTCGCTGCCCGCCGCGGTCCCGTGCCTGCACGACGACCGGCCCGCGCAGACCGGTCCGACGGCACTGACCTACACCAGCGCGCCGTTCGGGCATGGCCGCCGGCTCGAGGGACCGGTCCGGGCCACGATCTACGCCACCGCGACCTCCACCGAGACCGAGTGGGTCGTCACCCTCGAGGATGTCGCCCCCGACGGCACGTCCCGGCCATTGACCCAGGGTGCGCTGCTCGGCTCCCAGCGCGCCGTCGACGGGGCTCGCTCCTGGCCGACCATGCCCTACCACCCATATACGGCGGCGGCGCAGCGGGCGGTCACGCCGGGAGCGCGGACCCGGTACGACGTCGAGGTCTTCCCGACGATGTCCACGATCGCCGCGGGCCATCGCCTCCGGGTCACGATCAGCTCCACGGACTTCCCGCACCTGCTGCCGACGCCTCCGCAGCTGACCCGGCTCGCCGGCGGCGTGTACGCCGTCGACCGCTCGCCCGGAAGTGCGAGCTCGATCCTGCTGCCGCTGACGCGGTGACCTTCGGGGTGCGCAACGCAGGGGGTGCAACGAAATCGTGACCAACACCGCCGGAAGTTCGCTTCCGTTGTCACAGCCGCCGAGTAATGTCCGAATCAAGGAGGTGTGACCGATGTCGACATCCGAAAGCTTCAGCTCCGCCGGGCGCAACCCCGAGGAGATGGAGGGCCAGGTGCATGCGCTGGAGGCCGAGGTGGCCGACCTGCGCCGGCGGCTGCGCGAGACGCCCCTCTCCGAGGGTCTGGGTTCGCGCGGGCTCGAGTCGCGGCTGGCCGACACCCAGCGCTCACTCGCCGCACTCACCTCGCAGAACGAGCGCCTGACCTCGACGCTGCGAGAGGCGCGTGACCAGATCCTCAAGCTCAAGGAGGAGGTCGACCGGCTGGCCCAGCCGCCTGCCGGCTTCGGCACCTTCCTGGCCGCCAACGACGACGGCTCGATCGACGTCCACACCGGCGGCCGCAAGCTGCGGGTGAACGTCTCGCCGAACGTCGACATCGACGACCTGCGCCGTGGCCAGGAGGTCATGCTCAACGAGGCGCTCAACGTCGTCGACGCGCTCGACTTCGAGAAGGTGGGCGAGGTCGTGATGTTCAAGGAGCTCCTCGCCGACGGCGAGCGCGCCCTGGTCATCGCCAACGCCGATGAGGAGCGGGTCGTGCGCCTGGCCGAGCCGCTGCTGGCCGACCGGATCCGCGCGGGCGAGGCGCTGCTGCTCGAGCCGAAGTCCGGCTACGTCTACGAGAAGGTCCCGAAGTCCGAGGTCGAGGAGCTCGTCCTCGAGGAGGTGCCGGACATCTCCTACGACTCGATCGGTGGTCTCGGCGACCAGATCGAGATGATCACCGACGCCGTCGAGCTGCCCTATCTCTATCCCGAGCTCTTCAAGGAGCACAGGCTGCGCCCGCCGAAGGGGATCCTGCTCTACGGCCCCCCAGGCTGCGGCAAGACGCTGATCGCCAAGGCGGTCGCCAACTCGCTGGCGAAGAAGGTGGCGACCAAGACCGGCTCGGAGGGGAAGTCCTACTTCCTCAACATCAAGGGCCCGGAGCTGCTCAACAAGTACGTCGGCGAGACCGAGCGTCATATCCGGCTGGTCTTCCAGCGGGCTCGTGAGAAGGCCAGCGCCGGCACGCCGGTCATCGTCTTCTTCGACGAGATGGAGTCGCTCTTCCGCACCCGCGGCACCGGCGTCTCCTCCGACGTGGAGAACACCATCGTCCCGCAGCTGCTGGCCGAGATCGACGGAGTCGAGCTGCTCGAGAACGTGCTGGTCATCGGCGCCTCCAACCGCGAGGACATGATCGACCCGGCGATCCTGCGGCCCGGCCGACTCGACGTGAAGATCAAGATCGAACGACCCGACGCCCAGGCGGCGCGAGACATCTTCAGCAAATACCTCACCACCGAGCTGCCGCTGCACCCCGACGACATCGCCGAGTTCGGTGGAGACCGCGAGGCCACCGCCCAGGGGATGATCGCGGCGACCGTCGAGCGGATGTATACGGAGTCCGAAGAGAACCGCTTCCTCGAGGTCACCTACGCCAACGGCGACAAGGAGATCCTCTACTTCAAGGACTTCAACTCCGGCGCGATGATCCAGAACATCGTCGACCGCGCGAAGAAGATGGCGATCAAGGACTTCATCGACCACGAGCAGAAGGGGCTGCGGGTCTCGCACCTGCTCCAGGCGTGTGTGGATGAGTTCAAGGAGAACGAGGACCTTCCCAACACCACCAACCCCGACGACTGGGCACGGATCTCGGGCAAGAAGGGCGAGCGGATCGTCTTCATCCGCACGCTCATCACCGGCAAGCAGGGCACGGAGCCCGGGCGGCTCATCGAGAACGCCGCCAGCACCGGTCAATACCTGTAGTCAGCTCGATCCGCGCCGGGCCCGCCGAGTCATCTCGACGGGCCCGGCGCCGTCACCGGCCGCAATCCTCCATCTGGGCGTTGCGCGCGACAGCGAATCGATCGACGATCGGCACAGACGCTGTTTCCCATCGTCTTGCCATCGTCGAGGAAGCGAGGCCGCCGATGGACCCACGTATCCGTCCGCTCGAGCAGGCGCACCGGTATGCGGTGGCGTGGCTCGAGTCGCTGGAGAAGCGCCCGATGACGGCGTCGGCCACGGCCGACGAGATCGCCGAGGCGCTCGGGACGGAGCTGCCGCAGACGCCGACCGACCCCGCGGAGGTGGTCGAGCTGCTGGCGACCGCGTGCGAGCCCGGCCTGACCGCGATGCCCTCGGGGCGGTTCTACGGGATGGTGATCGGCGGATCCCATCCCGCGGCCCTGGCAGCCGACTGGTTGACAGCCGCGTGGGACCAGAACGCCGGGCTGCGGACCGTGACGCCCGCGGCGGCGGCCGCCGAGGAGGTCGCGGCGTCGTGGCTGCTCGACCTCCTCGGCCTTCCGGCCGACGCCGGCGTCGGCTTCCCGACCGGAGCGACGACGGCCAACGTCGTCGGCCTGCTCTGCGCTCGCGACCGGATGCTGGGCAGCCTGGGGTGGGACGTCGCCGCTCAGGGGCTGATCGGCGCCCCACGTCTGCGGGTGCTGGTGGGTGCGGAGGCGCACGAGAGCGTGCGGTGGGCGTTGCGATACCTGGGGCTGGGCGAGCCGGAGGTGGTCGACGCCGACGCGGAGGGCAGGATCAATCCCGGCGCCCTCGCCACGGCGCTCCGCTCTGGAGGACCGGCGGTCGTCGTACTCCAGGCGGGCAACGTGCACTCGGGTGCCTTCGATCCCTTCGGCGAGGCGATCGCGGCGGCCCACGAGGCCGGGGCATGGGTGCACGTCGACGGCGCGTTCGGACTCTTCGCGGCCGCCGCGCCGTCGTTGCGCCACCTGACCGCCGGCATCGAGGCCGCCGACTCGTGGACGACGGACGCTCACAAGACGTTGAACGTGCCCTACGACTGCGGCATCGCCATCGTGCGCGACCGCGCCGTGTTGAGGCAGGTGCTCGGCAAGCGGGGCGCCTACCTCATCCACGACGAGGCCGGCGAGCCGTTCGACAGTGTGCTGGAGATGTCGCGCCGGGCCCGAGGCTTCACCGTCTGGGCGGTGCTGCGCGCCCTCGGCCGCGACGGCGTCGCCGGTCTGGTCGACGGCTTCCACCGGCGTGCAGCCGAGTTCGCCGAGGGGGTCCGGGCGATCCCCGGCGCGGCGGTGCTCAACGAGGTCGACTACACCCAGGTCTGCGCCACGTTCGGCGACGACGAGCGCACGCGGGAGGTCGTGCGCCGGGTGCTGGCGGACGGCACGGCCTGGATTGCCGGCTCGCAGTGGCACGGCCGGGCGGTGCTTCGCATCTCGGTCAGCAACTGGGCCACCACCTCCGACGACGTACGACGCAGCCTCAGCGCCCTGCACGAGGCGGTCCGGGCGCTCGACGGCGCCGCCACCCGGTAGCGCCCCTCGGATGGGTCCGCGGCGTAGGCTCGTTCCATGAGCGTGCGACGGGTGATGGGCACCGAGATCGAGTACGGGATCTCGGTCTCGGGGCAGCCGCAGGCCAATCCGATGGTCGCTTCCTCCCAAGTGGTCAACGCCTACGCCTCGGCGACGCTCAAGGCCCGGCGAGCCCGATGGGACTTCGAGGAGGAGTCGCCCCTGCGCGACGCCCGAGGCTTCGACATGAGCCGCCACGTCGCCGACCCCAGCCAGCTCACCGACGAGGACCTGGGTCTCGCCAACGTCATCCTGACCAACGGTGCGCGGCTCTACGTCGACCACGCGCACCCGGAGTTCTCGACCCCGGAGGTGACCACACCGCTCGATGCCGTGCGGTGGGACAAGGCCGGCGAGCAGGTGATGCTCGACGCGACCAAGGCTGCCCAGTTGCTGCCCGCGGCGCCGCAGATCGTGCTCTACAAGAACAACACCGACAACAAGGGTGCCTCCTATGGCGCGCACGAGAACTACCTCATGCGCCGCTCCACGCCGTTCGCCGACATCGTCAGGCACCTGACGCCGTTCTTCGTCTCCCGGCAGGTGGTCTGCGGCGCGGGACGCGTCGGCATCGGCCAGGACGGCCGCAGGCACGGCTTCCAGCTCAGCCAGCGCGCCGACTTCTTCGAGGTCGAGGTCGGCCTCGAGACGACCTTGAAGCGGCCGATCATCAACACCCGCGACGAGCCCCACGCCGATCCCGAGAAGTATCGCCGCCTGCACGTCATCATCGGGGATGCCAACCTCGCCGAGATCTCGACGTACCTCAAGGTCGGCACCACCTCGCTCGTGCTGGCGATGATCGAGGACAAGTTCATCTCCCGCGACCTCTCGATCGACGGTCCCGTGGCGGCGCTGCGATCGGTGAGCCACGACCCGACGCTGCGGCAGACGATCACGCTGCACGACGGTCGCACCCTGACCGGTGTACAGCTGCAGCTGGAATACCTGGATCTGGCCAAGAAGTACGTCGAGGACCGGTACGGCGCCGACGCGGACCCCCAGACCAAGGACGTCCTCGAGCGCTGGGAGACGGTGCTCGACCGGCTCGAGCGCGACCCGATGCTCTGCGCTGCCGAACTCGACTGGGTCGCCAAGCTGAAGCTCCTGCAGTCCTACCGCGAGCGGGACGGGCTGGACTGGGCCGACGCCAAGCTCCACCTCATCGATCTCCAGTACGCCGACATCCGGCCCGAGAAGGGCCTCTACCACCGCCTGGTGCGCGCCGGGCGCATCGAGCGACTCCTCGGCGACGACGAGGTCCAGCACGCGATGTACGAGCCGCCGACCGACACACGGGCCTACTTCCGGGGTCGCTGTCTTGCGAAGTACGCCCCCAACGTCGCGGCCGCCAGCTGGGACTCGGTGATCCTCGATCTGCCGGGGCGCGAGTCGTTGCAGCGCATCCCGACGATCGACCCGTTGCGCGGCACGCAGGCGTCGGTCGGCGACCTGCTCGATCGTTGCGGCACCGCGACCGAGCTGTTCGAGGCCCTGACCCAGCACTGACCGCCACGGGTCGGGCGCGAGATCCCACCGTCCGGCTCCGTGGGTGGGCTAGGTTGGGAGCATGGCACAGGAACAGAAGCAGCCCCGCAAGGGCGAGTCCGAGGAGGAGGCTGTCGAGACGGCCCCCGCCGGCGACGTCGCCGAGCGCAAGGAAGCCCTGGACGCCGACGTCGACGACCTCCTCGACGAGATCGACGACGTCTTGGAGAGCAACGCCGAGGACTTCGTCAAGTCGTTCATCCAGAAGGGTGGCCAGTGACCGACGCACGTCTTCCCGACGCCTATCTGGCGCCGGGCACTTCCTCGTTCTCCGACTTCCTCTCCGTCCAGGCTCCTGACCTCCTGCCGGGCCGACGTTCCATGCCCGCCGGCACCAACGCCTCCGACCTTGCCCCGCACGGCACCACGATCGTCGCGGTGACCTTCCCGGGTGGTGTCGTGATGGCCGGCGACCGGCGCGCCACGATGGGCAACGTCATCGCCCAGCGAGACATCCAGAAGGTCTTCCCGGCCGACGAGTACTCCTGCGTCGGCATCGCCGGCACGGCCGGCCTGGCCGTCGAGATGGTGCGCCTGTTCCAGACCGAGCTCGAGCACTACGAGAAGATCGAGGGCATCACGCTCTCGCTCGACGGCAAGGCCAACCGCCTCGCCGCGCTGATCCGCAGCAATCTCGGCATGGCCATGCAGGGTCTTGCGGTGGTGCCGCTCTTCGCGGGGTTCGACCTCGATGCGGGCCTGGGCCGGATCTTCTCCTACGACGTCACCGGCGGCCGGTACGAGGAGACGTCCTTCCACTCGGTGGGCTCGGGCTCGCTGTTCGCGCGCGGCGCGCTCAAGAAGCTCTACCGCGGCGACCTCGACGAGGCCGGCGCCGTCACCGCGGTCGGCCAGGCGCTGTACGACGCCGCGGACGACGACTCGGCGACGGGCGGCCCCGACATGACCCGCCGGATCTTCCCGGTCGTCCACGTCATCACCGCC
>Ga0131853_10022318_pt1 | contig 11456 bp, 9 predicted proteins | sample TergutLab28metaG_FD_92764 | JGI IMG/M metagenome (GOLD analysis project Ga0131853, IMG submission 92764) | Labiotermes labralis P1 segment gut microbial communities from Petit-Saut dam, French Guiana - Lab288 P1 (version 2) (version 2) | ecosystem: Host-associated > Arthropoda: Insects >...
ACACTGGGTCAAACGGCGACGGCGACACTGGGTCAAACGGCGACGGCGACACTGGGTCAAACGGCGACGGCGACACTGGGTCAAACGGCGACGGCGATACCGGATCGAACGGCGACGGCGACACCGGGTCAAACGGCAGCGGCGATTCCGGGTCAAACGGCAGCGGCGATTCCGGGTCAAACGGTAGCGGCGATTCCGGGTCAAACGGCAGCGGCGATTCCGGGTCAAACGGCAGCGGAAACCGCAGACCCAGTCCGCCGCCGACTGCTTCATCAGCTTCGGTACTTTCCGGCCAATCCGACGAAACTACCGGCATATTCGCATTTTCACCGCACATCAGCTCAGCCGAGCTCCCCATGCGAACCCTCCGCGAACTTTCAAGTCTTGGTCAAGATATCGCACTAACACTCGGAGACATGACGATCACCATACCGGCGCGGGCTCTCTCAGACAACGCCCCGGTGTACGCACAGTCAGCCGCCGTCTCGATAAGCTCCGTCCCCTATCGTTCGGTAGCGCCCCTCAACTCGGCATACCGAAGCGGAAGCCTGAGTTCCTCCAACATATCTCTGCTGTTTGAAATGGATCTCTCGGTCGACGCACAACAAATAGCGCATCTCGAATCTCCGGTCGAAGTCCGTATCACGTACGAAAACCTTACCTCGGATCAATTATCGGTATTTGTAATCAGCGATACAGGCCGCCTAAACCAGATCGGCGGCGTCCTGCGCGAATCAAGCGGAGAAATCAGCTTTACCGCCGACGAACTTGGTACATTTGCCGTAATTAGAAACTCGCAGCTAAGTACCATGAGCCTTGCCGTAGGCGGCTACAGCTACAGCGTGGACGGCAGTTTGCGCACAACCGACGCCGCTCCAATCATTCTAAATGACCGTTCGCTGGTTCCGCTGCGTATTATCGCTGAGGCAACCGGTTCAAGAGTCGACTGGTCGCATGAAGACAGAGCCGTCACGATATCCCGATACAACCGCGAACTAAGGCTTTTTGTCGACATGCTGACGCCGGGGCTCGACACGCCCGCGGTCATCGTCAACGACCGGACAATGGTTCCTCTGCGCTTTATCGCCGAAAGCTTCGGCTCAAGCGTAGTATGGGACGACGCAGCGCAAACAATTACAATCTACCACTTATCGGATATTCAAAGCCCCGATTAATATAATAAAAACACCATCGGGACAATATCGCAATTCCACTTGACACTAAGAACCTGTGTTCATAGGTGGGGATGGCGGAAAATCGACCGCCAAGACGGCATTCCCATCCTATGAACACAGGTTCTAAGCTTCATTGTTCGCCGGAAATCGCATTGAACCATTGCGATTCCAGCTCCAATTCAGCAAGTGTCAAAGGGAAGTGCTATATTACCCCGATGGTGTTTTTTACGCCCAGTTTCCGTTCACAAACACCGTCACTTCTTTGCCGTCAGAAGTCGTCCCCGTGACACGCAAGTCAGCCGTACCAAACATGAAGTCCACGTGAGTTATGGAATCGTTTACGCCCAGACCGTCGGCTTCTTCCTTTGACAGCGACCTGTCATAGCTCCCTATCATTGGGTATGCCTTGCCAAGGGCAAAATGACACGACGCGTTTTCGTCGTACAACGAGTTTTTAAACAGCAGCTTCATCCGTGAAATTGGCGAATCGTGAGGCACAAGCGCGACTTCGCCCAGCATCCTTGCGCCTTCGTCCAAGTTGAGAATGTTGCCCAGCGCCGCTTCATTCTTCTCGGCCTTGTACGAAACTACCTTCCCGCCCTCAAATATAAGCTCGAAGTTCTCGATAGTCACGCAATTGTGCGTCAGCGGCATAGATGCCACGACCCTGCCGTTTACGGTGCGGCAGTCCGGCAAGGTGAACACCTCTTCCGTCGGTATGTTCGGGAAGAACCAAACCCCGTCCTTCGCGCGATTAGAGCCGCCATCCCAAAAATGCCCCTGCGGAAGACCAATTCGTATATCCGTACCAAGCGAATTTGTAAAGCGCAGCTCCGAAAATTTCGCGCCGTTCAGAAATCTGATCTTCTCCTTGAACATTTTGTCGTGATCGTCCCATGCGGCAAGCGGATCGCCGTACACGCGCGATGAGTCCAGTATTTTCTCCCACAACAACTCGACTGCCTCTTCCTCGGGAATATCCGGGAAGAGCTTACTTGCCCAAGCCCCGGACGGCACGCCGGCAAGCGTCCAACGCACATGGTTGCACGAAATGGCATTGTTGTGATCGTAAAACGCGACGCCCGACGACTTCGACGAATCATAAATCCTTTCGGGCTCGACGTCCGACAGAAGGTCAGGATCGTCGGAATCCAGGAATATATAGCAGGCGTTTATATCGTCGTAGTACTTATAAAATTCGACCCGCCACGGTTCAACAAGCTTGAACTCCTCGGGATCCGCCATAAGGTACGTCGTCCTGGACGCAGCTTCGTCAGACCAGTTTACATATACATGGGCAGCTCCCGCGTCATACGCGGCCTCCGTCACAAGCCGCGCAAAGTCTGCGGCCTCTATGTCCGCGAAAACTACTACTCTCTGCCCGGCCTGTACATTTACGCCCTTCCTGACTATAAGCTCGGCATAGCGCCTGATACGTCCGATTCTTCCGGCCTCCATGCTACGCCCAATTGCCGTTCACAAACACGGGCACTTGCTTTCCGTCCGCGGTCGTGCCGGTAATCTGCATGTCCGACGTACCAAACATGAAGTCTACGTGGGTGATAGATTCGTTTATGCCCAGCTTGTCGACCTCTTCCTTGGACATCTCGTCATAACCCTCAATCATCGGGTACGCTTTGCCAAGAGCGAAATGGCACGAAGCGTTCTCGTCGTACAGGGTGTTGTTAAATAGCACATTCATCTGTGAAATGGGCGACGCGTGCGGCACAAGAGCCACTTCGCCGAGCATTCTCGCGCCTTCGTCCAGTTCCAGAATATTCGTGAGAGCAGCTTCGTTCTTCTCGGCTTTGTGTGACACGACCTTCCCGTCCGCGAACATAAGCTCGAAATCCTCGATGGTCACTCCATTGTACACCAGAGGCATAGACGCGACGACCTTACCGTTCACAGAGTAGCAGTTTGGCAAGGTAAACACTTCCTCCGTCGGGATATTCGGGAAGAATCTTACGCCGTCCTTGGCCGGATCCGATCCTCCCTTCCAGTAATGCCCCGCCGGAAGTTCCATCGTAATATCCGTCCCCAGCGAATTCTTTATATGAAGCGACACAAACTTCGACTCGTTCATAAAGTCCACTTTCGCCTTGAAGACCTTGTCGTGTTCATCCCACGCGGCAAGTGCGTCCCCTTCCACACGAGACGACTCCATTATCTTATCCCAAAGCGCATCCACGGCTTCGTCGTCCGAAAGGTTCGGAAACACCTTCATTGCCCACGCTTTCGACGGTACGCCCGCGATTGTCCAGCGCACGTGGTTGCCCATGACGGCCTTGCGATGTTCGGCCAGCGCCGTGCCGCTCGACTTCGCCGTGTTCTTGATCCGCTCGGAGTCAACGCCCGCCAACAGATCCGGGTCGTCCGAAATTATATGGATATAGCACGCGCCCGCGTCGTCATAATCTTTGAAAAACTGCACGCGCCACGGTTCCACGCTCTTGAAAACCTCGTCGTCCGCTCGCAGGTACGTCATTCTTGTCACGGCCTCGTCTATCCAATTCATAACGACCTGCGCCGCCCCCGCGTCATACGCGGCCTTCACAACAAGCCGCACAAAGGCTGCGCTCCCGATGTCCGCGCGTACCACGACCTTCTGCCCCTTCTGCACATTAGCGCCCTTCCTGACGATAAGCTCAGCGTACCTTTCCTGCCGCAGCATGTCCATAGACTCATCTCCTCAAAATTTACTCGTGATAACTTTGTCTAATAATATATCATTTGGAGGCAATTGTAAATAATCATATGCTTATTTCAATTTTTTTCTCTTTCTGAACAATGGGTGAAAAAATGTTCAGAACAGCTCCCACGAGAATAAACATCATGCCAAAAATCATCATCATGTTTGGTACTTCTCCAATACCTATATACACCCATAATGGCAGTAAAACAGGCTCGATCAGCCCAATTAAAAGGACGACTTCTATCCGAACCCGTTTAACGCCGTTGCCGTACAAAGTATATCCTCCCGCGATAAAAATGATGCCGGCCAGAACCAATACTGAGAGCGTTTGAAAATTAGACGGAACCGGATAAAAATCCAGAGGAAGCACCAGCAATGTTAAAAAGGCAGTCACCAGGTTGATACCGGCGATAATTCCCATAACACGTCCTGTTTCAAATTTTTGAAGCGCAGCGGTATAAACGACAAAAGACGCGCCGACTATGACACCGAGCACTGCCGCAATTGGTGAGATGTAGTTCCAGGAGTCATATAGCGCAAGACCTATTCCCGCCAACAAAAATAGGAACGCCAGCAATTTCTTGATCGGAAGATATTTTGTGGCAAAGAAGCAGAAAATAATCGTATAAATAGGCGCCGAGGCCTGCATCGAAACGGCCAGCGCCGCCGTTCCAGTCAGCATACATACAACAGAAGAGACTTGAAAGATAAAGAAAAACGTACCCGCAATCAGAATCAGTTTTGTGGGTGTAATTTTTCTTTTGAAAATAAACGGACTTAGAATAATACCTGCTGTCAGGCTGCGTATAAAAATGATCCAAAGGGGACTTGTCGCTGCCGTTACAATGACAAGACCAGAAAAACTCCACAATAAAGCCGCAAAGAAAACAAACCCCACACCCGCAGCCGTTTGTCTGCTCATGAACAATCTCCTATTTCTTCATTTTATCTTGTGTCGCCGGTTACTTCTCTATCTCGAGAGTTTCGTTCATGCTTCCGTTCTGTAGCCCATCATGCCCAGATCGGCATATGCAAAGCCATATTCTCTCAGCTTGGACTACACGGTTTTTCGTGTGGCGTCTTCGACCAGACGGTGGATATCTTCCGCAAGAACTTCCACGCGAGCTATGTCACCGCGAACGCGCACCCGTACCTGCCGAAACCCAAGGTCAAGAAGCAGTTGTTCGGCCAGCTCGACCGACTTGAGTTTCTCTCGGGTGATTGTCCGCCGTACACAAAGCGCGACGACAGGTACGCAAAGGACTGCTTGTACCATGTTGGCAGACCCATCTGCTTTGAAAGTGCGCGTATATCGTTCTTTGTCAGTTTGGCGCAGCAAAGCGGACTTTTTATACCCATCTCGGCAATGGTCGGTTACCCGGGCGGTAGCCGCCCTCGTCGTCCATGTTTGAGCCTTAGGCGATTATACCGGAGAGTGGTCATATCGTCATTGCGCTCGGCACGGCATACAACCGCAGACTCGCCGATTTCGTCCTCGCAGTCTTCCGATTGACATGAGCATGAGCTTGTCTTGAGCGCCGCGTGCACTACCAGTTTCGTGTCGACCAACTCGAATGACGCGATCTTGCAGATCGGGTTGCCCAGGCTTTCCAAGAAATCGACGGCGTCCGATCCGATAAGCTTTGCGTCCGCAATCGTTTTAAGCGCGACGTCGATGCGCTGGTTATGGCTTGCGAAAATCTTCGCAACAATAAAGACATGTTTGTCCACACGTCATACCCCATTCTTCTGAGCCGAGCCGGAGTTGATATCCGCTATGTCCGGCCGCACCTCAAGAAGCTCTATGACTTGGTCAAATCCAAAGTCGTTCCGGCTGTTGTAAAGCTCCTCGTAGACGGCGCTAATCATGCGATAGTCCTGCAAGGTGTCCAGATTAAGGCGAAAGTGTGAATAATCCGTTTCGTTTTCGACCAACATTGTACGGCCGGTTTCATAAATGTACGGCGTCACGTGTTCGCGCCTGAAGCTTCCGGCGGCGTTCCGGTGAGCCTCGGCAAGCTTTAAGAACGAGAAAACTTCTGTGTCAATGCCTTGGGGATATGTACGCCTTGGGCCGTTACCGCCTCCGTTTGTGACGATGTCAACTTCCGGCATATGTTCGTTGTAAGCTTGAATTACCTTGGTAGAAATCCGCCGGTCAAGCAGCGGACAGTCGGCCGTAAACCTGACTACCGCGTCGCCGTATTCCAGGCGCTCTTTGAGCGCGGCGTGATAATACAGCGAAAGTATATCATCACCGCTGCCCCTGAACAACTGGTAGCCAAGCTCACCGGCCAGTTCCACCACCGGGTCGTCGTCTCCGCTTGTCGTCGTGACTACGACTATACGGTCGATAAGCCGTATCCTCGAAATCCTATCCAGCACATGTTCAAGCGCAGGCTTGCCGCAAAGCGGCATCAAGGCCTTGCCCCACAAGCGCCCGGAATTCATTCGCGCTTGTAAAATTGCGCAAATCTTTCCCAAGATTGCCCCCGCAAAATATATCTACATTAATGATATGCATACGGGGCAGCCGTCAACCCAACAACATCGCGCCATATACCAGAGTAGCCAGAACAACCAGCGCCGGGTGTACTTTGAACTTCTCCAGGCATGCATAACTAGCTGCAATCAGGATAACCATATGCAGCCAGCCAATGCTCTGCCATCCTGAAAAGAACAACTGCAGCGCTATAGCTCCAAGCAATACGGCCACCGTTGGTCTGACGTAAATCGTAAGCCGCTTGACCTGCGGCGACTCTCTGTAGCGCATCAATACGCCCATAAGCGCCAGCATCAAAATTATCGACGGCATAATCGTAGCGGCAAGCGCTATTACCGCGCCAAGCACTCCGCCCTGCATAAATCCGATATAGCCCGCCATCTTTGTGGCGATGGGGCCGGGCAGAGCGTTGCCCATGGCGAGTACCTCGGCAAACTCAGCCTCGGTCAGCCAGCCAAAGACCTCCACGACCTCGTGCTGCACAAGCGGGATCGTGGCGGGGCCGCCGCCATATCCCAGCATATTTGTTATGAAGAAGACCCAGAATATCTGCAAATAAATCACGATGAACTGCCCTTTCGGCTAATTTTGTGACCGAATAACGCCCACAACAGCAAGAATGCTATAATCAGCGCCGGTTGGACTCCAACAATGTCGTCAGAACTCCGATTACGACCACATGAGCCAAAATAACCGGCCACTTGAGACCCTTGGCCGCAGTCTGCAAAAACTGTATCGCCAATATACCCAGCATTACTCCGACCACAGGCATCATAGCGCGCGTCATGCCCTGTACCCACGGATATTCGCTGAAATGCGCAAGCGTCGTCAGTAGCGCTATCATCAATATTACCGTGGGGACGCTTACGGCAAGTATCGCCGCGGCGCAGCCAAGGCCGCCGCCCACGCGAAAGCCGATGTAGCCCGCTATCTTGGTTATCAGCGGCCCGGGCAGCGTGTTGGCCAAGGCCACAACCTCGCCGAATTCCTCGTCATTCATCCACTTATATGTCCCGACGACCTCCCTGTGCACAAGCGGGATCGACGACGGACCGCCGCCATATCCTAACATTCCGCTTCGGAAAAAAGCCATAAATATGTCTCGCTGCTTCAAAATACACCTCTCTGTAAAACCAGTGGTGAAACCTCGCTTATGAACCCGGGATATGTCAGCTCGTTCGGCGGAGAATCAAAGAGCTCTATTCTCTCCATCTCGCTTTGACAAGGAATTTCGCCCAGTGTATGGACATTAGCAAAAAACACCTGCCCATTAGCCGTAGTGTCAACTCCTCCAAATATCCCCCGTACCCGGTAGTCGCAAAGCGGTTCTATATCAAAGTCAATTGCGCCTGTCTCTTCAAACAGCTCCCTTTTAGCGGCTTCCAGCGGCGTTTCTCCCAGTTCGATATGTCCGCCTGCCGCTTCCCATGTTGTTCTCTCTTTGTGCTTGCAGAAAATCCACTTGCCGTTATGCAGAGCGACAATATCAGCGAATTTATAATTCCCTAAGGCATCTAACGGATAAAAATGAAATTTGTACTCCATCAAGTTCTCCCACGCAATTAATACGCCGCTACCGCGCCGTCGGTTCGCGACTCGGTTCCCGCCGCCAGCACGCCGCTTTGCGGGTCACGCCAGATGATCTGTCCGCGCCCAAATCCGCCGGAGTTCTGCGGAACCCGTACATCATGCCCGCGGCTTGCCAAAGCCTCGGCTATGTGCGCCGGGAAACTGCGCTCCACCTCGACCGTACGCCCTTCTATCCACTGGAAGCGCGGCGCGTCAAGAGCCATCTGCGGGTTCAGCGCGAAGTCAACCGTATTCATTATAACCTGGGCATGTCCCTGGGGCTGCATGTAGCCGCCCATCACGCCGAACGACCCGACGGGCGCGCCGCCCTTGGTGAGAAACCCCGGAATGATCGTATGATACGTCTTCTTTCCTCCGGCCAGGCAATTGACGTGGCCTTCGTCCAGGCTGAAGTCGTGGCCGCGGTTTTGCAGGGCGATACCCGTGCCCGGCACAACGACGCCCGACCCGAAGCCCATGTAGTTGCTCTGTATGTACGAGACCATGTTGCCCTCGCCGTCGGCCGTACAAAGGTATACCGTGCCTCCCTTGGGAAGGTCAAAAGGCTGCGGAGTTATCGCCGTCCGGCCGATCTGTGCGCGCGCCGCTGCCGCAAAGCCCTCGCCAAGCATCCACTTGACATGACCGGGGTTTACATGTCGCGGGTCGGTGACTACCTGTTTGGCCGCCGTGAACGCCAGCTTTATCGCCTCGATCTGCCTGTGCGCCGTGTCGACGCACTCCCGCGCGGCAAATTCGTACCCATTTAGTATATTCAGCGCGGCAAGAGCCACAATTCCCTGTCCGTTCGGCGGAATCTCCCACACGTCGTAGCCGCGGTAGTTCACACTTATCGGCTCGACCCACTCAGGGGCGAACGCCGCCAAGTCTTCCGCCGTCATAAACCCACCGGCGTCAGCGGACGCCTTTGCAATACGCCGCGCGATGTCACCGCGGTAGAAGCTCTCGGAGCGGCTTTCCGCAATCTCTTCAAGCGTCCGCGCGTGAGCCTCCGACTGCCAAATCTCGCCAACCATCGGCGCGCGTCCCTTGGGCGCGAACGTCTCGAACCAGGCCGCGAACTCGTCGCCGCTCACTTTCCGGTAAGCCTCGTATGCCTTCTGCCAGAAGTACCCAAGCGTAGGCGAAACGGGATATCCCTCGCGCGCGTAAGATATCGCCGGCGCGAGAACCTCCGCCAGAGACATACGTCCAAACTCCCGGTTAAGCTCCGCCCACGCTCCCGGCGCGCCCGGAACCGTAACCGGCAGCCACCCGAAGGCCGGCATTCTGTCGTGCCCAAGCTTCCTTACCGAATCGGCGGAGATCGAAGCCGGCGCCGCGCCGCTTGAATTAAGCCCGTGCAGCTTGCCCTTAGTCCAAATAATCGCAAACGCGTCGCTGCCAATTCCGTTGGAAGTCGGCTCGACTACGGTCAGACACGCAGCCGCCGCAACCGCCGCGTCGATGGCATTGCCTCCCATGCGCATAACATGCAGCCCCGCCTGTGCCGCAAGCGGCTGAGACGTAGCTACGCAGCCGCGCCGCCCATACACAACCGATCTGTGCGAAGCATACGGATTATAGTTCGGGTCAAACATATCATCAAACCTTTCCTTAATAATATACAAACGTATAGATATATAATCAGCATTATCGCCTGTCCTATCTTATACCCCAGTATATACCGGTGTCAATATAAAGTATAGTGTTTTTCATTGACCGGCAATGACAGGCGGAGCTTTATCGCGGACAAATCGGGAACCTTTTGCGTCGAAGGGAATATATTACAGTACAATCTGTAGTATACGTATATTGGAGGTTAGCATGAGCAAAAAATATATTTGCACCCTTTTGGGTATGGCGTCTCTGCTGCTTCTTGTGGGATGCGGCAGTCAGTCGCAGGATGATGGACTGACCCGCGTGCGTCTTAACGAGGTAGTTCACTCCATTTTTTATGCGCCGCAATATGTCGCGATCGAGATGGGATTTTTCGAGGAATACGGCATAGCGATTGAGCTTGAGGTGGGCAACGGGGCCGACCGCAGCATGACGGCGCTGCTCTCGAACAACGCCGATATCGCGCTGCTTGGTACGGAGGCCGGATTCTACGTGTTTAACGAAGGCCGTGAGAATTTTGCCCAGCCGTTTGCGCAGCTCACGGCGCGGGCCGGAAACTTCCTGGTCGCGCGCGAGCCCATGCCGGACTTTAGCTGGGAGGACGTGCGCGGCAGGACGATAATAGGGGGCCGGATAGGCGGGATGCCGCAGATGGTTCTCGAATATATACTACGCGAGAACGGAATCGAACCCGGGGTGGATGTAGAAATTCTCACAAACCTGGCATTTACGACTACCGCTGCGGCGTTTACAGGAGGAGTAGGCGACTTTACGGCTGAATTCGACCCCAGCGCGTTTATGCTGGAGCAGGCCGGAATCGGCTATGTGGTGGCGTCGCTGGGCGAAGCCAGCGGCGTAGTACCGTACACGGTATTCATGGCGACACTGGACTACATCGACGAGAATCCCGACATTATCCAGAACTTCACTAACGCGATCCACAGGGCGCAGGTCTGGGTTTCCGAGAACAGCCCGGCGGACATCGCAAGGGTAATTCACCCTCAGTTTCCCGAAAACACCTATGACGAGCTCGAGGTCATGATACGGCGGTATCAGGATATAGGAGCGTGGTTAGTCGATCCGGTCATAGAGCGCGAGGGTTTCGAGCTGCTTCAGGATATCATGGAGCAGTCCGGTGAATTAAGCAGACGCGTAGACTTCGACGGCTTCGTAAACAACGACTTCGCAAACAGGGCAATGCAGCGATAAGCACGTCTACCGCGCATCTGCGCGTTGATATACAGAGGGGCGCATCCTGAAAAGGATCCGCCCCGTTTTATGATTATGCTATTGGTTCAAAAAGGCCGATAAATCAACCGCGCCGCTTGGTGCAATCATAGCGGTAATGTCGTACCGTTCCCACATTATTCTCATTATTTCAAATGGGTCAGCCCCTGCCTGTATCAAGGCGGAAATCTCGTCGTCATATAAGTCAATAGACAGGCTCTTATACACCCCAATTATGTATATCAAAGTTGACAGTGCCGGTTGAAAATGATAGAGTAATATATACAATAAAATATGTTGACTTTTGTCTGATAATGTTGTAAAATAATGCCATGGTTAATGGCACAGAGAAGGTGTCACTTTGTTCCAAGTGTTAATTCTAGAGAGGAATGAGTTTGCCGCAAAATGGATACAAGCTTCTGTATCCGATTTTTCCGACAACATCAAAGCTGATTATTGCCTGACCGCAGAGAGCGCGTTTGATTTTGTCGATGGAAACAAGATAGATTTGTTTATCATCGGCATATACTCACATGACGATATTGGCATTAGATTTGCGCGGGAGATCAGGAAAGGAAAGAATTACAGGCTGGCTTTCATTATCTTTATGTCACCGGCTGTAGGCGAGGAAACAAGGCGCGTTGTTAATGATGAGCTGCTTTGCTTA
>Ga0131853_10022320_pt1 | contig 11456 bp, 10 predicted proteins | sample TergutLab28metaG_FD_92764 | JGI IMG/M metagenome (GOLD analysis project Ga0131853, IMG submission 92764) | Labiotermes labralis P1 segment gut microbial communities from Petit-Saut dam, French Guiana - Lab288 P1 (version 2) (version 2) | ecosystem: Host-associated > Arthropoda: Insects >...
CCTGACGCCGACCGAGGTGTTCCGCCGGAACATGCTGGCCTGCTTCATCGACGACCCGACGGCGCTGCGGGTCCGGGACCGGATCGGCATCGACTCGATCGCCTGGGAGTGCGACTACCCGCACACCGACTCGACCTGGCCGAACTCCCCGGAGAACCTGTTCGGCCAGCTGGCCGAGGCCGGCTGCGCGGACGAGGAGATCCACAAGATCACCTGGGAGAACGCCTGCCGGTTCTTCCGGTGGGATCCGTTCGCGCACCGGGACCGGGCGGCCGCGACCGTGGGCGCGCTGCGGGCCCGGGCCCGCGACGTCGACGTGAGCACGACCTCGAAAGAGGTCTACCGGGCCCGCTACGCCGAGAAGCTGGCCGCGGGCACCCGCTGACCGGACGACCGACAGATAACAGGAGCGTGTGATGAACCGCCTGACCGTGATCTCCAGCGACGGGCACGCCGCGGCCCGGATGCCGGATTACCGTCCCTACATGGAGCCCGGGTACCGGGACGCGTTCGACGATTTCGTCAAGGTCTACGAAAAGCACGGCGTGAACGCGACGGACCCCAAGGCGCTGCTGAACCGGCTCGACCGGGAGATGTACGACGAATGGGCCGAGAAGGCCGCCGCGCCCGGCAAGCTGGACGGCTACTGGAACCCGGAGCGCCGGCTTGAGCTCCTGGACCAGGAGGGAATCGCCGGCGAGATCATCTTCCAGGATGTCGTCACTCCCTTCGTGCTGAGCACCCCGAGCAACGCCTCGCAGGACGCCATCGCCCCGCCGAGCGATGACCAGCTCGCGGCCGGCCGCCGCGCCTACAACCGGTGGATCGCCGACTTCGCCTCGACCGCGCCCGGCCGGTGGAGGCCGCTGCTCGCCGTCTCGTTCGAGGACGTCGACGCCGCGATCAAGGAGATCCGCTGGGCCTCCGAGCACGGCTTCGCGGGCGTCACCCTGCCGGTCGTGCCCGACACCGCCCGCATCTACCAGGCCAAGTACGACCCGGTGTACTCGGCACTGGAGGAGTACGGCCTGCCGCTCAACGCGCACACCGCGATCTCGAACTCCACGCCGACGTACACGGGCGCGCCGAGCCGGGCCTCGGCGGCCGCCATGATCGGCAACGACATGATGGTCCGCGCCCACCAGCTGCTGCCGCAGTTCATCTTCGGCGGGGTCCTCGCCCGCCACCCCGGGCTGAAGCTCGTCCTCACCGAGATGCAGTCGGACTGGGTCGTCGGCTCGCTGACCAAGATGGAGCACTCCTTCCACCACAGCGCGCTGACCCGCGACATCAGGGACATCACCCCGCTCAGCCCGCGCGAGTACTGGCAGCGCCAGTGCTACCTCGGATCGTCGCTGTTCTCGCGGGCCGAGATCGGGGCCCGCGACACGATCGGCGTCGACAAGATGATGCTCGGCATGGACGTGCCGCACCACGAGGGATCGTGGTGGCACGGCACCGAGTTCTACCTGCGGGCCACGCTCGGCGCCGAGCGGGTCACCGAGGACGAGGCGAAGACCATGCTCTCGCGGACCGCGGCCGGGGTGTTCGGGTTCGACCTGGACAAGCTCGCCCGTGTCGCCGAGCGCATCGGGCCCGCCACGGACCAGATCCTCACCCCGCCCGCGGATCTGTCGGGCGCCACCACGGACAGCGTGCACCGGGGAGACCTGCACCGGCCGCTCGCCAGCGCCGCCCACTGACCGGGACGGGGAAGCCGCTGATGGGAAAGCTCGACGGGCGCGTCGCCCTCGTCACCGGCGCGGCGCGAGGAATCGGCGCGGCCAGCGCCGCGCTCCTCGCCGCCGAGGGCGCGCGCGTCGCCGTCTGCGACATCAACGAAGCCGACGGCAAGCAGCTCGCCGAGAGCATCGGCGGCACGTTCTACCGGCTCGACGTCACGGACGAGAACGACTGGGCCGACGCCGCGGCGGGGATCAGCTCCGACCTCGGCCCGGTCACGGTCCTGGTCAACAACGCCGGCGTCGGGACCGGGGGAACGATCCGGGACACCACGACCCGGGACTGGCACCGCGTCATGGCGATCAACGTCGACGGGCCGTTCTTCGGGATGCGGGAGGTGTCGCCGCAGATGGCCGAGGCCGGCGGCGGCGTCATCGTCAACGTCTCCTCCGTGGCGGGCCTGGTCGGCTCCCCCGGCATCGCGGCTTACTCGGCCAGCAAGTGGGCGCTGCGCGGCCTGACCAAGGTCGCCGCCCTGGAGTTCGCCGACGACAACATCCGCGTCCTGTCGGTCCACCCGGGCGTGGTCCGCACCCCGATCACCGACAGCGACTTCATGCGGGAGCGGGTCAGGAACCGGCCGATTCCCCGCCAGGGAGAACCGGAGGAACTGGCCAAGATGGTGCTCTTCTGCGTCGCGGACGCCACGTTCTCGACCGGCTCGGAGTTCGTCGCCGACGGCGGACACGCCACCGGCTCGATCAACCGCGGATAAGACAGCACTACCCGGATCGGAGAGATGAGACCATGGCCAGGATCCTGCCCCAGCGGGGGCATCACGTGGCGTACGTCTGCAAGGACCACGAGGCCACCCGGCACTTCTACGAGGACATCCTCGGGATGCCGCTGATCGCCGCGTGGGCGGAGGTCAACGAGTACCCGAACTTCCCGGGCCGGAAGATCGAGTACCTGCACGCGTTCTACGCCCTCGCCGACGGGTCCACGCTCGCGTTCTTCGGGTACGCGGACGAGGACGTCTACGAGTGGGGACGGCAGCGCAACGGCCTGGCCCATGTCGCGATGTACGTGACCGAAACCGACCAGCTCGAGCTCAAGGCCCGGCTCGAAGCGGCCGGCCATTCGCCGTTCATGATCGACCACTACTACTGCGTGTCCCTGTACTGCAAGGACCCTGACGGCACCACCGTCGAATTCGTGCGGGAACCCGGCAACATCGGCGAGATCAACGCCGACCAGCGGGAGAACGCGCACGAGACGCTGTCCCGCTGGCTCGGCGGCGACCGCACGCCCAACAACGAGTACATGCGGTTCCTCTGATGGAGACATCCCCTGACGAGGAGCGCTTCCGCGAGATCGCGTACCGGCGCTCCGCCGATCCGGCGGGCTACTTCGCCCAGCATCGCGGTCGCGGGCCGGTCCTGTCCGGCGAGAACCCCTGGGGACACCTGGAGCTGATCAACCAGGAGGACGTCGACGCCGCCCTGCACGACCCGGGCCTGTTCTCCAGCGAGCTGGCCATCATGGGCAGCGCCGAACCGCCCATCCCGATCGGGGTCGACCCGCCGCTGCACTCGGAGTACCGGAGACTGCTCGACCCTGCCTTCTCTCCTCGCCGCGTGGCCGAACTCGCACCCAAGGTCGCCGACCGGGTGAACACGCTCATCGACGATGTCATCGGCCAGGGGGAATGCGACTTCTCGCGGGCGGTGTCCGTTCCGCTGCCGACCACGACCTTCATCGACCTGCTTGGCCTGCCGCAGTCGCAGCTTCCCACGTTGCTGTACTGGAAGGACGTGATGATCCACGCCGCGAAGGTCGCCGGCGGGATCGAGGCGGGCGACAAGCTCCGCGCCAAGACCGTGCCGGTGATTTACTCCTACATCCAGGAAGTCATCGCGGACCGCCGGGACAAGCCCGCCGGAGACCTGATCACCCGCCTGCTGCGGACCCGGGTCGACGGCGACCGCGCGCTGAGCGACAACGAGATCACCCGGACGGTGTTCCTGCTGATCTCGGCGGGCCTGGACACGGTCTCGAATTCGCTGCAGTGCATCTTCCATTACCTGGCCACGCACCCCGAGGCGCGGCAACTGCTGGTCGACGAGCCCGGCTCCGCGGACAACGTGATCGAGGAACTGCTGCGCTGGGAATCGCCGGTCCAGTCCATCCTGCGCACGACGACGCGTGACGCCGAGATCGGCGAATGCCCCGTCAAAGCCGGATCGGTGCTCGAGCTCGTCATCGGCGCGGCCAACATCGATCCCGCGGCGTCCGGCGCTGGCACCGTGGACGTACGGCGGGGCGACAAACGGCATCTCGCCTTCGGCGGCGGCCCGCACCGCTGCCTCGGCTCGCACCTGGCCCGCATGGAACTGCGGACCGTCGTGCGGGAGTGGCACAAACGCATCCCGGACTACCGGCTGAAAGCCGGCTACACGCCCGAATGGAACTCCCACCCGCTCCGCGGCGTCGATCACCTCATGCTCGAGTGGGACACGGAGCGCTGAAGCGCCGCGAGGCCCGGGCTGCCGCATTGCGGTCCAGTTCACCGCTTGCTACGTTTATAAACGACTTAGTCAACTATTTTACCGTCGGTCGGCGGCAAGGGGACGCGATGAGCCTGGAACTGGATCTCTCCGGGAAGGTGGCCGTGGTCACGGGCGGCAGCCGCGGCGTGGGCCGCGCCGTCGCCCGCGGCCTGGCCCGGGCCGGGGCCGACGTGGTGATCGCCAGCCGCAAGATCGACAACTGCACGGCGGCCGCTGAGGAGGTCACCCGGGAGACCGGCCGCCGCGCGCTGCCCGTGGCGGTCAACGTGAGCGACTGGGACGACTGCGAGCGGCTCTACAACACGGTCTACGACCACTTCGGGCGCTGTCATGTCCTGATCAACAACGCCGGGGTCTCGCCGCTGTACGGCGGGGACGTGACGAAGGTGTCGGCGGCGCTCTACGACAAGACCCACAACGTCAACGCGCGCGGCCCGTTCCGGCTGTCCGCGCTGTTCGGCACCCGGATGAGCCAGGAGGACGGCGGCTCGATCATCAACGTCTCGACCGCCGGGTCGTGGCGGCCGGACACGAACGACCTGCCCTACGCCATGGCCAAGGCCTCGCTCAACGCCCTGACGCTGGGCCTGGCGGGCGCCTGGGCGCCGAAGGTGCGGGTGAACACCGTGCTTCCGGGCGCGGTCGACACCGACATCACGAAAGCGTGGGGCCCCGCCGCCAAGGAGAACGCCGCCGCCATCAACCCGATGAAGCGCATCGGCATGCCCGAGGACTATGCCGGCCTCTGCGTCTTCCTGGCCTCGGACGCGTCGGCCTACATCAACGGGGCCCAGATCCTCGCGGACGGCGGCCTGTTCCGGTCGCTGTGACCCATCGCGGAAAGGAAGTGGCAGCATGACCAGCAGGACGGCGACAGACCCGGGTGACCTGATCATGGTGAGCGTCGATGATCATGTCATCGAACCCGGGCACATGTTCGAGGACAGGGTGCCCGCCAGGTACGCGGACCGCGCACCGCGGTTCGTGCGGCAGGACGACGGGACGATGGCCTGGCTGTACGGCGGCAAGGTCATCACCAACACGGCGCTGAACGCGGTCGCCGGCCGGCCGCCGGAGGAGTTCGGGTTCGAGCCGACCTGCATCGAGGAACTGCGCCCCGGGTGCTACGACATCCACAGCCGCGTCAAGGACATGAACGCCAACGGGATGCTCGGGTCCATGTGCTTCCCGTCGTTCCCGCGCTTCTGCGGCCAGCTGTTCATGGAGGCGACGCGGGACACCGACGAGGCGGCGGCCATGGTCCGCGCCTACAACGACTGGCACGTCGACGAATGGGCCGGCACCTACCCCGGACGGTTCATCCCGCTGGCCCTGCCGATGATGTGGGACCCGGAGGCGGCGGCCGCCGAGGTCCGGCGGCTGGCCCGGAAGGGCTGCCACGCGGTCACGTTCTCCTCCAACCCGCACGCCCTCGGCCTGCCCAGCATGTACTCCGAGCACTGGGACCCGTTCTGGCAGGCGTGCGCGGACGAGGGCACCGTGCCGTGCATGCACCTCGGCTCTTCCTCCACGGTGCCGACGACCTCCCCCGACGCTCCGGTCGAGCTCATCTACACGCTCTCGCCGATCAACCTGATCGAGACGGCGGGCGACGTGCTCTGGAGCTCCCTGTTCCGCAAGTTCCCGAGCCTGCGGATCGCGCTCTCCGAGGGCGGCATCGGGTGGGTGCCGTACTTCCTGGAACGCGTCGACTACATCTACCGGCACACCCAGCACTGGTCCGGGATGGACCTCGGCGGCCGGCTGCCGTCCGAGATCTTCAGCGAGCACGTCATCCTGTGCTTCATCGACGACGCGGTCGGCATCGAGGCCCGGCACCGCCTCAACCTCGACAACGTCGCCTGGGAGTGCGACTACCCCCACTCCGACACCACCTGGCCGAAGTCGCCGGAGATGGCGATGCAGTACCTGTCCGCCCTGTCCCGCGAGGAGATCGACAAGATCACGCACCTCAACGCGATGCGCCACTTCCAGTACGACCCGTTCGCCCACGTTCCCCGGGCCGAGGCGACGGTGGCGGCGCTGCGGGGCCAGTCCGCGGGCTGGGACGTGAGCGTGCGGGCCACCCGGCACCTGCGCCCGGAGAGCACCCGGGCCGCGGGCAACGCGGCCGACGCTATCGCGATGATGGGACGGGCCGCCGCCCCGGAGGCCGGTGGCGCCGGTGCGTGACGTACTGCGCGGCGTGCGGGTCCTCGAGGTCGCGCAGTGGTGGTTCGCCCCGTCCGCCTCGATGCTCCTCGCCGAGTGGGGCGCCGAGGTCATCAAGATCGAGCACCCCGTCAACGGAGACCCGATCCGGGGCCTGGTGACGGGAGGCGTCCCGCGTCCCGACGGGCTCAATTTCATGGCCGAGCAGGCCAACCACGGAAAGCGCAGCGTCGGCCTCGATATCACCACTCCGGACGGCAAGGCGGTCCTCGACCGCCTGATCGGCCAGGCCGACGTGTTCGTCACCAGCTTCCTGCCCCGGCTGCGGAGCCGGCTGGGGCTCGACGTCGAGGACGTCCGCGCGGTCAACCCGGGGATCATCTACGCGCGGGCCCACGGCGCCGGCGACCAGGGCCCCGAGCGCGGCCGGCCCGGGTTCGACGCCGCCACCTTCTGGGCCCGGGGCGGGGTCGCCCACCACCTCACGCCGCCGGGGTCGCCCACCCCGCTCTCCCCGCGTCCCTCGTTCGGCGACGGCATCAGCGGCCTGTCCCTGGCGGGGGCCATCGCCGCCGCGCTGTACGGCCGGGAGCGCCACGGTGAACCGTCCGTCATCGACGTGTCCCTGCTCGGCACCGCGCTGTGGGTGATGAGCCCGGACGTGGTCGCCGCGGCGGCGGCTCCCGGCGGCATCCCCGCCAGCACCCGCGACGCGGCCAGGAACCCCCTGTCGAACTGCTACCGGACCAGCGACGGCCGGTGGATCTGGTTCGTGATGCTGCAGGCCGACCGGTACTGGCCGGAACTGTGCGAGCGCATCGGGCGGCCCGATCTCGCCTCCGACGAGCGGTTCCGGACGGCCCGGTCCCGCGCGGAGCACCTCGAGACCTGCCTGGCCGAACTCGACGCCACCTTCGCGCGGCACAGCCTGGACCAGTGGCGGGAGAAGCTCGCCGGGCTGAGCGGCGCCTGGGCGGTGAGCCAGAGCGCCACCGAACTGCTCACCGACCCTCAGGTGCTCGCCAACGGCTACCTCGCGGAGGTTGGCTACGAGACGGGGACGCACTCGCTGGTGACGGGGCCGGCCCAGTTCGACGGCCAGCCTGCGGCCGTGACCCGGGCCCCGGGCGTGGGCGAGCACACCGACGAGGTCCTGCTCGAGCTGGGCAGCGACTGGGACGAGATCATCAAGCTCAAGGTCGACGGCGTCATCAACTGAGGGCCCGCCTACTCCATGAGGTCGACGATCAGCCGCTGCGCGAGGTCGGATGACTCGACGAAGGGGGCGCTCGCGGTCAGGAACTGGTCCCAGACGCCCGCCGCCTTCGCGGCGTCACGGGCCTCGAACGAGGCGATGAGCTCCGCGAACAGGCGGTGGGCGTTGCGGTTCGTCGTCCCGACCCAGGGAAGGCTCAGCGCTCCGACGGTCAGGGCGGCCTCGGCCCCCGCCAGCACCCACTGCAGCGTCTGCGCGATCACGGCCAGGACTGGGTTCTCCCCGGCGACGAAGGCGACGGTGGCGGCGCGGCGCCACGTCTGCACGAACCGCGGCGTGTCGTCCACCTGGGCGGCCAGGTCCGCTTCCAGGGTCCGCAGGGTACTCAGCGAGCCGGGCCCGATCCGCGCCGCGGACAGTTCCATCATGGCGGGCTCGAAGAGCCGCAGGGCCCGGGAGAAGTCCGCCAGCGTCGCCTCCCGGGCCTGCAGGACGGTGCCGGCCAGCTGCGCGGCGACCTTCGGCACCGGGCGCCGCACGATGGCCCCGCCCCGGTCCCCGGCCCGCAGGTCGAGGAGAAGCTCCATCTCCAGGATGCGCAGCCCCTCGCGGAGCGTCGGCCGGGAGATTCCGAACTCGGCGGCCAGGTCGGCCAGCGAGGGCAGCCGGTCCCCGTCGCGGAGCCGGCCGGTCGCGATCCGGGAACGGATCTCCGTCGCCACCTCCGCCGCCGCCCGCGGCGCGCCTTTGCCGTCCGCGCGGCTGGCCTGGGCCCGCCACAGCGGCACCACGTCGATGAGCCGCTGGCCGTCTCCCCGGCCGCCGGAGAGATAGTCGCTCCACGCTTCCCGGGCCAGGGCGCCGTCCCGGCGCCGGAGCGCCTCCAGGACGGCGCTGTGCGCGACGATGACCCGGCGCGCGGCCCGGCTGGCGCCCGCGCGGTCCGGGGCGCCGGCCGCCGCGTAGACCTGGCCCGCGTGGATGTGCCGGAGGACGCCGGCGATCACGCCCAGGGAACGGTTCCCGGCCAGCTCGGTGACGACCTGGTCGAACGAGACGACGGCCGCCGTGAACGCGAAGGGGTCGGCCTCGGCCGCCCGTTCCTGGTCGTGCAGGGCGACGAGGCGGTCCAGGTCGGCGGGGCCGCACCGGTCCGCGGCCCGCGCCGCGGCCGGCGGCTCGATGACGGACCGGGCCTCCTCCAGGTGCCCGAGGGTCGCGTGGTCCACCTGGAGGAGGAGCGCCACGTACCGGCCCACGGAGGACAGGTCGGGCTGGCGGACGACGGCTCCCCCGCCGCGGCCGCGGCGGATCTCGACCAGGGACTCCGATTCCAGGACCCGCAGCGCCTCGCGCAGCGTCTCCCGGGAGATCTCGAAGACATGCGTGAGCTCGGCCTCGGACGGCAGGCGCTGGCCCACCGCGAGTTCGCCGCTGAGGATCTGCCGGCGCAGGCTGGCCGCGATGACGTGCGACGTCTTGCTGGTCCTGCGCTGGTAGCGGGGAGTCCACGGCTTCCCGGCGGTGAGGGGCTCGGCCATTACGTCATCCTACTGGCCGGGCCCGTTCGGCCGTTTGATCAGGCAGCCGGCGTCGATCGGGGTGCTGGTGCCGGTCATGTTCCTCGCCCCGTCCGAGGCGAGGAAGAGCACGAGCTCGGCGACTTCCTCGGGCTCGATCCAGGCGGTGGGCAGGGCGTGGAACGCCTCCGAGGCGGGCCGGAAGTCCTCCTTGGCGATCTCGTCCGCCAGGTCGGGCCGGTCGGGCCGGAAGACGTGGTAGATGCCCTGGTTGTGCATCAGGTGCGTATTGCAGTTCGTCGGGTGGACGATGTTGACGCGCACCCCGGAGGGGGCAAGGTGCAGCGCCATCTGCTTGGTGTAGGTGACCAGCGTCTGCTTGGAGAAGCTGTAGCCGGCGCCGCCCGGTCCCATGATCGGCCAGGAAGGAGTTCCCGGGGCGCTCGTGTCGGGGATGAGGGCCGCCGTGGACCCGGTGATGATGATCGAGCCCTCGCGCCCGGCGGGCAGCAGGTGCGGGACCGACACCGCCACGGTGTTCATCACGCCGATCAGGTCGACGTCGATCGCGTCCTGGTAGTCCAGCGGCTGGGGGTCGCCCATCGCCAGCGGCAGGATGCCGGCGTTGGCGCACACGGTGGTCAGGCGGCCGAATTCCGCGACCCCCCGCCCGACCGCCTCGGCCAGCTGATCGCGCTGGCGGACGTCGGCCTTCACCGCGAGGCACGCGCCGCCCGCCTTCTCGGCGAGTTCCCTGGTGTGCTGGAGGTCATCCCAGCTGGACATCGGGTACGGGGTGGACTCGATGTCCTCGCAGATGTCGACCGCGATGACCTTCGCCCCCTCCCCCGCCTGCCGGACCGCGTGGGCCCGTCCCTGCCCGCGGCCGGCCCCGGTGATGAAGGTGACCTTGCCCTCTAGCAGTCCCGCCATTGCTCCTCCTCGGCTCGCAGCGGCCGCCCGCCCCGCGGCTGGCCCCCGTCACGCTAACTAATATCTGCGAGCTACTCAACGATTAAAACCTGATGTTCTCCGGAATCCCCGTTCTTATCCCCTTCCACCCGCGATTGCCTCAGAAACAGTTGACTAGGTCTCTCTTTATAGGAGTAAATGAAGGGGCAGCAGGCGACTCCGGTCGCCCCCAGTGCCGCGGCGAGAGGAAATACCCCATGGCCTTGACGGACCCTCCGGCAACACCGCCCAGCCCGTTGCCGGTGCCGGAGCCCGACGAGACGACGCGGTTCTACTGGGACGGGGCGGCCGACGGGCGGCTGCTGGCACAGCGGTGCCGGTCCTGCGAGGCGTTCCAGTTCCCGCCCGACGTGAGTTGCGTCCACTGCCAGTCCGGCGACCTGGACCACGCCGAGCTCAGCGGGCGCGGCACCGTCTACACCTACGCGCTGGTCGAGCGGCCGCTGCACGCGGGCTTCGTGGACGCGGTGCCCTACGTCGTCGCGCTCGTCGAGCTGGAGGAGCAGCCCGGCCTGCGCCTGATGGCCAACATCATCGACGGCCCGCAGGCGCCCCTGTCGTGCGGCACGCCGGTCGAGGTCACCTACGAACGGCGCGGCGACGTCACGCTGCCCCAGTTCCGGGTCGCGGCCGGGGCGGCCTCATGACCTCGCTGGCCCGGGACGTGGCCATCGCCGGCGTCGGCTACTCCGAGCTGTCCCGGGCGGGCGAACCGGACCCGCGCCGGCTCCTGCTCGCCGCGGCCGGGGAGGCGCTCGCGGACGCGGGACTGCGCGGCACGGACGTCGACGGGATCTTCGAGTACAAGTTCGGGCCGGAGTCGCCGGGAGCCCAGGACGCCGCGCGGCTGCTGGGCATCGCCGACCTCGCCGCGTTCACCGACATCGTGCCGTCGGGCCCGTCCGGCCTGGCGGGCGCGCTGTCGGGCGTGATGGCCGTGGCGTCGGGTGCCTGCGAGACGGCCCTGGTGTACCGCTGCCTGACCCGGGCGGCCGGGCACAACGGCGGCCTGGCCACCGGGCCCCGGCGGGTCCCGGACCGGGACCAGTTCCTGGTGCCCTACGGCTACCTCGGGGGAATCCTGGTCGAGATGGCGCTCAAGAAGCGCCGCTGGATGGCGGAGTACGCCCGGCCGGAGGACGACTTCGGGCACATCTCCGTGAACGCGCGCCGCTGGGCCGCCCTCAACCCGCGCGCGGTCCTGCGCAAGCCCGTGACGATGGAGGACTACCTGTCTTCACGGACCATCGCCGACCCGCTGCGCCTGCTCGACTGCGACTACCCGGTCAACGGCGCGGTCGCGACCATCATCACGACCGCGGA
>Ga0131853_10022323_pt1 | contig 11456 bp, 9 predicted proteins | sample TergutLab28metaG_FD_92764 | JGI IMG/M metagenome (GOLD analysis project Ga0131853, IMG submission 92764) | Labiotermes labralis P1 segment gut microbial communities from Petit-Saut dam, French Guiana - Lab288 P1 (version 2) (version 2) | ecosystem: Host-associated > Arthropoda: Insects >...
CCAAAATCGGACACATGTTTATATGAACTTTTTTGATCACAAAGACCTAGGAAATCACCTCCTGCAGTTATGCCCTAAAGTCGTGAAACACCCTGTATATATATATATATATATATATATGTACATACGGACGGACAAAGAGACTTTAATAACACTGGACAGGGATGTTAGGGTATGTAAGAAGAAAGCTAAAAACTTATCTTACTTTCATCTGACTTCAGATAATATTTTTGAACACGTCAAAAAGTATAACGCCGGAAAGAAGAGTAATGTTCCGGTTATTTGTAAAAGGCCGTCCGAAGTGATCACTGTTAGGTCAGATGATTACGTGTCCTGAAAATTTAGATTTCCAAAACCCATATGAAATTATTTTCCCATTTAACACCTCGGTCTGTATTTTATACTACCCATACCGCGCATTTTCCTATATTCGTTTATTGACCACCAAGTGCTCTTAGTAAAATACAATAAAATACAAATTTGACATTCAGAGGACCGTGCATCACGGTATATTCTTATAATAAAACCAAAGAGATGCACTAATTTCTCTAATTTGTTTTAGGAATAGAATTCTGCATGTTTCGGACAATTTCTCTGTTCATAATCAGGAGTCTAGTACTGTAAACACAGCAATAGGTATATGTCATGCAGGTTATGCTGTCTGCTGACTGCTTGCCTCCATCCTGATCCCGCTAGCAAGCAATCAGCTGTCAGCAAACCTGTATGACATACACCTGTTGCTGTGTGTACAGTACTAGACACATAATGATGGACAGAGGAACTGTCCGAAACATGTAGATTTCTATTCCTAAAATAAATTTGAGAAATTAGTGCATCGTTGATTTTATTATAAGAAAATACAAATCATAAAACACAATTCAAGATAAGTATAATCCCCACACAAACACTAATTATCACTAGTGATTTGTGACCCTTTTGTTTTTGTAGGCTCTCTGAAGATGGCACTCTAGTACCGAAAATTGCAGTGTTGATATTTACCATGTTTTATGGTTTGATTTTAATTGTATTTTATTAAGTGTATTTGTTGCCTATCCCAGTGGCCGCGCCGTCTAAGACGTGGGTCTGTGGCCGCTCGCTTGCTGGGATTGTGGGTTCGAATCCCAGCTGGGGCATGGATGTTTGTTACTTGTGAGCTTTGCGTGTTGTGAGATAGAGGTCTCTGCGTCGGACTGACCACTGTCTAAATGAGTTTGTTTCTGAATCCTCTATAATGAGGAGGCCTTGTCCCACTAGGGCTGTTGGGCCATTGTAAAACAAAAGTGTATTTGTTGGTCAGGATATTGATAAATCAGTCTGTTTATAAAGTCAGAGCTATAACTTCACATTTCACTCTACAGAATAGTAATATAAGATCTAGAGTCTGTTTATTGTCTGTAAGTGGTGTGCTGTACACCCCTGCTTTATGTTTCCGATTATGGAAGTTTGAGACACAATAGTTAGCTCCAAATCTTTGTCAGTGTTAACTTGCAACCATCGATAAGAAAGTTACCGAGCCAGAAGGAGCTGTTCCTTGCATATCGAAATGTCATTATCCCAAGTGGGATGTAGACGCGCTGGGAGCTGAGTGAAAACACTCAAACTTAAGGAAGACAGTGATTTGTTGGAGTGTGAGAAAATTTTGTATGCATCCGCTTTAAGGTGGAAATAAAGGGGAGAATTCGAGTAACTTTATTTTAGAAACGATTTCTGTTAATTCTTTCAAACTGCTTGTAAAAATATAGTAGGCTTATCTGCATGATTTTGTTAGTGAAATGTGGCCTTAACTTAGTTTATTGACAGCATTTGTATGGGGGCAAGAAAGTAAAAGAAGTGTCTCTCATAGTAATATAACAGGAAAATAAACTAGACATATTATTTAATTTTTTGCCTACGATATGGCACGTTTTGGTTTTATTTCAACCATCGTCAAGGATAAATTAAATACGTCGCGAAGATTACAAGACCATTAATCTATTGACACATAATGATGAATGAGTAAAATCGAAACATGTTGCAACCTAAATAAAAAATTAAATAATGCCTTGCGTATGATTGGTTTATTTTTTTATTTTACTGAAATATAAGATAAGTATATCAGAGAGTTCTGTGAGTTTTATCTTATGGTCCATATTGCGTGCATTAATTAATTGAATACAATAGCAGTACCAACAAGTGCACAATAATATTTTGGTGTAGTTGAATTACAACGTATCCTCCAACATGTTTCGGCCACTTATGTGACCATATTCAGGGATGTGTAAACAAGCATAAAATTGCAGTTACAAAACTGTCGGAACTATTCCACCTATGGAAACAATTACTTATGAATGGTTTAATTAATAATTAAATGATTAATTGTTTATTATTATTATTACTTATATAATAATTATTTGCAATAGTTGAAATGTTCTGACATTTTTGTAATTGCAAGTGTATTCTTGATTATATGTCCTTAAACCGCTAACGTGGAAAATATGGTGAGCTCCTAATAATGCCAGCAGATGGCAGATGGGATTTAACTCGTCGTTTAAGGGATTGAACTACATTAAATGCTGTTATGGATTTGCTGGTATTTATATTATGTTTATTCTGTCAGTCTTATATTTTCGGCAGTACCTTCACGTTACTACATGCTAATCGTGTGTTCTAAATCAGAATTCGACACTTTATTTTTGTTGCAAATATTGTGATACCAAGTTTGATAAAAACCCATAAATTCTGCCAAAAATTTGAAAGAATGCACAAACGCAACGTACCCTTCCCATTACGTGTTCACCTAGGCCATTCGTGGCTTCGGGCTGGAAGTAAAACATTACGTTTCAGAAGTTGTACGAGAAGAAATTTAAATTTTCGCCACGCTTAATTCCGCCTGTATCACGTTACACGCTCTTAACGTGGCTTCTAATTTGCATGATCAGCAGAATTAACATTACGTCACTACCTGTCGCGTTCGCAAATACATGCGTTTGACCATGTCTGTCCTTGTGTTTGTTCACAAGTAACGGCTCTAGAACATCGGATTGTAGTCTTCTGGCTTTGGACATTGTGTAACATTTTGAGTTCTTACCGACGTTTCCCATAGACAAGTGGCCTTCACTTCATGGTTGGACTGAAGTTTGTTGAAAACTTGGACCCAACTCTGAAGATGGTGTCGACGTGCGCCGAAACGCGTAAGAGAACGTAATGTAGTGTGGTTATATATAATAGGTGCATTTAATGATGGTTTAGATTAAGACAATTAATATAGAGAACGAATGTTCCTCCGAAACGTCTTTATCTGCCTATGTTTAACTACACGGTGTCAAAACTACAACTGAAGAATACCTGCCTCGAAAAGCTGAAAATTTGTAACATCAGAAACACTGAGAATAATTTCGTGAAATTTAATTTGTGACTTTTTTTTAATTTGCAGACCGATTATAAACTTGTTTAAAGTCAGACGGCATTATCACCTAATTATGACAGCTTTGGTAATGATTATTCGAAATGATTTAAATAAATAGGATTTGGTCGCAAATTTTTACCCTTCTCCCTAACTTTAACATGCGGTTTGTAAGCCCTCGTTCTTGCTGTACACGTGTGTTTCCACCCTTCGCCGCAAAGGAGTGGAAAATCTTAGCATTCAAGATGTAAAACCCAGAACAACCAACAGAACGAAAGTGCCGGATTTGTTTCGCCATGTGTATATCTTCTGACGTCTTTATTATCCGTATGTTACATTTGTTCATTCCAGTAGGCACAGCAGCTATGCGTTTGAAGGATGTTATCGATATATAGCTTACTCTTTCGTACATCATTTCGTTTTATCGCATATTGCCGTATATGTTCATAACGCGAATTAAATTAAATTCAGTGAAATTAGTTCACGAATATCGCATGCTCTCCTGTACTATTTTATCTTTCAGATTGCATAAGGTTTTAAAATCGTGTATATCATGAGCCTGCAACATTTTTATGAAAAAAGAGCCTCGCCCCCTATTGTGAGCTGTTTCGTGGTACGCTGGTGAAAAAATAAAATGTGGTATATGTAACGGCCCAAATTGTGCAAATTTTGTAGAGTATACACAATTTACAATTGTGACCGCGGGCCGCACAATGCAACCTGGCGGGCAGCAGGTTGGGGATCCATGGTTTAGATCTTAATATGCAAGATCTAAAGTTCCCATAAAGGTGCTGATAATGAAATCTTACGGAACGTTATGCCACGTAGACTGGTGTATAATTATCGACGTTTCGGAGTTGCGTACTCCTCAATCTTCACCACTAGGCACCTTCTGTCAGACTTCTTGAAACTACGTAATATCTTAGAAGACGTGAATCTTTAGGTCGTAATATAATTAAAAGTGATCCCGTTACAGGCCCGGTGTGACCCAGAGGGTGGGTAGAGGTATAGCTCTACTCTTCCATGACCGCGGCACTAGAAGGGGGTGAGTGGTCAGCAGCACCCCCCTGGCGCACTTTACCCCCGGGAAAGACCCGGTACCCATTTTACAGGAAGCTGGGTGGGCCCCAGGGGCGGTCTGGACGGGCGGAAAATCTCGTCCCCACAGGGATTCGATCCCGGACCGTCCAGCCTGTAATCAGTCGCATTACCGACTGAGCTACTGGGCCCACCGTAACATAATTATAGTGTAAAAATGTGTGACTAGTTGCACGGCACCGCCATAGCAAGTTTGATATACTGCATACATTTTATTCCTTTGTTTCCTGGTTTATTATAGGACTGTTTTCCAGTTTTAAATTTTGGAAAGCGTCACATTGCAGACTGAATTTGACGAGTTGTGAAATTCTAGGAGGGTACCCCTTTTCGTATTGCGGTGTTATACAAGGATATAGCTAGTGACCCCTGGAATGTGACCCCGGTATGCCAGCGACTTGACCCAGATTTTTTCTTCGCTCTACAGCGTTTAGAAAAATAGAAGAATGTTGTTTTGTCTTTGGACTGTGAATTTTATTCACGAGATTTTAAATGATTTAAGTTGCGGTTTATTAATTGTTTTATATGGGGGGACGTTAGTGGGAATCTGTACTTGAGGGAATGTAATAACTGGGACTTTTAATGGTAGAAATATTGTAACGACACATCAATTAATTTCCGCAGTAGGAATTCCGACACATGTCGCTCGCTTTGTTGTAACAATGTGGTGTTTCAAATTTGCGTGCCCACTGAGTTGGGGTTTGAGGTTCGCGTAAACTCGGAGTGATTGAGTGTCAAGTATTCTAAAGGGTTGAAATATTATTAAGCAGTTCCCGTACTGTCCGTGCGAGAAAATGTGTAGACACATTTGGTGGCATTCAGGTCTCGTCTACACGACCGAATCGTTAATGTCTAAATCATTCAGAATTAATTTTCATGACAGTTGTCGTAATTGGAAGAACACGCTATATGTCAGCCCTTATCCACGCGAAAGGCAATGGAGGAGGGCCTTAGAGATTGGCCCGTCGATGACGTATAGACATTAGTACTCTTCTTGTGAGCTAATGATGGGACTGTGTATGTGGTTATGACATTTTACTATGACAATATAATACGATACCATGCCACTTTTCTTGGTAGTTGTAGTAAAGTACTTCTTTTTCCTATGCCAAATGATCGAACTAAATTTGTCCTTGTTTAAGAAATGAAGATATATATATATATATAGTATGTATAGTATGTGGGACCGCCTCTGTGGTCTAGTGGTCAGAGTTTCTGTCTACAGATACAGAGGTCCCGGGTTCGATCCCCGGCGCTACCAGATTTTCTGAGTATTAGTGGGTCTGGAACGGGGTCCACTCAGCCTCGTGAGCCTCGTGAGGTCAATTGATGAGCTATTTGAATGAAAAAAGTAGCGGCTACAGGTTTAGAAAATAGAGATTAACGGTTGTGGGGACCCGTTGTGCTGACCACGTGACACCCCTCTATCCGCAAAAGTTGGCACTAACTTCGCCGACCGGCGGCAGCCGCTCTGTCGGTATAGTTCGCGCGCGGACTAAGGCCACGGAGTTTAGTTTTAGTTTAATATAGTATGTGGAGTATGACTCTATTTATTCTTAATCTACTTACGACTTCAAAGTGAATGGCGTAACTCCCCAGTCACTTCGTAAAAAGGCAAAGTTCACCCTAGAGGAGACCATGAAGACCCAGAAGGGGAGTAGGTGTATAGGGCTAACTCTGTTCTTACGTTAGCCTTGGCGTTAGATAGGGTATGTGGTCAACGCCACGCCCCGGCCGCTTTATTTTCGGGGATGACCCGTCATCCATTGTACGGGAGTCTGGATGGACGCCAGTGCCTGTCTGGATACGTGCGAAAAATGTCGTCTCCACCGGGATTGGAACTTCGGACATTCAGCCTGTAGCGAGTCGCTATACCGACTATGCTATCTCGGTCATGCCAGTCTCTTGGTTGCCGACGAAAGAGCCCCTTTTGGGTGAAATCCAGAGGCTGTCAAGACGGTTCTTCATTTCTGCATCCTGAAGACTATTCGCTGTAGACTATGCAGTCAAGGATTTTGTTAAAATCGTAAAAGAACGTAAAAGTCCTATTTACGAAAGAATTTACATAATACGCCTTATAATGTTTGATTATTAAAATAACAAGAAGAATGGGGAAATATTCGAAAGCTTTAAAACCTAGCAGTTAGTACACGTACCCCAAGTTTTACACTATAACCCTGCATTTTATCCACATAGGTTATGTATGTGACGTGATAAGTGGGCCGCTATCACCACGGCATGGCGCATCCTCAGGTTGCGGATGGAGGAACTGCCTCCATATGGAGGGTAGCTGCGAATATATTGAATAAGAAGTCGCAGACAGACGACACGGGGTGGGCCTCCAGCTGAGGGTTTGGACTAGGTGCTAACATCTCCTCGCCGTAAAAACATATCGTGTTACGAAATGTTCACTCAGAAACCCAAGGACCTGGACTGATAGTCTGGTACGACCTAAGCAACGGAGAAGGGACATGGGATTTTATACTTGGAATGTTAGGAGCCTATGTTGATCGGGTTCCCTTACAGCAGCAGTGAGGGAATTAGCAGGATATAAATTAAATTTAGTGGGTGTGCAGGAGGTTAGGTGGGACAAAGGGACACAGTAAGAGCAGGGATTATAATTTCTTCTATAGAAAAGGGAATGAAAATCAATTGGGAACAGGATTTTTGTACACCACAGAAGAGTACCAGCAGTTAAGAGATTAGAGTTTGTTAGCGATAGGATGTCGTATATAGTTCTGAGAGGTCGGTGGTGGAATATCATCGAACTGAATGTGAAGGTACCATGTGAGGAGAAGTGATAATTCCAAAGACAGTTTTATGAGGATTTAGAGCAGGTGTTTGATCATTTTCCTAAGTACCATATGAAAATTCTATAAGGAGATTTTCATGCAAAAGTGGGGACAGAGAATATTTTCAAACTGACAAATGGAAATGTGGGTGTAAATCAGGATAGTAATGATAATGGTGTTAGAATAATAAACATTGCCACATTAAAAAATCTAATTGTTAAGAACACGATGTTCCGGCATCGAAATATTTATAAGTACACCTGAACCTCTCCTGATAGATAGATAGATAGATAGATAGATAGATAGATAGATAGACAGACAGACAGACAGGCAGACAGACAGATAGACGGATAGACAGATATATATATATAGATGATAGGTAGATAGGAGATGACCTTCGAGTATGCTCGATGTACGATCTTTCAGTAGACCTGACTGTGATACTGATCACTCTCTGGCGGTTACAAAAGTTAGGGAATGATTGGCAGCAAGTAAACAAACGGCACAGAAGTTTGATGGGGAAAGATTTAATCTCAGGAAGCTAAATGAGCTGGAGGGTAGGAAAGAGTATCAGATTAAGATGTCAATCAGGTTTGCAGGTTTGGAGAACTTAAGTAATAACGAGGACATAAATAGGGTTTGGGAGAAAATTAAAGAAAATATCAAAACCTCATCTAAAAGCAGTCTAGGTCTGCACGAATTGCAGTTACTTACACCATAGTTTGATGAAGAATATTTGGGTTTTATGATCAAAGGAAGTAGGCTAAAATGCAGTGGTTTCAGGATCCAAACCAAAGCAATGTGGATAATCCAAACAATGTAGGACAGGATGCTAACAGTCATTTCAGAAAAATAGAGAAGGACTATCTGAAAGCTAAAATGTTTGAACTTGGAACTAACAGTTAAGATAAAAGTTTCAGAGATTTGTTCTGGGCCATCAATGATTTTAAAAAGGGTTACCAGCCTAGAATTAAAATAGTAAAGGATGAGAAGGGTGATTTGGTTACAGACTCCCTAAGTAATTTGGCTAGGTGGAGTAAACATTTCTCTGAGCTGTTCAATGTATATTGGGTTAATATGGTTAGGCAGACAGCAATACATACAGCAGAACCACTAGTGCCTGAGCCGAGTGCCTTTGAGTTCGAGATGGCTATTGAATAGCTAAAAGGCAAGCATTTGTCTGACATGTTTCCTATTAGGAAAGGTCTGAAACAAGGACATGCTTTATCGCTATTGCTTTCCAACTTTGCTGTGGGATACGCCATTAGTAGGGTTCAGGTTAACCAGGGTGGCTTGAAATTAAATGGCACACATCAGCTTCTGGTTTATGCTGATGATGTATTATATCGGGCGGAAGCGTACATACTATAAATAAAAACGCAGAAGCTTCATTAGGTGCTAGTAAGGAGATTGGACTAGCAGTAAATGCTTATAAGACTAACTAAATGATCATGTCTCGAGATCAGGATGCAGGACGAAGTCACAATATTCATTTGAAAGTTTCGAAGATTTCAAATATTTGGGAACAATCTTAACATATCATAATTTTATTCGGGAAGAAATTAAATGCAGATTGAAGGCAGGAAATGTTTTCTATCATTCAATGCAGAATCTTTTACCTTCCACTTTGCTATTCAAAAATTTAAAGATTAAAATATACAGAACTATAATTTTGCCTGTTGTTTTTTGTGGGTGTGAAACGTGGTCGCTCACATTGAGGGAGGAACGTAGGCTGAAGGTGTTTGAGAATAGTGTGCTGAGGAGAATATTTAGGCCTAAGAGGGACGATGTAACAGAGGAGTGGAGAAAACTACATAATGAGGAGCTTAATGATCTGTACTCCTCTCGCAATATTGTTCAAGTGATGAAATCGAGAAGAATGAGATGGGCGGGGCATGTAGCACATATTGAAGAGGGGAGAGGCGTAGACAGGGTTTTTGTGTGGAAACCCGAGGGAAAGAGACTACTTGGAAGTCTCAGGCCTAGACGGGAGGATAATATTAAGGTAGGTATTCAGGAAGTGTGATGTGGTTGCATGGACTGGACAGGATAGGGACAGGTGGCGGACATTTGTGGAAACGGTAATGAAACTTCTGGTTCCATAAAATGCGGGGAATTATTGACTTACTGAGAACCGGTTAACTTCTCAAGTAGGCTCTGCTCCATGGAGTAAGTAAGTAAGTAATTAAGTAAGTAAGTATGTATGTGTATGTATGTGTTTTGTATGATTGTCATAAAACAACTATTATTTCTGTATGCAAAATTCACCGACAGCTCTTTCTAGTGATAACTGACTGGAATATTAGAGAGTTATGAAATTAGTATTCGTATATACAGTGCAGATTAACTTCAGTCTTTAAAGAATGAACAAGTACATGCGTTTATACTTTGTCTTTAAAGGATTAAAATTGTATGCATTTAGACAGTTTAGATAATAAAGACAACGCCTCATTCGAAATTAAGATCTGCGACACGGAGACTTATAGAGGGAAAGGAGAGCAAGCTTCACCTATTCGACTGGGTAGTAGAGTGAGGTCAGTGTTTAGATAACTCTCTGTTTGAATTACTCACATGGGAAAGGAATTTTGTACCCATAGGAAACGAAAGTGCGTCGGTCTTGTTGATGGTTCTGATGAGACAACAAAAAATATCTTGACATTTCCGAGAATCGAACCCAAATGACCCAGTCTGTAGCCAGTCCGACCTCTATATGTACTGTATTAGAGCTGTAAATTAATTTCTTAGTAGCTTAAAACCATCGTGTCTTATGTTCAAACTATGATATTCTCAGAATTAAAATTGAATTCCTATGCGTGGGTCTGCGTACTTGTGTTTATGAAATCATATACATGCTTATTGTAAAAGTTTATAAAATAGCTTACACGATTATTTACAGTTGCTATTGGAATTTTTGATTAGGGTTGGTGAAGGAAGATGTTAAACTGGTCTTTTTTTACCCCTTTATTTAAGATCGTCAACTCCACTTTTTTTATTTTTATTGGACAAATAGTAGAGAAATTTAGAGCACTGATTTCTTGATTTTAATGTTCTTTACTAGTGAATCAAAATAAGCAGTGTGTTTCGCACGGGTCATAAGAAATGTATCGAGTTGCGGTATTGAGAATGATCTGAAGAAAGTTGGTTGTACAGGTTGAAGAAGAATAGTAATAGATTTGCCTGGAAATTTATCCTGAATGAGGCCAAGGTCCTGCATGGACCGTAAAGCCAGTGGAGAAGAATATTGTACATTTTGCCTACAGTTATATTACATTCACAAAGAACCAATACAAACTTCTTGCACTTTTTTATTTGTTTGTTGGTTAGTTATCCGACACATTTCAGCCTAATTTAATGGTTAAGTTGAAACAAACGCTTCACACATTATAGAAGTCTCCCTGAAGATGCCATATTAAGTCAGGCCGAAACATCTCGGAGAAAAAGCAACAAATGAATAATACCGTGCAATAATTTGGTATAGATGCTTTATGAAGTAGAAGAAGAAGAAGAAGAAGAAGAAGAAGAAGAAGGAGAAGGAGATTCATACTGTTCACTTCTAGTTCGTGCCAATATTTTTTTGTAAATTTACCAAATTTTTTAGTGTCGTTCCTAAATATTTGTGTTGAAACACATATCTTGCGTTTAGTACACAAATACAGGTACGTAGTTATGTTAGACGGTGATTTAATTGACCGTATATTTGAGTGTTTGAAGAAAAACAAGAAGATTTAAAAAAATTACGTGGAAAGATGGAATTTTTTAATCAGCTAAAGGACCTGGGTCTGTATTTGTTTGTTAACCCTTTAAAGCTTAGTGGTAAATATACATACCACCTGCTGTAACATTAATAAACTGAATTTTGTCTCACACTGTATTTACATGCTTTGAACGATTCATAGAATAAATACCAGCTGCTTCCGCCAATTGGTTTTCTGAACCAACTGTTCTACGCAAAAAATGTGCTACATATGTGTGTGTGTGTGTGGATATAATATACAGAGTGTCCCAGGAGGAATATGCCAGACTTGGGGAGGGTGTTCCTTATGTTAAAGTATACCGTTATAACCCAAAACACCTATGTCCAAAGTTGAACGGTTACGGAGATAATGGCCAGAGAATTTTGAAATTTTGACAGCTGTTACACACTTATTGATTACCAAATACATATTAAAACTGGCAGGAATATGTGG
>Ga0131853_10022325_pt1 | contig 11455 bp, 6 predicted proteins | sample TergutLab28metaG_FD_92764 | JGI IMG/M metagenome (GOLD analysis project Ga0131853, IMG submission 92764) | Labiotermes labralis P1 segment gut microbial communities from Petit-Saut dam, French Guiana - Lab288 P1 (version 2) (version 2) | ecosystem: Host-associated > Arthropoda: Insects >...
AAACAAGGCTTGAGGGACGCGTGGCTTCAGGCTTCCGCCAACGAAGATCAGAAACTGCGCTCTTCTGGGTTACTACACAGCGAGTAGTGGCAATATCTTACCGACGTTTCGGGATAACCTGTCTGTCCCGTCTTCAGGGATCGATTCCCTGACGATGGGACCGATAGGTTGTTCCGAAACGCCTGTAAGAAATTACCACTACTCGCTGCATAATAACCCAGAACAGCGCAGTTCTCAAAGATTGAGGAAAGCCTATAAAAGAAATTATTGAAATTTACTGAGTAAATGTTATGTCGGACGTGTCCATTCTATGAGGTGTACAAGATACGCCTCAGACAATGAACAGTATGCAAAATAAAGCACATATATTACAGTCACTCTGACATCACTACAAATGGTAATCTAGACCAAATATTATTCGCATGATCTAATCAACAATTTTGAGTTGGATGAAGTGTGCAACAAAAGGGGAGGAAAGGGGAAAGGCACGTAAAACTTTGCTATGAAAAGCGAAATGGAGAGACCTTTACTGAGAGTTGGAATATGAGAGAGAATAAAACGGAAATTGACCTGACACAGTACCTGACGTTGTGGGCTTTAATGCGAACTGTTAGCAAAAAATGGGCTAACCGGGATAATCGGCGTCATCAACTTCGTCGGTACTATGAAACTCGTTCTGCATCGACGTGGAGGAAGGTATCTTACTGCGGAGGACTGGGCTCCATATGAGGTCAGTCCGTGTGGGATTTATGGTGGTAAAAGTGACACAAACAGATTTTCTTTCTATCCCCAGTAATTTCTGTCAATTTTATCCCAACAATTCAGGAAACTCACGCACTTCCGGAACGCCGACACAAACGATAGCAATGGACGGCCTCATTAAACGTCACGTGAGAGACATGACATCGAATGGGCCAAACTAACTAGCGGTATTTGACGTTCAGGTGACCATGCATCGTGATAAATTCTTACAATAAAACAAACTAGACGCACTTATTTCTCAAATTTATTTTTGGGATAAAACTCTTCATGTTTCGGACAGTTCCTCTGTCCATCATCAGGAGTTTTTCACTGTTTGCTTGCTTGCAAGCTGTCAGCAAACCTGTATGACATATACCATTGCTGTGTGTACAGAGAAAAACTCCTGATGATGGACAGAGGAACTGTCCTAAACATGTAGAGTTTTATTCCAAAAATAAATTTGAGAAATTTGTGCATCTAGTAGGTTTTGTTACAAGAATAACTAGTGGTAATAATGAAATAATGAATAATATTTCGTACCCTTATACTCTGTGACGTAGCACTGTGTTCCGAATGTGCTACCTACATCTGCTTTGTGACTGAATTTGTTTTAGGTGGATGATGAAGTGACTGGGAGGGGAAATGTCCGTCGGTTTTAAAGAAACATTCCAAATAATTTGTACAATGAGACTCGTGGGAAGGGACAAAGGAGATAGATCTTTCACCCACCCATTCCAAACCACTTACCTTTCCCCTAGTTCTGACTGATTATAAACCTTATAACGTAATTCTTCATAGCCATTACCTCATAATCCGCTAACCGAATGCGATCACGCTGTAGATGGAAGCAGATTGATACTCCGAAACTTCGGACCGGTATAAAGTACGCCTTTTAATTGCTCCTGCATGCACGTACTGATTTTGCAAATAATTACTAAATATATTTTCATTACATGAACTGTTTATTTTTTCCCTACTGCAGATGAAAGCGGATACACCTACGTGTACATTGACAGTACAAGACCTACACTAAATATAGTAAGCCTAGGGATAACATGTGTGATAAACAGATGAAGTAAAGGGCGTTAAAGGGCGCTGAAGCATGGTGACGAAACGTGCAAAAGTGCAGGGAAGTGAAAATGGGGAGTGAAGTGCAGTGAACTGAAGTGAAGTGAAATGACGATCTTGGTTGAAAGGTGTGAATTATCATTGATTGACAGTCATTAAGCCGTTCTGCGCAATATGTTGTTTCATTATTATTTCCTTCTCTGTGTGATTTTCTAATTACTCGACTTATGTTCTATAATATTCTTCTTGTGTTTGTTTTTTGTTTTGTATTTTGGTTTTCTATTTTGTATGTATCTTGTTTTTGTATCGTTTTGTTATTGTTTCTCCTTTGTGCTGTCTGTTTCCTATTTTTGCACAAGCCTACCGACCACTGCCACCGGGTTGAAACCCAATTGCAATAAATAAATAAATAAATAAATTACAATTATAAATATCCATATGCCTGATGTTATTGAAATGGATAGCGATTTCATTGAACCAGGAAAGGGTCGAAAGGCACCAGAAATTTTGCATTCCGCAAGCTCAGGAATTTTGTGATGAGCTCAGCCAATAACGTACCTACAGACTACTGAAGGATGACGCTGTACCGGCTGAATAAACACGCTCCTGTTTTTCGACAGCAGAACACCCTGTTTGTTCGGGCCATGAATTTTAGAGCAAGCAAAACTGCACTTCCTCTGTGCACCAGCGCAGGTCAGCGCATAGAACCTTCAAGGCGACAACCATGCGAACAATGAAAAAACGGGCTCTTTTATGTTGCATGTTAACTGACGAAGCTACATTAGAAACCCGAATAATTAGCACATAAAATGTAAGATCTTAGGCCTACGTATGTATGACGCCGTGACACGTGCAAAAGTCACGTGGCGTCGAATAACACGACCGAAATACCACGTATTACGCTTAACCTTTTCAAAACGAAACACAATCTGCTTTATATAAGGAATCAGTCCGTACCGCGCTGTAAACACTTTCCACCACGGTTATAAAAACCAATCAGTTCATGAAGTATAAAGCAAAGGTCGCTCTTTGTTCTGAGATCCGTACAAAACACTCAAAGCAAAGCGAGCACCATGTGGAATTTTTGAATGTTAAACCTGGTGATACGCAAAGAAACCGCTGGACTTTAAAAGGTTAATAGGATTAGGGATGAATAAATTGTGTCCTTTTCAGGAAGTTATCCCGACATTCATACGAAAAGACTGAAGACTGAAGTCAAAGAGCGAAACGTAAAATAAGACACTCTTTATCCTCACCTAAGTCGAAACGCTTACCTATAAATTTCTGGGTTTTCGAATAAAGGTAGACCAAGTTGAAGACACTTGCTTTATTATGTCAATTTACTGCTCAACATGTTTCGGATGTTAATACATCCATCTTCAGGAGCTTGCGACTACTTGGTGCTTATTGTGTAGGCTGTAATGTGCTGTAATGAGCCTAATTAGGAATGAATTATATATAATATAACATTTGACAATATTTTCAGATTGTAAATAACATCTTTTGACGATAACTAATAAGTTATGTATTAATTCCAGACATGCTGCCAACATACTTAAAAAACAACTATAGACTAAAAGCAACTTTATTAGGTATGAACTTGCTCCCTGATGATGTTTTTATAAAAAAAAAACCGAAATATGTTGGAGTTTTAATATCATAATATTTTATCTTTAAATGTTTTAATGTGTTAACATTAATATTGATCGATTTACAAGTGCATATGTTGGTGAAATAAAAAGTGCCTTTAGAGAACGGTGCTTATTTTGGGTACCGTCAGGGTTAAAGGTAACACAATTTCAAACTATGCACTCTGTGACGTATTATGCATAATTTACGCAAGCATTTCTTTGTTTGCCCTCAATACTGAATTGGCAGTTATTGTGTAAAAACTGTTAAACGCATGTTTATTTTTAAGCATTAACTCATTATTCGAGAACGCAACAGGATGGCTAAATTTAAATCTGAATTGCCATGTTAATGTAAAGTTCGTTGGGTAAATTATCTGTAATGGAGGTTCGACAGAAATTCGCACGACGCTCGTAACTGGATAACAAGCTTCAGTGTGCGAGCTGTATCTGCAATGTTTGGACAAACTACAAGAGTGAGTTATTCAGAACAAAACAAAGAAATCGTCCGTACAAACATATGTCCGGAAATGAGGAATTTTTAGCCTAATATAAAGATTACATTCAACTATAAACACCTTAACTGTGGTAACCTTTTTGGTAATGTTAGCCATCCCGATGTGTTTATCCATACATATATAGTATAACGTATCAGTCAAGCACAAGTTCTTATTACATACAATGTTATTTTAGGGTGACATGTTTGGACTCTTTCTGAGTCATCTTCAGGCCCTCTTAAAGTATAGATTCAAGGTTAACAATGTTCATAGTGCATTTTGGGATCCCAAACGCTTACATTAGGAAGTATACTTGTTGTAAAAGTACAATGTACATTGTACTTTTACAACAAGTATACTTCCCAATGTAAGTACTTTTACAACAAGTATACTTCCTAATGTGAGTACAATGAACATTGTACTTTTACAACAAGTATACTTCCTAATGTGAGTACAATGAACATTGTACTTTTACAACAAGTATGCTTCCTAATGTAAATACTTTTACAAGTATACTTCCTAATGTGAGTACAATGAACATTGTACTTTTACAACAAGTATACTTCCCAATGTAAGTACTTTTACAACAAGTATACTTCCTAATGTGAGTACAATGAACATTGTACTTTTACAACAAGTGCACTTCCTAATGTAAACGTTTGGGATCCCAAAATGGACTATGAACATTGTTAACTTTGGATCTATACTTTAAGAGGGCCTGAAGATGACTCAGGAAGAGTCGAAACATGTCGCCCTAAAATAACATTTTGTGTAACAAAACTGTTGTGTTTGACTGACACGTTGTACTATACATGTGTAACATGCTACTTGAAAGTGACAGAGTACATTTACAGTACACGTTCCCAGTTTAATAACTGTTCAGTTCTAATTGTTTATCAAGTCACAGTAAACAACTGATACTCAAAATGTCCTTCGTCTAATCAAAGCACGCATGGACATGTCTGATCATGGACTGCCGCACACTTTCGTAGGCCCCGTTGAGATTGCGAATGATCTGACGCACATAAAAAACGCATTGGTAAATTGTCTCTTAATCTCCCATCGGAGCTAAATACACTTTGTTTTGGAGCAACAGCCCCCCAGTGGGTCACGGCCTGGTCATTCACGAGGTTTCTATATAACACTTAACGACGCTCCACAATAGCTAAGAATCCTCTGGACGAGTGATCGGCCTGTTGCAAAGATCTCTACCTGACAAAACACAACACTCACAACAGACAGACATCCATGTTCCCGGTGGAATTCGAGCCCACAATCTCAGTAGGCGAGCGACCGCAAACCTAAATCTTAGACGGCGCGGGCACTGGGATCGGCGAGCTAAATACAGTAGGGGTTTAAAATGTCTCCAAATACAAAAATTTAAAGATATTTACTGCCGATCGTAAACTGGCAATTGAATGCAAAACCCACCAATTTCCAGATAAACGTTTACACTAATTCGTTCCTTGTTTTTAGTGTGGGGAAACTCATTCCTGCAGTTTGTCCAATAATTTTTGTTACACACCGTAAACCTTCCCGTCTTTACTCGGAAAGATGTAAATCCATTGGTAAATTTAAGTATTTACCAGTTTCAATCTCAAATCTCTTCCCCCAGAGCGGGAAATGTGATGGGATTTCCCGGCGGACGAAGGATTTCTGTTCTATAAAGCAGCAGTACTTTGGGAAATGATAGGGCACCCTGTATTTTGTGCACTCTCAGATCTTCATTTCCGCCCTCCAGATTTTTGGAACATTTTCCTGTCACCAAGGGCACCACTACCGTGAAGCCTTCTCCTTTAAGGTATCCACTTGCAACGGTCTGAAAGACTCCTATTCGCGCGCTTCAGTAAAATCAAATTTTGTTAATGCTGATACAGGATAAAGGCATGGTAGATTTCGAAGGAAAATGTGCGAATGCGCGCATTGTAATCTACAACCCAAGCAACTTCGAAACGTAAATTGAATAACATGATTTTTCTTCCAGAATCTCTTCCTTGTGTATCCTCAACAGAGGTACCCTCTAACACCTCGGGCGTGTTTATTCAGTGACGAATCCCCCCTCCCCCCCCCAACAAAACATTGTTCAGTTTGCACGAGACGCCTGCGAAACTGTACCAACAGAAGCGTTCTAATCTCAGCGCAGAAGTGTGCTATGTACTTACTAGATTAACAGTTTACCGCGGTGCTCATAAGTCTTTAGCCCGACCAGGAAGGAAACAAGCTGCGCCTGTCAAAATTGTGATGGGCAGAGGAATGGTTAGATTTGGCTAGGGTAGGGACAGGTGGTGGACTCTTGTGAATGTGGTAATGAACCTCCAAGTTCCATAAAATGCGGGGAATGTAGCTTGTTTACTTCCTGGTCGGGCTAAGGACTTATCAGCACCCCTGTACAGAACCTGAACGAAATTGCCCACCCCGAAAACCTAGGTGTATATGCGAGGATATTATTAAAGTCAATCTGAAACAAAATAAAGGAAAGCAAGAATTTGATTGATCTAAATCAGGGTAGGCACAAATGGCGGGCTCTTGAGAATAGGATAAGGAATATTCGTTTTTCGTCAAATGTAGGGCATTTCTTGACTAGTTGAGGGACAAGCAGATTTTCAGAAAGGACTCAGCTCCTTGAAGTTAGTTATTTAGTTTGGGAGTATATTTTTGGTGTAGTTAATTGTGATCTACTTCCTTTATGATTTAACAGGCCAATAAATAGCAGCCGAAACTTGACGTTGGATCATAAACAGTCTCTTAATCTCATCCTATTTGCGAGTTATCAATTAAAATACTATGTAACTTCGTTATTAGTTGAGCAAGATATTGCCTTCAAAACGTATTTACGGGTCGCATAAAACACCGAAAGACAACCTGAGTACGTAAAGATAATTTCGACTTTACTGTATCATGCTGTCCTGTCAAGACAAAATACTCATAATATCAGTTAAGGTTGTACTGAAAACACACGACGGTTTCGCACTGTTTCGAGTCTTATCATATTAACGTAAACATTTAACAGGTTAAAATACAGTACTAAAAGTCTCAATCGGCCTCATTGCATGACTTGGGGGAAAAAGTTTAATCACAAAAGCTACATGCAAATGTAAAGCTAAAAGGTAAAGTGATCCCGTTACAATCCGGTGTGGCCCAGAGCGTGAATAAAGGTATAGCTCTACTCTTCAATGATCGCGGCACTAGAAGGTGGTGACTGGTCAGCAGCACGACCCGGCCGCACTTTACCCCGGGAAAGACCCGGTACCTATTTTACTGGAGGCTGGGTGGGCCCCAGGGCCGGTCTGGACGGGCGGATAATCTCGTCCCCACTGGGATTCGATCCCGGATCGTCCAGCCCGCAGTCAGTCACTATACCGTCTAAGCTACCCGGTCTACACACACAAGTGTATTAAGCAATATTTAGCTATGGCACATGTAGAAGTACTGTGTTAAAAAAATTCAGCTGGAATTATATACAAACGCATAATGCAAACAACTTTCACTGCGAATATGCAGTTTTGAAAGAATCAACTTCATTCCTGTATAATACTACTGTGAGGAACATTTACTGTTTATATAGGAGGGTTTTACGAGATTTTAGGTTCTCATAGCCATGCTACTGAAGAATCAAATATTCTGGGATGTTACGCCTTGTCGGGTAGCAGATGTTTAACGACGTTTTAAACGATCACGTGGCCTCTATATTCAGGGTCAAGAAATCTAAGAACGACGATTTAACTGTCCCTCACGGTAGCGGCACTACAAGCCTAGAAACTTTGGTCAATTTTCACCATTCACAAGATATTACATCCCAGGTGATTTGACTCTTTTACAACCATCTTATTAGGAACTCGTTCAATTGAAAGCCAGTATTATATTGCGGAATGCGTTTGTTCCATGTTAGTATGGCTTCTACGAAGGACTGATTCAATGGACTGACACCACTCAAACGAAAGTGGACTGAAGAGAACGGTACTTACCACTGGACGATATTTGAAGTAAAATGAAAGGAACTCACCATCCAAAGAAACGCAGAAAAGCACTAGCACTTACCTGCAAAGAAGAAAGTGACATGCATGACACTGTGTGAAGGTACAGCAGCATTGGTTTGCAACTACTGCAGAGTGACTAAGTTAACAGTAATGTAACAGCCTGTAACACATGTTTATAGACACTATGAAGCGAATTTACAGCTGAGAACTGTTCTCTCCTGGGCCATTACGCAGATGGTAGTGGCAATTATTTGCCGATAGGTTGTCCAGAAACGTCAGTAAGGAATCACCATTACTAGGTGCGTAATAGCACAACAGAACACATTTCTAATCTACTTCGAGGCGGAAACCTGATAACCGGTACATGGAATTTAAATCATTTATTAAGAGTCAAAATTTTACATTTGATAGACAGGTCAGATTTGTTCAAAATTAGTAATTTAGTTTACGACGGAAGGGAAATTGTAAGGAGTATCTGTAGCAGTGGGGACCGCGGTGCCACAGAGGTTAAGGTGCTGTGCTACAAATCGGAAGGTCGCTGGTCCGATCCCGCTGGTGTCATTGAAAATTTTCACTGACATAATAATCCTTCCGATCGCACTATGGCACCGGGGTCGACTCAGCCTCTAACAGAAATGAGTACCATGAAATCTGGGAACCTTAACTTCCTGGAACCCCCTGGGCCACTCCAGGCCTGTAACGGGACTGCTTTACCTTTATGTGTAGCAGCTTGCAGGGACAAAATTTTATGGCGGGTATATTTTCGATGCTTGTCAGTGTCAAAATTGATGGATTAGGAAACGTTTTGGAACAACTGACGCTGTAAACGTTGACAGCTTTTGGACATCTTAAATTTTGCTAGGAAGATTTGCAATATTAAGTACGTTCTAACATAAAGAGAAATCAGTAAGACTCTTGAAGGAGTTCACAGGTGTGACGACAATGAAACAACGTTACATCAATCGGAGGCAATGGAGTTTAAGTATTCAAAATGTTGACTTTTGGACCTATTAGGAAGCAGTGAAATTTAACGTTTAGCCAATCGGGAATAGTAAGAATATTTAAGGGGGGGGGGAGGATGAACTTGAAGCTTAGGAGTTTTGAAAACCTAATGCAAGCAAGATTCTGCTTTATACCCTGATACCGAGGATAATAGTGCATACGTTTTTCAAAGGCGCATCCATACATCCAACACATCTGTAAATTGAAACTATCATGAAATAATATAAATAATATTAATAGTGTCCAGTTATTTATAAAATTACTGTTCCACCTCTTAGAACACTTAGATTCCCTGGGAGAAAGACATGCAAACCGACTGAAGAGTTGGGTGGGTTGTAGCCTGTAAGCGCGAATTTATAATTGTTTACAACTGTGTAAACAGAAGTAGCAGTAAGTTATATTAAACCAATATTTCTTTAATTTCGGACACTAAGACTGCTGGATTTGAGAGGGACAAAGGCGTTAAAACAAATTCTTGAACACATAAGGCGCGTAATTTAAAAAAATTATCACAAACACTGAATATGGCTAGTTCTGTCAGCTAAGAATTTTCATGATTTTCTTAGCGATGTTACGGAAGACAAAAATGAAGAAAGTCGTCGACCTTCACTGGAGTGACCTTTACACAGCAGGACAGCAACAGCGGTCACTGTCGGTAATACCGATGGAAATAACTGAATTAGAGAAACACGGGGTGACAGTGGTACACAAGGGGCTCACTAATGGGATTACGAGGGGGAACACTGTTCTTCAGAATTCGATATAAGAACCTCTGTGAAAGAGTCCTTCTCTTACAGCATATATCATCACTAAGCCGGTCTTAAATCTCGCATTCGTACGGTGGTATAAAACGTACCACTAAAGAAAAGTGAAAAATTGCCGAACAACTCTTGTGTGTGTGTGTGTGTGTGTGTGTGTGTGTGGTGTGTGTGTGTGTGTGTGTGAGTGACTAAGTGAGAAAGAGAGAGAGACAGAGAGAGCCTCTGTGACAATACTTTATCATTATTCAACTGGAATAAAAGGATGAAATGTGACACGTGGAAATTCAGAGGAAACAAAATGGTGCAAGTACCACTCTGAAGAATGGGTCACAGAGCTGATAATTCAGAAGTATTTTAACCCTCTAGTTCCGAGTGGTAACTATACGTACCAGCAAGATTTTAAGACTTAACAATTCTACATTTTGTCAAAGCAACGTCTTTATATGCGCTCGCTGCGATCCTTACAACAACCAAGCACGCTTTCTCTATGCAACAATGAGCAAACAGACATTTTGTAACAGAAACGCGGTTTGTTTTCTGTGGGGTACGAATTAAATCCTCAATATATGTAACGCGGATTCATTTTAGTCCTCAATAATTTAGAGTCAGCACTAAGGATTGAATTCGTTTACATGTCACAATACAATCTGCTGCTAAATATTATGGAATGTAACGCCTACACTCCTCTATACGTTGCTTGACTGCTTGATACCCTTCGTGCATTCCATCCTGTTATGGATCATTCAATTTATAACAAGGAATAATTTCTCTTCTCCTCCCTCTACACCCACCCCCCACTTCTCCATTCTTACTTTTTCAATTCCTCGTGGCATATTCAAATGACTCAGAACGAAGAATACAACACTGCGAATTTTATTTCCAGTTACATAAGCTCACATTAGAAGGTCGTTCCTGCAAAATGAAGTCGGTTCATTCCAGCAAACATACAAAGTTGCATGCCGTATAAAGGATGCCCAAGACGTGGCCAGAATAGCAACAAGCGATATTCGGGAACGAAATGGCTGCGTGCATAAAATATTGAGTAGTTCTTGACATTTGACTAAAGGCACGCTTTGACTGAAAATTTGTGTTTCGCTTTGAATGATGGGTGATGAAAGGACTTGAGGTTATCCTAGCACGCTCTAAGTGCTCGCATTAGTGTACAGTGTAACGCTGGACAGCGAAAATGCAGCGGGTTATTAACAGGAGAATTAAATTGAAAATATGAATATCAATAATATTTTCAATTTATGTCCCCAGTTATTATGTTGCTGGATTGTTGTTGTCGGTCGTTGTATTGTAAAAAAATAGGAATACGTTTAGCACATTACGAGCTCCAGTAACGCAGCTGGCACAATGACAACGTTACAGGTTCGATTGCCGGGAGGGGCAAGAACGATTTCTCTTCTTCAAAAGTTCCAGACGGGCTCTGGGGCCTACCCTGCCCTCTGTTCAATCGGTAGTGAAGTTGAACCCTCGTCTCTATCTGGTGCCGGGGTTAAGAATGAGTGGAGATAAGCCTCTAACTCCCCGCACATGACTTCGTCTCGTGGACAGAGAAAAGTTTATCTTTTCCTTTTTTTTGATGAAAATAAACACGAGACGTTTTGAAAGTGAAGCATCGCTAAGCAATTCATCAAACGTTTTTAAACAGTACTATTAACCTTTTGGCGCCGGAATTATTTTTTTTAATTTTAGCACACCCTGTATATAAAATGTGAATAATACAGGAACCAAACAAGTTAGAATTATGAAACAAACTGCATTTTGAAGAGAAAAAA
>Ga0131853_10022326_pt1 | contig 11455 bp, 4 predicted proteins | sample TergutLab28metaG_FD_92764 | JGI IMG/M metagenome (GOLD analysis project Ga0131853, IMG submission 92764) | Labiotermes labralis P1 segment gut microbial communities from Petit-Saut dam, French Guiana - Lab288 P1 (version 2) (version 2) | ecosystem: Host-associated > Arthropoda: Insects >...
ATGTTTCAGTCAGACTCATCATTATTAACCTTACAAGTTTCTTAGGGATACCAAACTCAATGAGAATCTTATATAAGACCTCCCTCCTAACTGAATCATAAGCTTTCTTGAAATCTATGAAAACTGATAAACTTCTTCATTGTACTCCCATTTTTTCTCAAGTATTTGGCGAATGCAGAATATGTGATCAATCGTCGACCTGTTGCGTTGAAAGCCACATTGATGATCCCCGATAATTTCCTTTGCATATGGAGTTAACCTTGAGAGCAAGATATTAGATAAAATTTTGTAAGTGGTTGGTAAAAGTGAAATGCCCCTATAATTATTACAATCTGTTTTATCCCCCTTCTTATGAATAGATACTATGATCGACTCCTTCCACTCTTCAGGCAATTTCTCCTTCTTCCAAATAGAAGTGATAAGCTTATGAATCTCCCCGCAAATTGTTCCACCCCCTGCTTTAATCAGTCCTGCCGGTATTTCATCAATACCCGGCGATTTGTGGCTTTTTAACTTGCCGATAGCCAACTCAAACTCAAAAGCACTTGTCTCAGGTACCAGTGGTTCTGCTGTGTGTATTTCTGCCTGCCCAACATCCTTAACCCCATGCACATTGAATAACCGGGAGAAATAGTTCCTCCACCTCACCACAATACTGTGGGAGTCTGCAACCAGGTCACCTTTCTCAGGGTAATATTAATATTAGTAATATATTGAATTGCGAATAACGAAGGTTACTCTTTGACATAGTTTACTCTGCTGCGTGTGAATGCGTTAGAAATGGTACATAGGGAGATAAGAGTAGTGGATATGTGGTTAAGAATAAGTGGAGCTATATATCTACTGCCCCTGTATGTCTTCATGGCACAGGCGGCAACAAATTTACGTATGGGAAAGAGGAAAGCATTAATATTGTTAACATAACTGGAAATGCTGTGTTGTGTTCTGAAATGTTGCTTTATTTACTGTGCATGTTTTGAATATGGCAAGGAGTATATAAAAAATAAATATATTTTGTGTACAAAGTGCGGAATAGGTTACTATCAAAATCAGTAACACTATACAAAATGGGCTGGTTTTTCTGTGCTTTAACGATGCATTTTATCCATTCTGCTTCTTCTGATTATGTCAGCAGACGTAGGCTTACATACGGAGGCTAATATTGGATTCATAAAATGGGGAATAGTATATTCTTATTATCTGTAATAATATATGTTACGAATTGTCGATTTGGTGCTTAGACACTTCAGCTGACACATTCTACTTCTGAATGTACAGGGTGACGAAGGGCCTGGTTACTAATACTTGGAATTGAAAGTGACAATGCGATACATTTACACGTTTAAAAGACCAGTGTTATAATTATTTTGCTAGCAATATTCAGCTTTTAGTTCTAAATATCATGTCGCTGATTTTTTTGCAATCGCTCTGTTCCTTCCATGTGAATTCCATGATACTAACATGAATTGAGAGCCCTAAAATCCCCCCCCCCCATGCTTCTCTGTAAATCGACGTACTTAACTTTAGTTACGTCTTTAGTGCCCTCTTATTTCGCATGTTTAGGCACAGTTCTCCCACTTGATCAAACCAACATTCAGAAAATTTTTTTGCTGTACTTGAAGTTGCCTGACCCTGATGCTCTCCTGATCGATATTTTTTCGACAATGTTTCTCAGTTCTTTTACTTCAGTGCCACAGCACTACCCCGACTAGCTCAATGAAGCCTTCGCCCCATAACCCAAAATAATTCGACGTATGGAACTCCAATACATCCCTGTTATCACCATATATCGCAGGTCTAGGGCCAGTTGCCCTGTTAATGACCTTACAACACAAAACCTTAGTATCTTTACGCATTTCGTGATTTTCCTCACCTCATTTTCTCAGTCTGTTCGGTGTAACCCATCCTCTTCTGACGTATGGAATAAATCTGTGAAACATGCTGTGTTGTTTCGCGTGTTAAAATCTCCTTTGTCTCGTGAAGAAATTTTCAGTTGATGCTTTTGTGGTTTGTACTTCGTGTGCTCCCTTATGTCTGTGTACTTTAATATATCTGCTTCATGACACGCCATTGTACGAGTATTTTTCTGAAGGCTTTGTTTTCCTGTGATTATATTCAGTTCTTCTACAACTTTTCCTTGGTAATTAAACCAAGATAACAGAAATTTTGTTTATCACTTTCATTACGATGTACAAACTGATGGATCTCATTGTATTTATTGTATTAAATAATGAATGTATTTTATAGTGTAGGGAATTAACGGTAGAACCGCAAATTGTTTGTTCGAATTAGAGAGTACTTCGTGAGAAGAACCCATTTCTTTAAATCAGTTGACAGCTGTTTGGATCAAAATTTTTCATAGCTTGCCTAAGAATTTAGTGCATATCTCTACCTAATTTGATCATAGACTCAGCTGACAGGAAGTCACTTATATGGATATGAGATACCTTGAGAACGATTAAATATTTATTATTTACTTTGAAAATTTTACACAATTAATCACTGCATAATATTTTTTATATGTAAATAATTACTTTTGGGATTAGTATTATTGTGGGTTAAACTGGGAAGAAAATACCACTGTGACCGACATATGTGTGGACGTCACACGTTATAATAACAATAGCAATGTTTTAAGTAAAGGTCTTATGATATTACATGTTGGTTCGAAATTTGAACTTCACAATATAAAATTTTTTCCTTGCAATTTTAAGGTATCATTTCTGATTTTAACTCCACAAGAGTGGAAATGAACGTTTTCTTGTTCTTTTTAATATTGGCGAGTTTATAGTATTTTTTATATTAATTCCACAAGAATGTCTTGTGTTTTCTTACTTAGTTAAAATAAGTTACACTAGAATCCGCGAAGTAGAGACGCTAAGAAAAATGAGAATTTTATGTTAGCAACATGCGTATGAATGACACAGATCACCACTCTTATATTTATTTCTCGTAACAAACTAAACAAACTAATAACCTCTCTTCTGGTTGTGGTTCTCTTCTACCTTCTGCATGGCCGGCACATTTAACTAACACGGTCTGGTCTGTACATCCACATGCATCCATTGCCAACCGGTTTTAGTTATTCAGTATAATATTAATTTGTTAACTTCTTAATACGCAAATATGTAAAAATTTTAGTTTCTGCTTAAATATCTTTTCAAACGGGTAAAAATTCGGTTCTTAAATGAAACAGTTTCCTTTCTTTGCTGTTTCTCAGATACTGCCCATGGATCTGTTAACAGTTCTAAATGATGAACAAATAAACGTAAATGAAACTTCCGACATAAAGTCACCGTCTATTGCGAATATCTAAACAACAATATAAATATTAATAACATTTAAAATTTACGGCTGTGGGTGCTATTATTCCCAAACACGTTAAAAGCGAGTCCTCCCTGAGGAAACACTTACCTGGGGCAACAGCCGGAGGTCGTGGTTCACTGCAGGATCTTGGCAGTAAATTTAGCAATGAAAATCATAGTGAATTTTTATAATACTAAAAACACATACAGATTATAAAATGTTTTCGATCCCCCTGAAATTTCAATGGGTTTCTTCAGTGTGACCTCTCAAAATATAATTTCATTGCGAACTTCATTGCAACTAATTCGCTATTAGACATTCTCAAGACTATGTTACTTGTAGATGTCATCGCTAAAACTTCCCAATGTACTGGTTCAATAAAATAATAGGCAAATTTGAGCTCTTTTGTTGTTTATTACACCTTTCTTCAGTTACCTTTTGCAAAATAAGGCTTCATTGAAGTGTTAATATTACTCCACTCCCTCATTCTTATCTCCCTTGGTGTCTTATGGCTCTTCATGAACAGATTCCCAAATTAATGCTGAGGTGGAACGTTAGTATTAGGTCTATACATGGCCTTCTGTACAAGTTGCTTTCAGTAATGGTGGTGTTTCTGTTGGTTTTATTCAGTTACAATCTCGAAAACAAACTTCATTGCAATGCCCATTCAACTTCTGTATAAGGCGTTTACAGCCTTTCTTACATTCTTCGTGTTTTTTATTCACTGACATCTTTCAAAGTAAGTTCCATTGCGATAAATAAGCTTCTGTCCCCTTTTGTGTTTCTCGTCAACTTATTCAATAATATTCTGCATATAAAACTACAATTAATCAATATTAAGTTTTCGGTAAGTACTGTAAGCTCTATCAGTCAAGTTTCTAATGGGTTTCTTCATTAAAGTTTTAAAAACAAAATGTCTATAAGGCATTCATTAATACGTTTACCTATACGGCGCTGTCGTCTCTCCTGTTTTGTTTCGTAAGTTCACTGTACAGCATTCCCAAATCAAAAATATCATCATAGTTTCAGTGGACGTCGGTTTCCTCTAAAACAACCTCAGTTACTATATCACAATACCTTGATCTGTCCATAAAAATAATCACCCTATACACATGATAAATTTTTGACTTATCTTCTGCTGTCAACTACACATCTCAATTCGATCCAAAACTATACCAATAATCAGGTACAGTCTTCAGCCGAAAGCCAACTGATAGTTGTTTCGAAATGTTACCGAAAGTTCAGTATCACGAAATATGTCATCATACGTACAGTGAGCCTGTTTGTTCCTGGGCACTCGCCCACAACCATTTTCCAACAAATAGCTTTTTAAATTATTCTGACATTGATCACGAAATTTCCCAAACAAATGTTTATTAGCACTCTATCAAGGTATGAGTGTCAGTTGGGGTAAGAAATTGTGTATTTAATGTTCTACTTCTACAGAAAGAAACGGAATAGCGTGTTTGTTAGCAAAAGTATGGAAATGGGAAGCAATTAGAAACAGTACAAATATGCACTTTATAGTTAGGCACAAGTGATGTCAAACAAATAGAGCTGAGTTGCCCAGCAGAAAAAAATGTAGAAGGGAATTTATGGCACAAAGTAGCTGAATAAGAACGAGGAGGTAGGTTACAGGAGAGTATTCAGTTGTGTTAACAGAGCTTCAACCACATTCTAGAGCAGAGGTTCAGAATGGACAGAGCTATGTCCCGCTGTGTCTTCATGACACGTTTCTATGCCTTAATGTTATGCTATAGGGTGAAGTTCAAGTGCTTATTTTACCACTGAATCATTTATTATAGATCTACGATGATGATTACAAGAGTTACTAATAAATAGTCAATGTGTAAATAATATGTGTAATTAATGTAGTGGGTTTTGATAGGAACGTAGTCTCAAAAATTTAAGATAAAAGGAGTGTACATTATTATTATTATTGTCGTGGGAATTTTATGATTAACTGAGGAACAATCAGTTTCTTAAGAAGAACTCTCTACCATCTAGTTATTGTATTATTATTATTATTATTATTATTATTATTATTATTATATGTTGTTAAACTTCCTGTTGCCATCAAATGTGGGGAATTTCATAGCCATCTGGGGTTCTTAATAAGGACTATGAAGCTTGGAATTAGGTATTGTACATTATAATAATAATAATAATAATTATTATTATTATTATTATTATTAGTAGTAGTATTAGTATTAGTATTATTGGTATTAGTATTATATTGAACCTACGGGGCCCATAAAATACGAGGAATTTCATGACAAGCTGAGGCACAGTTAGGTTCCTAAGTAAGATTCTACATAATGTAATTAGTTTTTATATATCTATTATTATTATTATTATTATTATTATTACTGGTTTTATATTAAACATACAAATTCCATAAATGCGGGGAGCTTTATGACTACCTGAGGAAATATTAGCTTTATAAGGACTATGCGCCATAAATTGAGTTATAATGTTATTATTATTATTATTAAAATATTGATCTTTATAAATACTAGAATGCGAAAAAATGACATCCGTTTCCCCAGTATGTAGAGGTTACATCACAACCAACAAAACAAAATTAGCAATGAAACCTCGAAAAATTTAATTCCAGTTTCCACCACGGCAGTCTTATTCCATTGTATTATTATATTGCAGTGTATTTAAGTGACTGTCTTTAAATAGGTTTCTCCACAGAATTCTGTACGCATATCGTGTCACCCATGAAGGAATAAGATCAACCTATCGTAACAAATTTCTGATTACAGTACAGGTTACACAGTTCATAGATACGTAATTTACGCCATTCCCCCTTTAATATCACCTTTTAGGACCTCGAAAAAATTTATCTCACTTTTGTTTTTTATGAGTACAGTATTGCTGATGCCGCTAATTGACAATGGTATTTAAATACAGCCCTTTAATTATTTGTATTTTTAAACACTTCATGTATATCATTTGTGCAGTTTTTATATTACATGTAACTTAAAAACTACACCAGTTATTCTTTGTCACACATAATTGATGCCTGAAGCATCTGGTAGGCAAATGCGTGCATTTTCTACTCAAGTCCGTTATAAATATTAGATCAATTTTTAGACTAAATCTCCATAATTGTAGACATTTCTCTAAATTTCTTGTCGGACACAATACAAAGGAAATATTTTAGATACACATAAGCGCCGCAAGCTGGTAGGCAGGCAGGATAGCAGGAAGTGGTAGGAGTGAGGCAGACCGGCAGCTAGTGGATTTTTTCGTAGATCTTCTAAATTTCTGTCTTATTTTCGGGAGCGTTTGTGGGCCGAATATAACAATTCTTTCGCTTTCGGGAGTGTTTGAACACTGAATAAACAAAAATCTTATGTTCTGGAAGTGTCTGTCCACGGAACGTACAAATTATTTTCGAGAATGCCTGTGCAGTGAATAAAAACCAAAATTCCACGTAATTTTAAAATACGTGATGATCTGTATAATTTCAAATTGTGTTTTCAGTGATTAGTGTTTTCGAGTGCACCCTTGGCATCTTAGTATTCCTTGTGATCTTTTTATGTCCAAGGATGTGTGATCTGAATATGAAAGTGTCTTCAACGACCTTAAGTGCTAGTGTTAGTGACAGTGGTGTAATGAAAAGTGCAGTGATTTTGTCAACGGTTCTAACAATCTAAGGATTTCAGCAATATGCATCCGAAGGAGGACTTCGAACACAGGACCACGTCAAGAGGAGCAACACGCCAACGGTAACAGCGGTGGACAACTAAAGGTAGGTCCCACACATCGAGGGTCAGCACGAGCACCATCAACGAACGGTGAGTGTTGGACATTTTTCTTCTACATTGTTAGGAACGGAGAAACAATATCATATCAGTAATTTACATTTCACGTGTCGGTAAAATCTTCATTGGTTGTCGGGGTTGAAGGTTTGACATTGAGAAAATTTAACTGACCTAAAAATTAGCGATCGATCCAAAGAATTATATTAGAGTGAAAATGAATTTGTTAGCTTTGGATATTACTATGAGTAGACACCAGGCTTTATTATACTAGGCTGGTTTCTCACCGCTTAAATTTCCTTTGTTTGACCTGCCGGCGAATTAATCGGAAAATCATTTATTAGACTGTGGGTGTGTTATCTTTTGATTTCCGAAGTGAATGAAGCGTCGTTTGAAGGCGATACGTTGAACGTGAATTTTCAGTAGAAGCCATGGATTTTTATTCTTTTAAAGCAGTAGAAGCACAAGACACAAATCCGCAATGCACAAAGAGCAAAGCCGAACAAACGTATACATAGTAGCTGAAGTGTGTGTGTTGTTAGTGTGTAGGGGTGTCACTCGCCACCAGGCTTCATGGCTTTTAGAGTTATACTGCGATGACGAACGTAGCTACTTATTTGTTGTCTGAATACTTCAAGCTTCCTCTGCTTGTCCAATTATCATGTTGACCAACATTATAATAGTTTTTTATTTCCTGATTGCAGGCGACACATTTTTGAACTGGCAGCTATTTAAAATGTGTAATAACCGATGTTATTTTTAACTCAGGCATCAGGGAGGGTCACAAAAATATAAATATATGACAGGATTCAGGGTGGGAGGGAAACATTTAGCACAAAAAATGGGTCACCGCATGTAATACCTATAGTATATTATATTCAGTCCACGCGGCCAACAAACGGACCGCATCTGTAAGCTCGTTCTACTTCCCAACTACATTTCAAGACGATAAATTTACGTACGTTGCGCGTTCAACGCAAGAAGATATGGAAGTTTCACGTTTTCGACGAGTAACTGAAACTCAACGGAAATGAAAATCTGCTTTTCGTTATACCGCGCTTTCATCCGCTACAGTCAACGACATTCAGCTGTATTTTAATGTTAGTTACATGGTCCTTTCTTATAAGGACTGTAACTGCAATGAACAAGTCACGTACAACAGAGAGGAACATGTATTTTTATGTGTCGGGTGAAAGGTGTACTGAAGGCAGAATAATATTTTTAAATTCCTCGTTGTACCTACAAGAAGACACATCACCGTGAAGCTGAAGATTACGAACAGCGCAGGTAAGTTACTGTTTTCATATTTGTTCTTATTTGCTGACTGAACTTATTAGTGTGTTTACAGTGTTCGGCGCTTTTCGCACAGTCGCGAAAAGCGCCTTTTTGTTTTTGTTGTGTTCTGTTTTGTTTGTTGCAGGTCCCGCTCACATCCTGTGCCTCACCGTGGCGAGCGGGTGTAACAAGGAACGGTGCATCCCCGAAATATTGCCATTATTATGTCCTAGACACACACACTGTTTTAATTCCAGAATCGTATATTTGATTGGACTTAAGGTATTCGCAACGTTTCTGTCTCCACGTGCAATAATTTGACTTCAGATGAATTTTGTGCTTAAAGCAATTACAGAAATATTTAAAACTTCAGATCATAAACGAATTTTTTTAAAGGTCTGCATAATTTTATATCTTTCCCAAAATTTTTAGTAAAAACGTGACGAAACTTGAGAGGACTAGGAGATTATTATTTATCGTCTGTGCATATTACTTATTAGTTCTCTTCTTTTCATGTTGTCGGCACAATTAGGACGTCATATGTTCAGAATGTAATATTTGGTGAACTACTTCAAGGTGTTTTATCTACTTTTATGTTTAGAATAGTCATTCAAATACGACATAAATATAATAGTAGAGAACATGTTTTCACACATCCGAAATTTTGTTGCAGACGTAATTAAATCGTTGTTTATATTATGTTAAATGGGTAAGTTTGACCGTGTACATGGCGTGAATGTACGTAGGGCAGTAATCATTCTTCAACTCGGCACTAGATGGAGGTGAGCTTTTGACGTCACGCCCCCTCGCTTTGCGCCCAGGAAATAACCTCAGTACCCATAGAACAGGATGCTGTGTAGGACCCAAAGTCATCCTGGATATTTTTAAGAGAGAAAAAATTTTTCACGTTCTGGAATTCGAAACACGCACTGTCCAATGTAAAAAAAATATGAAAGTCTCTGAAAACAAGCGAAATTTGAAAATTTTCTGCTTTTCTGCAGCTATTTTATTTTTAAAAAACCGAGGCTCTATACAAACACACAGCGGAATAAAGAACAGTGAACTTCTGTGCCGTGTGTAGGCTCCGTAATCATCGTTCCGGTGAGCACTGAAAACATTTTTTGGCCTTATACTCTCTCCGTCCACTCTTTCGAGATATTACCGGATTGACAGGTGTAGGAAGTGAAAATAATACTCCACACAATTCCGTGAATACTACCCACCCCCAGAAACTATTCCATATTGTGCTGCAGTAGTATTTAAGATGTCTAAGAACGTATTTAGATGCACATCATCAGGAATCTAGACGGAGAGAAAAGTAAAAAATAAAAAATAATTCACTAAACTCTTGCAGGTTATTTGTAGGTCTGCACTGCTGCAAAGTCTACTTAACTACAATGCACTTAATGTATATCAGGAGATCATAGTAAATTTCAAAACCACGGGTCAAAGATAAAAATTATAGAGGACACAGGTATTATGCAATTATTGATGAAAATTTACATGTATTTAGAGCAGGAACACTTAATGAAAAATGGACATAGTGTCGTTACCTTCATTGCGCAAGTAAATGGAGATGGACCCATGGATGTTTTAAATGTATAAGCCAGTACAGAAGAAAATTTTACGTTCGGCCCTTTAATGTTCCAAAAGAAAAAATATATATATTTCTTTTCTTGTAGTATAAAATGCCAAAATATATTTCCTTCCTTTCAAACCACTGTTGACATGTTTATTTCAAAATGAGCAATTGAGGGAGTGCACCTTTCCTTGGCCAAACAGGACATGTTAGGAGCAAACGTTAATTAAAATATTCTGCCTGTGAACGAAATCCTTTAATATTGCATTTCCTTTTCAAATACAAAATAAACTGTTTAAAAATGTTTATTTTTAAACCCGACGTCTCAACGACCTCTTCATCGGAGCCCTTGCAAAATTTGGAAAATGGAGGCTGGTAAAACCCCTAGCAAAGTAGTGGAAACTAAGTTATAAATTTTAGGAAATTGATAATTTTTCAGAGTTACTTCCATTATGAACATCAAAATTAGTCTGCTTAGGATCCAGTATATTTTCCCATTTATTTTAGGTCTTCCTGTTCCAGGTAGTTCAATTATCAAGTAAATGAACCGAACATCAACAGTGATCTGCATGTAAACCATTATTCAGATACAAATAACTTGTACCCTTCCATAAAAGGGACGTTGTATGCCATGTCTTCTCAGTGTTCATTTTTTTCAAATTAAATGCCTCTCTTATGAAACAGATGTTGTTTATTTACACAAATTGTTGCACATGTAGCTCAGCGTTATGTGCATCTTCTGATTTAAGAAGTTTGTCTTTAAATGTATTTTAATAACATTTCTAAAATAATGTGTTTTAAAAATGATCTTGTAGACAAATGTCCCGCTCCATGAGTATGTTTAGAGGAAGTGGAGATTCTTCTGAACTTCAGCGCTAGGCGGCAGTGAACGATTAGTGCCCTGCTGTGTCAGCTTTCTCCGGAGTAGGGGATATCAGAGTCAGTATGGATGCCGGAGCAGAAGAGAGAAACATTTATGGGAAATCACCATGATTGCTCGGACTTCGCAACACTGACTAATCCAGCACGGCGCATATTATTTAAGCGTTTTAAACATAATACGATAAGCTAAATATATATCTGTGCATTTTAATTATATAATAAACGTGTTGAATAATGTAAAATTATACAGTTCATTTTTAGGCTCTTTCGCAAAAATGACTACAAGCAACGGTTAGCTTTGTCATGTTCGTCCATTCCGTCTGCTGTCCGTCCGCATGGAATAACTCGACTCCAACTGGAAGTATCTTCGTGATATTGTATGTTGTTTTTACTAAAATTTATCTACTCTGTTGAAGTTTGGCCGAAATTAGGCACAAGTTCCTCTTCCATCCGGCTGGTATGACTCATTAAAGCTTGATGTGTCTACTTTTGATGCCGGACTGCTGGCTAGATGTCGGTGTTCGGAAGGTCCTGCGACCGGCCACCTCGACACAGGTTTTTCTTGGTTTCCCTGTGTCTTTAAAGCAAATGCTGAGATGGTTCCCAAGTCCAAGTTGCCACTACATGCTTCTCATGTATC
>Ga0131853_10022327_pt1 | contig 11455 bp, 6 predicted proteins | sample TergutLab28metaG_FD_92764 | JGI IMG/M metagenome (GOLD analysis project Ga0131853, IMG submission 92764) | Labiotermes labralis P1 segment gut microbial communities from Petit-Saut dam, French Guiana - Lab288 P1 (version 2) (version 2) | ecosystem: Host-associated > Arthropoda: Insects >...
AGCCGTTAATCTCTGTTTTCTAGACCTGGAGCCGCTACTTTTTTCATTCAAGTAGCTCCTCAATTGACCTCACGAGGCTCACGAGGCTGAGTGGACCCCGTTCCAGACCCACTACTACTCAGACAATCTGGTAGCGCCGGGGATCGAACCCGGGACCTCTGCATCTGTAGCCAGAAACTCTGACCACTAGACCACAGAGGCGGTCTAATTATTGAATGATATTGAGATTAAATTTATGCTGTGGAAGGTTGGGCAGTCGATGGATTTAAACGTTAATGTATTTAAAAATAGAACTTTTACTGTGGGAATGTTGTGGCTGTGTTGCTACGTATGTGATGGAAGTGATGGGAATGTTACAGGGTCTAGTGCCAAAATGTGTTTGGCGGGGAAATGACGCCATTTTGATGCACAGAATGGGTGATCGCTGCTAGCAGTGCTGTAGCAGGGATTGTCAGACGGTGAGAGCTGTTGAGTGGTGTCAGCTGGTCTTCAGTGATTGTGGGTCTCCACCGTCCGTTTTCTGTGCTGCTTCTCTGACTGCTTAATATTCTCTTTTGTGTGAAAATGAAATGTTTCAGGTGGCTGTTTCGTTTTAGTGACGTCTTACGGTGTTTGAAAAACGAATAACCAGGAATTATACCGTCATATTTTGAATAGGCAGGCTAGAAATCAGAGTTTTTATGTGTCTGGTTGTTGAAGTACGGATAATACAGGACTTGTGCATGAATGACGTCAATTAGTGGCACGATGAGATAGGCTGGGCATGTAGTATGTGTGGGAGAAACGTGAAGATCGAACAGAAGGTTGGTGTCAGTTCCTGAAGGAAAGACTCTTAGAGTGCCTGTGAAAATGCTTAATGCTAGGGTCCGACGGTAGAGGTCGAATAGTTTGTGTTTCGCCTCCTTATGGGATAGTTCGGTGGGGCATCTCGGCCTGGTTGTCGGGTATGTTGGCGGGCTTTTTAGGCCCGTTCGCAGAATAGCGAAGAGCGAATCGGTTTCGTCATGTCTGGCCGTTCGTCCGTCCGTCTATCCGCTTGGCGCAACTCGGCTTCCAATGAAGGGATTTTCATGAAATTTGATATTTGAGCGTCTTTCGGCAACCTGTCGAGAAAATTCGAGTTTAATTGAAATTAGCGAAAAGGGCTGTTCCTTTACGTGAAGACCCTGTACATTTTGTGACATCATCTCGCTGAAGTCTTCTGAGAATCTGAAATGTTTCGAATAAAAAGTGTGCAAAAAAAAAAAATTTTTTTTGTTTAGTAAACTCTTTCCCCCCCCCCCCCGGAAATCTTGCCGTTTATGGGAAAGGTATGGTGGACTCCGTTTGAAATGTGATGGCACACGAGTAGGAACCAGATTTCGTCTTTCGGCGAAACGGACGAGTCCATTTAAACCGGCGGGGACGTCAGTTCAGTCGACTACTGGCAGCCGAGGTGTGCGCATCAGCGCTAGTAATCCTGGATACACCATGCTCCATTCGCCGGTTTCCCCTTCACTTCCCCTCCCGTGCGTCACCTTGTGCCATCACATTTCAACTGGGGTCTATAGCCAGACAGGCCACAGATGGCAATATATTACGGCGCATACGCTTTGCGTGCTGGAAGACTGAGGCAAGGCTACAGACACACCCAGAATATGTACTACTTATTGCTTTCCCGGGACGATGATTTCGCGAACGCTTCTCAATATTACGTTATACGGACATTGCCTGTCTTGTTAGTACCTTCCTCCAGGTAAATGCTTGAATGGCACCTTAAATTATATACCATGACCGTTTTTATCCGGAACCTTCCCAATCCATTATTCACCGGTCTTCCTGGCATTCGGTGGTGTGTAACCTTGAACGGTGGAGACCGTCAGTAAATAAGCGAGGAATAAGGAATGAACGATCTAAGGTATGAAGAATTTAAACTGGATAGAGACCATGGCGGTATCGACGCGGCAATGAACCTCATATTCCACGAAAGATGATAAATTAACTTTGCCATAATGCATCTGTGTCTTCAATACAAGAACTTTAATGCTTCGGTTGTGTGGCAGATGCATTCTGGGAAACACCTTCGGATCGCTGGTAACTGGAATATGTATATGTCCACTCCTTTATTGCTCTGTATTTTTTTTTGTGTGGTGCAACAGCCCATCACGGACCTAGGCCGCCTCATTGTTGAAGTGCTGATTTGGTATACAGGCTTGGTAGGTCATCTCTGGACGAGGGATCGGCCCGTCGAAGAGACCGCTACCTGACAACACACAACATCCACAGGAGACAGACATCCATGCCCCTGGCGGGATTCAAACCCGCAGCCCCACCAAACGATCGGCTACAGACCGCACGGCCACCAGAATAGGCTTCTGCATCGTGTGCGGTTATTTACGTGTTCAGTTGGGCGTACGAATTCGAGTTGGATTATCAGCTTGGCACAGCTGTTGATGAGATGTACATACCACGATACTGCGCCCAGCTACTTTTAATAGTTCATGTAAATCCGGAAATGTGTTGTTTGACGTATGTGCTGACGCACCGTGGTATGTCGGATGTTAAGTTTACAGTTCAGAGAAGCATTGATTTTATTTTATGTGAGAGCTGGTTGACATAAGCACGATCGAATTACGCATTGTGGCCAGCAAGTAATCTTGCAGCGGACATAAATATCGAAACGAAGTTATGTATGTGTAATGTTTAATTGCAAACATTCGAGTTTGTGTAACGTGAGTTGGAAATGACGTCCGGTAAACCGAGGGTGGGTTGTGCCTATTTGGGCATCGTGGTACGAGACAACATGGAACCACATTCACTGTTCAACACTGTAGGGTTTTGACGGTGCTGTACCAATCACTGACACAGTCAGTGTAAGTCATAAGTTGAACTCCGTTCAACGTCTAAATTTTGTGCAAAACTCTGCGTTTCGGAAGCCGGCTTTGCTTCCGTCTTCAGGTAAAGGAGCACCGAACCTGGTGGACACCTTAAGGTGGATTCACACTTGTAACGTTACCGCGTAACGTAACACCGTATCGTGACAGCCCGTAACGTGAACGCGTAACCAACTTTTGATACGTTACGCGGTCACGAGCCCCGTTCACACTGTCACGATACGGTGTTACGTTACGCGGTAACGTTACAAGTGTAAACCCACCTTTAGATAGAGCTATTCTCAGTCACTGGGTACCACAGAAACGCTCTACTTGTTTGGATGTGCGCCTGAGAACAGATCAAGTTTAGGGATAGTAACCCGTGGACCTTGGTTTAAAAAAAATTGATGATGGACAGAGTAAAAAGGGGTGGGGGAGGGGGTGAGGTTGTATCGGTGAAACATTCATTGTGTATTTAATTAGCACACTAACTAATGCACATACATAACATTTTTTTACATTAAAACATTTAAAATCGCTCCAACGTGTTTCATGCTGCATAACACACGACACACATAGTCAGGCGCATTCTCAGCGGCTGTACGACTTGAACAATACGACATGCTGCCACAGCACCAAGTTAATATAAGGAAATTAATCAGTGAGTGTTTTTAAAAATGTGACTTTAGCAAGGAAGAGTGTAGCTCCCTGAAGATGATCTTAGGATCGAAACATGTTGGAGCGATTTCAAATCTTTTAACGTATAAAATTTTATGTATGTGCATTAGTTGGTGACTCTGCGAAATGCACGGTGCAACGATAAAGATGATTCATTGTGCAGTTCTGGGACATACTTTATTTTGCGAAGAAATGACACACGGCATCTAAGTTGTATGATTTCAAGGTGCTGGATGTCAAGAATAGGAGGTGTGCTCTACTTTGGTGCAGGAACTACACCACGTAACTCTAGCGAGGTCACAGCTGCAGGCTGAGGAGGCGTGACCGTCTGTTATGCTTCGTTCGTTTTACATTGTTTGTTGGTTTTGCTGCTATTGAACGCACGTACAATGCAAAGCAAATTTTGAAGAGCTGTAGATGAATTCTCTTCAGCGATCTTTGTCTTGCTGTAGTTGACAACGTGAAGTGCTGGGGGAAAAAAACTAATGGAATTTAACAGTGGACTCGTGTGTAAAATTTCCAATAGTATAGTTTTCTGACTACGTTAGGAATCGCGAGATTTAAGGTTCTAATGTCGGTATTGCAAAAGGTTACATTTTTCGGGGATGTGACAGCGTGTCGTGGTATGAGTAGTTCGACGTTGTACAGGGCGTAGTGCCTTTACCTTCACGATGCGTTCCGCTCAAGACGAAGGCACTACAGTTCTGGTAACTAGATACTTTCAAGGTGTGAGGAATGCGGGCTGGATGGGGTGGTTACTCGCCTGGCGAGTGTATGTAATGTAGCGACTACTATCTGTGCAAAAGCATTTATTACTTACATTACACGCTACGGGAATGTCCAAGTGTTCTAGCACCCGACGTGTTTGGGACAGGTAATTTTCACTGACATCTCGTGCCATAGAAGTACCAGCCCATACCTGCGCCTCCCTTTTCCTTCGTCTTTCCCCACTTCCTCACCCCACGACAGTTTCAGGGTACTGGAACTGGCGTGTACGTTCTTCCGAAATGCCGGGAAATACCCAACGGCGCAGTGTCGCGTCACCGAATACTTGGTGGCCCGGAAGGAAAAACTATTTATGCGTGTCGTTTCAGTTGGTTTATTCAGAACTGCTGAGGTAAGCGGTCATAGACTGCGAGGTGACGGTAGACCGCTGTTGTTCAGAGAGGCGGTTCTTTGTCTCCCGCCAGCAGCTGGCGCAGTGCAGAGTGCATCCGGTTAGCCACTAGTTGTGCAACTGTCTGTCGTCTGAACTAGATGTTGTGTCTACAGGAAGGTAACGCACTTTATCTGTCTGAGGATTGATTTACGAGAAGGAAAGCTCCAGCACGAACAGTACTTCTTGGCATGAGAACTGTCATGCCGTTTGATATAATTGTCTTTTCTTGATTTTCTTCTTTGATGTAAGGGGTTTCGGGAACGGATCCAAAACTTGTACGGCCGGTTGAAGTGAAGCAGCCGACTTCATTCGCTATCATAGCAGTTTAGCAGTTTCGTACTCTGGTTGCATCAGCCCTTCAGCTTGGTTGAAGTGAAGCAGCCGACTTCATTCGCCATCATAGCAGTTTAGCAGTTTCTTACTCTAGTTACATCTGCCCTTCGGCTTATACTGAGCCGACGGAAAGAAGTTCAGTTGATGGCTGGTTGGAAAGACCACACTAGGCCTCTGTAGACATGAGTAGGTGGTTGATAAGACCACACTAGGCCTCTGTAGTCATGAGTAGGTGGTTGATGAGACCACACTGGGTGTCTGTAGACATAAATTTTGTTATTGACTAATTTGACAAACAACATGTATGACGTTGAATGGAGAAGTTACTTTGGCTTTATATAATTCAGTATGCATTAAATATTAAAATGTTTTTTTAAGCTGTGTGTTGTAATTATTTCTGCATTTCAGTTGGTGTCGTCGTTTAGTATCGTGCCTGCGTTTTAAATAATTCATGAAGTTTTATTTGAACTTCGATTTAATTAAACATACGAAATTAAAACAAGTTTAGCTCTGACCACAGTATAAATCCGTGCAGTACTTTCTAAGATGAAACTTGCGGACGTACAGGTAGATGCGAAGTGCTGTGAGGTGTTCATCTAACCCATTATTCCTCATCCGTTATTGATTCAGCAGTGGGTGTTTTGAGAATGGATACCCTGTCTCACATTATACGGTACTGACGTACCACCAACTTATTGGAGAGGTGCCGGGTTCAGAGCTTGATCCTGAGGGCCTCTATCCGGACGGGGGTTTGCCTCTCAAACCCTCGACATTAATACCGGAATGGAACGCCGTATTAGCCTACCCCAGCTTTAGCGGGTTTTTACAGTTTGTTATTTAATTACCGCCCTGGCATTCATTATTGTCCAGTCTGAGTTGACAGCGTCGTTAGGTAAAGTGATCCCGTTACAGGCCCGGTGTGACCCAGAATGTGGGTAGAGGTATAGCTCTACTCTTCCATGACCGCGGCACTAGAAGGGGGTGAGTGGTCAGCAGCACGCCTCGGCCGAACTTAACCCCTGGGGAAGACTCGGTACCTATTTTACAGGGGTGGGCCCCAGGGCCGGTCTAGACGGGCGGAAAATCTCGTCCCCATCGAGATTCGATCCCGGACCGTCCAGCCCGTACTTAGTCATACCGACTGAGCTACCCGGCCCACACAGCATCATTAGACGTAGAATAAATAAATAAATAAATAAATAACCATGGGTAGTAGTGACGGCGCCACCGGTGTTCACGAGTATCATCCCAGCAAGCCCACAGTAACCTGTTAGCAGAACAAGTAGAATAGTGTCTCCGATAGGAGGGTAGCGGACTGGAGGCTACTTGTAAAGAAACTTAACTTTACTGATTGACAGTGCAGTGTAATGTGTCAGAAAGTAAAACAGGTAGTTTACTACAGCTGCTTACCGACCTGCGGCCATCCCACGCGACACCAACCGACGGTACGACCAAAATTACCAGAAGATAATTTCAGCCCGCAATACATCTCGAATTGTTCGTTATCACAAAGCTCGTTATTGGCATGGCGTCTGATGGGAGCGTCACTCTCGACGTGTGCTGGATGTCGTATGTTTCAGTCCATTTCTTGTTTTCGACTTAGGACCGGATGTTCAGAAGCTATCCTGTTCGTAAGTCGGGGATTGCCTGTGATTTTAATGCAACAATATTGAGTCTTCCGAACTTTTAATAGTAAATATCACTAAAATCCATGGATGCGTATAATACTATGCCTAACCTATCTTAAGAACAAAATACATGAGGGTATAACCAGACCAGTGGTTTTTTTTTGGGGGGGGGGAGGGGATGCGCCAGGCAGTTACCGATATCACTTGCTCATCCCGGCGCGGAAGACAACGTGGCGTAATCCCGGTCTCAAGCAGCGCGGGACTTGTTTAGCCGAACCGCCCCCCCAAAGGAATCATCTCCACGCAGCTCTGAGGGGTTCGAAGGAGCGCAAATTGACGCTTGCTCCGACAGATTTTTGACCAGCGATTTTTGTTTGTACTTCATCTTGGCAAGATGTTACAAAAAACCAGACCTTGAAGAGGGTGTCTGGCCGAGGTCGCTGCCGACAGCGCGACTTTCTAAAACCTTCGGCGATATTCAACCTGCACGTACCCTGACCAAAATATGTGTAACATATTGCCAACAGATTAGATAGAAGTTCACGAGGCGGTCATTGCGGAACTGATGCATGTAATCATGTTTGTTGGCAATGTACGAGTGCAACCGATGTAGTTCGGTATGAAAATATAAGAAGTGTGACGATCACTCGCCTAAAGTTACTGCGTAGGAGGTGATTAAAACTGACACAGAGGTGTGAAGGGCCTTGGGGGTTGTAACGCTACACTGTTAATGATCTGGGGGTTGCTGCGACGGACATCAGAGCCTGTGTTCTCTTCCACACCACTTCTTTTTCTTCTTCTTCTTCTTCTTCTTCTCCTCCTCCTCCTTCGTCTCCTCCTCCTCCTCCTTCTCCTCATCCACATTCTTCTCTTCCTCCTCCTCTTCCTCTTCCTTCGCCTCCTCCTGCTTCTCCTTCTCCACCTCCTCCTCCTTCTTCTTCTGCACTACATCTCTGATAGAGCCTTGGCTTTCTCAGCAATATCCTTCCATTTAAGGCGATCCTGGACTTGTTCGTCCATACCACATAACCGCTAATCTCAGTTGAACCTAGTAATATTGGGAGAGGAAAGATAAATACTCATGTTCAGACACTGAGAGGAAACGGGCAACGCAGATTGTCTAGCCTCAGCCAATGGAAAAGCCTGTGGTAAGTGCGCACCTTCGGGTTTAAAAGATCCTGCGTTTTCCCCATACAGTACGCTTATGCTTTTTTCGTGTGATTTTTACAGTAAATATGTTTTCCTACAAAGTATTAACTGATCAGTCTTTTGTAATGTAAACGCAGTGTGTTCTTGGTGAGGTATGAACTGAATATGTACGTACCTTACTACGCAAGAGAATTGAGCAGTGTTAAGTGTTTAAATAACTAAGTCATGGGAACCCAGTATCGAATTTCTGCACCATTACGTAAGTTACACTGCGTATGGTGTGCGGTGCCCGTAAGTTGACCCAACTGTGGCAGTTCTCACCACTGTTATACAGCTATGCGTCGCTTAACGACGGGGATACGTTCTGAGAAATGCGTCGATAGGCGATTTCGTCGTTGTGCGAACGTCGTAGAGTGTACTTACACAAACCTAGATGGTATAGCCAACTACACACCTAGGCTAATTGGTGTAACCACTTGTTCCTAGGCCACAAACCTGTACAGCATGTTACTGTACTGAATACTGTAGGCAGTTGTAACACAGTGGTATTATAATATTATAATCTAATGGGACCACCGTCGTATATGCTTTCCGTCGTTGACCGAAACGTCGTTGTGCGGCCATACCTGTACTCCCACCACAAGGTATCTCGACTACAAATAAGCCAATATACAGATCCTAGAAGTACAGCAGGTTGCATAGACCTGTAATTTGTTACGTACAGAAATTGTATTACACTGTCACGTAACTGTAAAGCGTTAATGTTACATACATTGCACACTGACTGGTGTAAGTCGTGTAAATTACACGGCTGTTCTGTGACCACACGCGCCGTTAAAAACGTGTCACTTTATTCAGTGGATTAATATAGCAGTGTTGTGTTCGATAGTCTGATATGAACGGTATAGAATGTGATGTTTAGTGAGCTATGATAGACTGCAAATATCTGTACCTGTTCGTGTATTAATAGTATGTTTAGAGCGAGTTCGGCATAGAGCTGGCGTTGTGACGTGTTTCGACCTTCATATGGGTTGTTCCACCTTGCTCAGTCAGTATCCGAATGCGGTGGGCGCGGGGAACAGCTTTAGACCAGGCGCTGTGGCCAGTGCGCTGACTTTTCTTTGTACGAATCGCTGTCCACCAAAACACAAAAGGCAAGCTAAACTCTTCAATGCGACAGTTCGATATTATAGGTAGGTAGAAGTTCCTTATCCCCAGTAGGAGTTATGTATGTTAACACTTACAGTCGAACACAAATGTATTTGTTTTTATTACAAGGAGTTTACAACGACGACATGTTTCGGCTCTATATGTGGGCCATCATCAGGTTGTGGTTGGACTTACAGCTTAGGCTATACTAGCATGCGTGTAGTGGTCTTGGGGTGTAATGGGGCGGGTTCGAGATCTCATTATGTCACAGGGTAACATGGTCCCGGGTGTATCTGGTTGGATATCGTTTTTTCTCCCATAGGGACTATTTCTTATGCTATGGGTATAATATAAAGTAGCGGCTCCAGGTCTAGAAAACAGAGATTAACGGCTGTGGGGACCCGTTGCGCTGACCACGTGACACCCCTCTATCCGCAAAAGTTGGCACTAAAACTTCGCCGAACGGCGGCGGCCGCTCTGTCGGTATAGTTCGCGTGCGGACTAAGGCCACGGAGTTTAGTTTATGGGTATAATATATAAGTATAATTACTTAGGCTCCAATATGTACAATCAGTGAGAATAATATAGGTTACGCCTTGTGTTGAGGCGCTAAGTAGCTGAGATAGGGTCCAGCCGTGACCTTGTTATTGTTCTGTATCACTTTCTAACCTGTTTAATTATATGTTGACCGGGGGGTGTGCGTATGCAGCTGGTTTGAAGCTGGTCATTTTTCTGGCTGTAGCTTTTCTGTATTTCTGTATTTTATTTGTGTATTGTTTCTTTAACACCACAGGGAGTACCTCTGCCTGTTATGCTAGGATGATAGTCTAATTAAAGTGAAAGAGTAATTTAACCTTTAGTTATCTATGTAAAATACGGGACATAAGCGATCCCTGACATTGTGGAAGTCTGTTGAGATTACTGCCTTCCGGAATGTGATGCCATCTAATTTGGTAGACTTGCGAACATTCTGCCCTCATCGGGGTAGATGGTTCTTTCGACATGTTGGTCCTATGTACCTGAGTACACGTCGTCACATCCCAGAAGACGGTCATCGTCGCGAGGACCCCGGAAACTCCTCTGAATGATTTCTTATAACAACTTTCGCTTCGTTTAATAGGTTTGTATAATAGAGGCAGCCTGCAGGCCTGCTATAGTGACGGTATATAGGGTCATAGAGCGTTACTATAGTGAGTCTCTAGGGTCATACAGAGTTACCATTGTGACAGTCTGTAGGGTCATACAGAGTTAGCATTGTGACAGTCTATAGGGTCATACAGAGCTACCACGGTCACAGTATATAGGGTCATACATATGTCGCCTTAGTTCTAAATGCCTCTGTTGACGTATGACGGACAGGTGCGGCACTGATTCCGATAACCCATCTACATTTTTACATCCTGCAGGACAAAAATGTGAAAATATCCAGAACTGCAGCGGGTTTTTTAGGATCCCTTACATGGCAACTGTCGTTTGTTGGATATCGTAAGGCAGGGGTATCTAACCGGCGGCCCGCGGTCACGTTCGTGAATTGTATAGCCTGATATACAAAGTACACAGTAAATGGGCGGTTAGGTATACCATTTGTTGTGATTTTTACATGTACGGCCCGCAGAACGGCCCCCAAAACACAGTTGTGGCCCGTTGCTAAAAATGGACACCCCTTTCCTAGGGAATATAAGTAGCAGCTGAAAGTTTCAATTCGTTAACCTGATCTGTTATACGGAATTCGTTATTTTTATTGCAGCTGCCCGAATGATTAAGTTGCATGGAACCTTCCATGCTTTGTGGCTGTCTAAGTACGTTCGTGGCGGCTCTGTGTGAAGTGTTGATCAAAGCGAAGGTCGGCCTCTTTTGTTGTGTTTCGTGCATTCAGATTCTGTTGAGGGCGTACCTAAAGTTGATTGGTCCTGTTATGGGAAATGATCAGATCTCGAAGGCGGTCGTAATCTAGATTTTGTTTCTGGATTTGTAGGTCATATGCCTGTAGGGTATGCTCGGATGTACCAGCTGCAGCAGCTGTTCTGCTGCACCAGTTCACTTCTCTCCGGTGTTAGGCACAGAGTGCTTCTGGTTGTAGTTGAACGTTAGCCACAGCTCTATAAATCCTGCCCTATAGGTCTCCATGACATCTGGAAATTATGTCGTAGCACGGTACACGTATTTTCTTAGAGTAGGCTAATTGTTTGTACATAGTTTGTTTCGTTTCTTTTCAAAATTCCACCTCCATTATGACTGCGTCGCAGAAACCCTCGTCTGTGGCAGCGAGCATAATGAACACCATGGGTCTTGAAGAATAAAAGACCAACTTGATGTAACTTGCTATTTTATTTCACTTCTTATGTACTCAACATGTTTCGGACATTAATATATCCATCATCAGGAGCTTGCGACTGTGCTGTTGAATTACCACATCGGTCGTTTTGTTCACGGTTGCAGGCTGAAGCCTGCAACACGGACACTACTCAAACCCAACCGCACCAAATCTCCAACACACAACGAACCGA
>Ga0131853_10022328_pt1 | contig 11455 bp, 9 predicted proteins | sample TergutLab28metaG_FD_92764 | JGI IMG/M metagenome (GOLD analysis project Ga0131853, IMG submission 92764) | Labiotermes labralis P1 segment gut microbial communities from Petit-Saut dam, French Guiana - Lab288 P1 (version 2) (version 2) | ecosystem: Host-associated > Arthropoda: Insects >...
AATTCCTGCTCTGCTTTGCGGAAACGATTCGGTTGTAAGTAAAAATTTAGGATAATTGTCTTTTATTGTTTTCAATGGTGTAAATTCTCGTTCCTCTGTTTCTATATTTGAAATTTCCCACGAAACTTGATAATATTCAACTTCGCCGCTACGATTTTTAACGGTAAAATCAATTTCGCCGTTGCGAAGCGTGCCTGTCCAAACTTTGTAACCTCTCCGCAAAAGTTCGAGATATACAACATTTTCCAAAATATGACCTCTGTCTGCCGTTCTATCACGCCCGACTAACACATTCAACAATCCTAAATCAACAAGATAATACTTTTCCTGTGTCGCAAGTTGTTTTTTGCCTTTTATATCAAAACGATTAACGCAATAAAACACAAAACTTTCGACCAAATATTCAATAAATTTTTCCACCGTATCGCGATGAACACTCTGATTATCTGCTTTCAACGCTTTTGAAATACTGTTCGGAGAAATCGGACTTCCAATATTTGCAGCCACAAATTTTGCAACATTTCCAAAAGCTCGTTTATCGTTAATTTTATGCCGTTGAGTTATGTCTTTTTCGATAATTGTAGCATATAATGCTTCGAGATATTCGTAAATTTTGTCAAAACCTTCCTCTCGTAATTCAACACCTTTGGGCAACGAAGTTTCATTCACATAATCATAAAACAAGGCTTCGTAATTCAAATATTTATTGCTTGTGTCAATGCCTCTGACCTCCAAGTACTCGGCAAAAGAAAATGGCAAAATAGAAATCTCAATATATCTGCCGCTCAACAAAGTAGCCAATTCGCTCGACAGCAAATTTGCGTTTGAGCCTGTGATATAAACATCAACATTTTCGCTTGCATACAATCCATCCACTAACTTTTCAAAATCGGCAATGTTTTGAATTTCATCAAGAAAAATGTAATTTGGTTCATTTGCCTGCAATTTCGATTTTATTTCAAAATAAAGTGTTTCCCACGATTTATTCAAGTAGTTTTCAGGCAGTTCAAAGTTGTAGAATTGTGTTTGTTCGGGCATTACTCTACTTTCCAACAAACCATTTCTAAACAATTCCAACAGCGTAGATTTACCGGAACGCCGTAAGCCCGTTACTACTTTGATAATATCTTTGTCTTTGTATGACAATAATTTATCAAGATATTCCTTTCTTTTTATTAAATTTTTCACACTGCAAAGATATAACAAATTAGCAAAACTTGCAAAATTTGCAAGTTTTGCTAATTTGTTTGTTCGGTGTTTTATTTTACAATATATTTTTCAAGAATTTCGTCTGCAATCGCCACGCAATCCTTGCAGGAAGTTTTGGCTTCTTGTTTTATTTGCAGGCAAAGCGTTCCGCCGACTTTTTCGTTAAATTCTTTTGCGAGAGAATTTTTCCCTTGCTCTTTCATTAAAATATCGCCGGCATAAAGCGCACCGCAAATTCCGTTCGGCGCGCGACCACCGCCAAAGGCTTTGAACTCCACAATTCGGCTTTCTGGAATGTTTAATTCCTGCTGAAATCCTTTTAAAATGGATTGCGCACAATTCCAATTTTCGGGTTTTTGGTGGAAAAATTTTTCTGATTTTGTTCGCTGTTTCATTGTCGTCTGCGTGTACTACTTCGATAAATTACTCTGCCGTTATTATAAAGGGTGGTTGTTCTTTTTTCTGGCAAAAATCTACGATTATCATTTAGTATAATTTCGGCTACTTTTTCATCGTTTCTGTAATAAGTGAAAGTTGCGCCTGTTATTTTCTTTCCTGTAATTCTGTGCGACATCGCAAACGCTCTCCAAGAATATATTAATTCTTGTTTCTCACAATCGAACACTCGCCACGACTCATCAATATCATCAGGACAATTTGAATACAAACTGTAAGATGTGCCTCCACCAGAACCTCTATACGCATCAAAAGGAAGGTTTATTCTTAACACTCTTGCTCGCCTACTCAGAATAAGGCTCGAATGAAATCCCATAATTATTGCATCGCAACCACGACAATTTATCAAAGAATCAACTTCTGCTATATACGCTCGTATTTCAGCAACTAATTGCTCGCGTTCTGCGTTGCGTTGCGCATTGGCAAAATTGGCTGTCAAGGCGAATAAAACTATGGTAATCCAAATTTTCATATATTTTGGAGTTTTTCAAGAAAAAAATCTGTACTCTGCAAACTGCACTCTAAAATTACACCAACCTCCTCACCAAATCCTCTTTCGTTCCGTACAGCATTTCAATCATCGGAATTTCAATCATTGTGTAAGCACCCGATTGAATTCGTGTCGCAGCACGAGCGCAGGCAACAAGAATTTGGGCGGTGAGTGCAGGATTGTTGATTTTCATATTGAACTCGAAAAGTTGGTTTTGCGTTGTTCCCGAAACACCTTTGCGCGTGAGATTTACGCCGTGTCCCATATCTTGCAAATTATCCACATCGGCAACTTCCATCACGTGCGTTTCGTCGTGGCGGAAATACGGGTCAATTTTTATCGCATCGGCAACATCAGTAAAATTGTAACCTTCCTCCACTTCAATATACACCATTCGGCGATGAATTCCTGTTCCAAGCGGAATAGTCATCGACAAGGCTTTGCGAACTCCCGCGATTGCTTTTACGGCAACGGTGTGTCCCATACTCATTCCAGGTCCGAAATTGGTGTAAGTGATACCTTTGGGCGCGATGGCTTCGAGCAAAGCGCGAACAACCGAATTGCTTCCCGGGTCCCAACCGGCAGCGATAACGGCAACGGTATTGTGCATTTTTGCGGTTTCGGCTAAATTTTCACGCAAATCCCAAATGCCCGAATGAATATCGTAACTATCTACCGTGTGAATTCCCATAGCGAGGTATTTACTTGCCATTTCGGGAATGTTGCGCGTGGGTGCGCAAAGAATGGCGACATCGACCTCGCCCAATTTTTTTACATCATCAACGATTTTCACGTTTGTCAACTCTGACGGCACATTTCCAACCGATGCCGAACGACGCACAACGCCTGCCAATTCAAAATCGGGTGCTGACTGTATCGCTTCCAATGCTGCCTTTCCAATATTGCCATATCCTACAATGGCTGCACGAATTTTTTTCATATTTTCTATATTAATTTATTGTTCTTTTCTCTTTTCAGGCGAATGCAATTCGCCCCTACATCGGCAAAAACTACACTCTGCACTTTATACTCTGCACTCTATCAAAAATCCATATCATCCATGTCGCCACCGTTGTTGTCGTCGCGATTGCGATTACGGTTACGCTGTTGTTGTTGCATGTTGCCGAAATTGTAACTAACCGTAAGTCCAACAGTGCGCAGATTTCCGTACGATTCGTGATGCCGCCAAAAACCATCGCCGTAGGTTGTTGTTATTCTCCTGCGAGAATTTAACAAGTCGCGCACGTTGGCACTCACGTTCAAACTTCGATTGAAAAATGACTTTCTCACGCCCAAATCAATCGCATATTCGCCTTCCAAGTAACCTTGCAGTATTTGACGAGGCGAACGATATTGTGCGGTTATTTGTCCCGAAAATGTTCGTGAAAACATAACGTTGGCTATTACGCGAGTGTTCCACGCAAAATCTTCTCGCCCTACAATCGTTTCCTCAATACCGTTGTGAGGATTGATAAAAAGTCCCGAATCTATTCTATTGTAATGAAAATTGATAGACGAAACGAAACTTAAAGTTCGGGTAACTCTGTTTCGCGACACCAATTCAAGACCCAGCGATTGCGATTGCGTTACATTCATAAAAGTGCTTTCCATATAACCTGCATCCGGATTTCGATAAGTAACTCGCTGAATTACATTATCGGTAAAACGATAAGATGCCGATGCCAAAAGCGAATGATTGTCCCAAGTCCTCATATAATTTAATTCAAAAGCAGACGAAAATTCAGGGTCTAACGCCGGATTTCCGAACGATACATTGGTCGAATCCGAATAATCTCTAAACGGATTTACCTGCATACCGCGCGGACGGCTAATTCGGCGTGTGTAATTCAACTGTATTTCGTCTCGCTCGCTAATGGAATAGCCCAAAAAAATGCTTGGAAATAATTGAAGGAAAGTGGATTGATAATGAAGCGGAACAATGTAAATTGCTTCGTTTATATCCATTCCTCTCGATTCCATTCTGCGTTCAATGTATTCACCGCGCAAACCCGCTTGTGCCGTAAACCTATCAAAAAATCGCTCGCCGTAAGTAACATAAACCGCGTGAATTTCCTCTCGAAAATCAAAATCGTTGTAATAACCCGGTAAATTAATCGGATTATTCGTAACATCTTCACCGAATGCTTCGCTAAAACGACTCGAAAAAGTGCTTTGCATACCGGTTTCCAATCTCCCTGTGGGCGTCAAACGGTTTGTATAATCAATTCTGAACTGTATTTGTTCATTGTATCCGCTGCCGTACTGGCGAATATTATTTCGCATCTCAGCAGGGAAAAAATCTGTTTGATTAAAAACATTATCTTGTCCCCGATTGTGGCGCGAATAGGCTAAGGCGATTAACAAGTCTGTTCCTTCTTTTTCAAAATCGTGCCTGTAATCAAGGTTAATATTAAAACTGGTGCGGTTGGTGTGGCTTGTATTTCGTCTGTTAAAATTCCGTAACGTTTCATCCAAAACTTGATTTCTCAAAAGAAAATCGATGTATGTAACGCCATCGCCTTCGGCAATTGCACCGAAACCCGAAAGTCCGATTGTATTTCGCCTGTTGATATGATAATCAACTCCGGCGCGAAAAAATAAATTGTGCCAACGAGAATAATTTGTGCTGTTTTGTGTTAGAAGCGTCGTGTCGGTTTCGGTAAAATTTTTCAACTCGTTGTGAAAACCGCCTTGTCGCACCGTGTTTCGGTAGCCGATATTAGCTCGAGCATCAAGTCTGGAGCTGCTGTAATTGATATTTGCACCAAGATTTCCGCCAAATCGTCCGCCATTAATATGCATTAAACCGCCGTTAACACTTCCGAAATATCCCGGTCGGCGGTCTTTTTTCATCACAAGATTGATTATCCCGGCTGTTCCTTCGGGGTCAAATCTGGCTGATGGATTGGTTATTATTTCAATGGACTCGATGGTTTCGGCAGGCATTTGCTGTAATATTTGGGCGCGATTTTCGGCAGTCAATCCTGCGGGTCTTCCGTTTATCCAAATTTCGACATTTGCATTGTTTCTCAACGAAACATTTCCTTCATGGTCAACGTCCACCGAAGGAATATTTTCCAGCACTTCGGTAATCGAGCCGCCGGCGGCAGCAATGTTTTGGTCAACACTGAAAACCCTTCGGTCGATATCAAAACGCATCTGCGAACCCATTCCAATTACTTCAATCTCGCCCAATATTTGGTTGTCCATAACTAAGCGGATAGTGCCGAAATTCAAATCTCTGTCGCTTATCGTGAAATTGCGCGAATAGGTATGGTAGCCTACAAAGCTGATTTGAACGATGTACCTGCCCGGCTCGAGCCTCGAAAACCGAAAAGCACCGTTTTCGTCTGTTATTGCACCCGAAATCAAAACACTGTCTTGGCTAAACAAAGCGACATTCACAAAATCGATTGGCTCAACACTTTCAGCATCAATCACTCGTCCGCTTACATTGTATGCGGAAAAAAGAGGTGTTAAACACATGGAAAACAAAAAACAAAAGACAAATTTTTTCATCACAAAAAATAAATTACAATTTTAGAATTTCGCGTCATTGCGGGCTTGACCCGCAATCTCCTCTATTTGGAGATGCTGAATCTGCTGAACTTGATTCAGCAACAGTATGACGTTTTAATCAAAAAAATATCAACTTGCAAAGTAACGGAAAGTTTGGCGAATGGCGTGTTGTAAAAAGTTAATAGAATGTAAAAGGCGCGAATGGGCAAGTAATAATTCGCATTAGTATATTTCCATATTTTTTCGTACCTTTGCACCCCGAAAAAAGAAAGGTAATGTCATTCCGCGCTTGACGCAGAATCCCCAAAAAATCAGGAGATTGCGGGTCAAGCCCGCAATGACGTGAAGTCTGACAACTAAAAACTGAAAACTAATTTATGGCTCTTCAATGTGGCATTGTAGGTTTGCCGAATGTCGGTAAATCAACACTTTTTAATTGTTTGTCGAACGCAAAGGCACAATCGGCAAACTTTCCTTTTTGTACGATAGAACCGAATGTGGGCGTGATTACCGTTCCAGATGAGCGGTTGAACAAGTTGGCTGATTTGGTTAAACCTCAGCGCGTTGTGCCGACAACGGTCGAAATTGTGGATATTGCAGGCTTGGTAAAAGGCGCGAGCAAAGGCGAAGGTTTGGGTAATAAGTTTTTGGCAAATATCCGCGAAACCGATGCGATTTTGCACGTTTTGCGCTGTTTCGACGACGAAAATATCACGCACGTTGATGGAAGCATCGACCCGGTGCGCGACAAAGAAATTATTGATACCGAATTGCAACTCAAAGATTTAGAATCAGTAGAAAATCGTATTGGCAAAGTGCAAAAACAGGCGCAAACAGGCAACGACAAACAAGCAAAAGCCGTTTACGATATTTTGGTGCAGTATCGCGATGCCTTGCTTCAAGGAAAATCGGCACGCACAGTTGAAATTGACAAAGAGCAAAAAAAAATGGTCAAAGACATTGGATTACTGACAGACAAACCTGTTTTGTATATTTGCAATGTGGACGAAAAATCGGCTATCAACGGCAACAAATATGTCGAAGCAGTTCGCGAAGCGGTAAAAGATGAGCGCGCCGAAATTTTGATTGTCGCCGCCGCGTTGGAAGCCGACATTGCCGAACTCGAAACTTACGACGAACGCCAAATGTTTTTGGAGGAAGCAGGATTGAGCGAATCGGGCGTTGCGCGCTTGATAAAATCGGCGTACAAATTGCTGAATTTGGAAACCTATTTCACGGCAGGCGAAAAGGAAGTTCGCGCTTGGACTTTCGAAAGCGGTTGGAAAGCTCCGCAATGTGCCGGCGTAATTCATACCGATTTTGAAAAAGGATTTATCCGTGCCGAAGTGATAAAATTCGCTGATTATACTTCACTCGGCTCAGAAAATGCCTGCAAAGAAGCCGGAAAAATGAACGTGGAAGGAAAAGAATACATCGTGCAAGACGGTGATGTGATGCATTTTCGATTTAATGTGTAACCTGTTGTGCATTTAGAAAAAACATAACCAGCCAAAAGTCAGCAATTTTAAAAATACTTCTCTAAACGCATAACAGATTAAGGTTATTCACATTTTGCCCCATACAGGACAATCATTTGCATTTTTTTGTCACCAACAATTCTTGCGAAATTGCGTGATATTTTCAAAAATATAAAACAATTTCCTATCTTTGTATCTCTATTTCTGTGAGTAAAAAAATGAAAATAATCATTGTCGGAACAGCGTATCCTTTTCGCGGCGGATTGGCGGCTTTCAATCAGCGGCTGGCTCGCGAATTTCAAAATCAAGGTTATGAAGTGGAAATAATCACATTTACACTTCAGTATCCGTTGTTTTTGTTTCCGGGAAAAACGCAATATTCCGATGAAAGCGCACCAAAAGAACTGAAAATTGAGCAAAAAATCAACTCCGTCAATCCGTTGAATTGGATAAAGGTTGGCAGAGAAATCCGAAAAAAAAATCCCGATTTGGTTATTTTCGCTTATTGGATGTCGTTTTTTGCGCCGTGCTTCGGAACAATCGCACGCGTTGCTCGACAGCCGAAAACGCGCTTTGTCGCGCTCATTCACAATATGATTCCGCACGAGCCAACGATTTTGGATAAGATTTTTCCGCGATATTTTGTCAATGCGATGGACAGTTTTACAGCAATGGCGAATGCTGTTGTGAACGACATAAATAAATTTGACAAACGGAATAAACCGAAATTTGTTTATCCGCACCCGATTTACGACGATTACGGCGAGCAGGTTTCAAAAGAACATTCTGCCGAGAAATTAAATCTTTCGCCAACGGAAAAATATTTGCTGTTTTTCGGCTTCGTTCGCCGATACAAAGGTTTGGATTTACTGCTCGATGCAATGGCTGACGAGCGAATTCGAGCAATGAAAATTCGCTTGATTGTAGCAGGCGAATTTTACGAGGACAAGAGTTTTTACGACAAAAAAATAGTCGACTTGAATTTGCAGGAAACAGTCGAATTTCGCTCCGATTTTATTCCCGACGATGAAGTAAAATATTATTTCGGCATTGCTGATATGATTGTTCAGCCTTATCGCTCGGCAACGCAAAGCGGTGTAAGTCAGATTGCTTACCATTTCGATAAGCCGATGCTGGTTACAAATGTCGGCGGATTGGCAGAAATTATTCCCAACGGAAAAGTCGGCTATGTGGTTGATGTAAATCCTACCGAAATTGCCGATGGAATCGTTGATTTTTATGAAAATAATCGTTCCGCAGAATTTATCGCCAACGTCAAAGAGGAAAAGAAAAAATATCTTTGGTCGGGAATGGTGGAAACGATATTAAATACACGAAAAAGCGATATGTAATTAACCGCAGGTTTCAACCTGTGGCTGGTGCAAAGATACGAAATTGAAAAATTATTTTGGCAGTTTGCAATTAATTTTATACTTTTGTCGGCATTTTTCAAAATTTCACTTGTTGAAAAGTTGAAAGATTAAATACATAATTTTAAAGAAAAAGCGTTAACTTTTTCGGGTTACTGAAACTTCAACACTTTCAAAATCACCCAAACGAATATGGTTGATGCTCACGCGTGTTTTGCGTGGGCTTTGTGTCCTTATTTTGGGTGATAGGTAGTTGAAGACCTCAGTAACTGAATGAGTTTAAGTCCCACGTTTTTTTAATTTATAAAAATAAGAACTTTGCTTTTGGGGACTTGGAGTAGCAAAAATATTTTTATAATTATGAAAAAGAAATCTTTTTTAGCAAGGCTGTTTTTATCAGCAACGTTGTTTGCCCCGATAGGCGCAAACGCACAAGTAACAATCGGCAGTAATGCCGCACCGCAAGCAACGCTCGATATTATCGGCAGCCCAAATGAAATAGGACGAGCTTTTCGACTTATTGACGGAAACGAAAGTGCAGGCAAAGTCTTAACCGTTGGGGAAAACGGCATTGGCACATGGAGATACGCTGCTCTTCATAGAATCGCTGGAGTAAAGCCGCCAGCCGAAAACATACAACCATCACTACGATTTCCTTTGGCTGTTGAAGCTGGCAGAATAGGTAACGGTACTTTTAAACAAACCGGTGCTTCTATTACGTTGCCTCCCGGAAAATGGGAAGTAACAGTGAAGACGCTTATTGCAATTGTTGATGTATCAACCAATCCGCCACAACAGCATGATTTAACAGCAAATGATTTTGCATGGGTAAGAAGCACTTTTACCGATAGCCCAACAGCAGAAGGTCCAAATATTGAAAGTCCAGACATTCTTACAACACACGGTGGAAGTTTGATTAGCGGAAGGGTAAGCGGACCAAAACCGTCAATCGGCACCAGCCGAATTTGTTGGGGAATGATATCGGGAGTTGTTGTTATTCACAATCAATCAGGAGCTGACAAAACATATTATTATGTAGCGGGAGCCATTGATACCAACAGTAATTTTACGGAAGAACAAGTTGTAGTAGTGATTCGTGCAAATGGATTGGAAAGTTCGATAACAGCTGTTCCAATTTTATAAGGTAATTAGTCCGTCCTGCTGAATTTGCAAATTCAGCAGGACGGATTTTTTTTTGACATTTTATTCACAAATTATCCATTTTTAAAATTTATGTTTGCCTCTTTGATTTTTTTGATTATTTTTGCAAATCAATAATAAAAAACGAAAGATAATGGCAAAAATAAAAGGAGCAGTTGTTGTTGATATAGCACGTTGCAAAGGTTGCGATTTGTGTGTAATTGCTTGCCCAACGAAAGTGTTGGCTCTGTCGAAAGAGTTAAATCCGAAAGGCTATAATTTTGCGCACATGGTAAATTCGGATGCGTGTACAGGATGCGCCGCGTGCGCTTATGTGTGTCCTGATGCGTGTATTACGGTTTATAAAGCTAGACAATAGACTTTAGACATTAGACAAAAGACGTTAGATAATAGACATAGAAATAAATAATAACAGTTACGAGAAAAGAGAAAAATGACAATTTCGCGAAGCGAAAAAAAAATCTACACTCTATACTCTGCACTCTAAAAAACTCTACACTCTAAAAAATTATGGAAGAAGTAAGACTCATGAAAGGAAACGAAGCCATTGCCGAAGCCGCGATTCGTTGCGGTTGCGATGGATATTTCGGTTATCCGATTACTCCTCAGTCTGAAATTATGGAAACGCTTATGCTGCTCGAACCTTGGAATACAACCGGAATGGTAGTTTTGCAGGCAGAAAGTGAAGTGGCAGCAATCAATATGGTTTACGGAGCTGCCGGATGCGGAAAAAAATCAATGACAACCTCGTCGAGTCCGGGAATTAGTCTGAAACAAGAAGGAATTTCCTATCTCGCATCAGCCGAATTGCCTTGTGTCATTGCCAATGTGATGCGCGGCGGTCCGGGATTGGGAACAATTCAGCCGAGTCAAGCCGATTATTATCAGTCTGTTAAAGGCGGTGGGCACGGCGACTATAAAATAATCGTTCTCGCGCCTGCTTCGGTGCAAGAAATGGCTGACCACACAGTTTTGGCGTTCGATTTGGCCTTCAAATACCTTATACCTGTGATGTTGCTTGCCGATGGCGTGATTGGTCAAATGATGGAAAAAGTTGTCCTTCCGCCTTTTCAAGCTCGAATGACTGAGGAAGAAATTCGCGAAAAATATCCTTGGGCAACGCTCGGAAAAACGGCAGACCGCAAGCAAAACATCACCACTTCACTGGCTCTTTTGCCTGAGGAAATGGAGCGTATCAATACACATTTGCAAGCAAAATACCGCGAAATTGAGGAAAAAGAAGTGATGTTTGAGGAATTTCAATGCGAAGATGCCGAGTATTTAATTGTTGCTTTCGGAACTTGCGCGCGTGTGTGTCAAAAAGCAGTAGAATTGGCTCGCGAGGAAGGTATAAAAGTCGGATTATTGCGTCCGATTACGCTTTTTCCGTTTCCGAAAAAAATTATCAGCAAATATGCCGACCAAGTAAAAGGAATTTTGAACGTGGAAATGAACGCCGGACAAATGATTGACGATGTTCGCCTCGCGGTAAACGGTCGAATTCCTGTTGAGCATTTCGGTCGCTTGGGCGGAATTGTTCCTTCGCCCGACGAAGTGTTGAAAGCGTTGAAAAAAGAGTTTTTTTAAATTATGAATTTTGAATTATGAATTTTGAATTGCACGGAAACGGAATTCAAAATTCAAAATTCAAAATTCAAAATTCGTGAAATATGACAAACGAAATAATAAATCCCGACAATTTGGTTTACAAAAAAACCGATTTATTGCTTGATGTTCCGATGCATTATTGTCCCGGATGCAGTCACGGCGCG
>Ga0131853_10022329_pt1 | contig 11454 bp, 3 predicted proteins | sample TergutLab28metaG_FD_92764 | JGI IMG/M metagenome (GOLD analysis project Ga0131853, IMG submission 92764) | Labiotermes labralis P1 segment gut microbial communities from Petit-Saut dam, French Guiana - Lab288 P1 (version 2) (version 2) | ecosystem: Host-associated > Arthropoda: Insects >...
CCCACCACTCAGGCTTCAAGCTTCACATTGCAGTACTTTCCGTATTATGTGTGATGTTCCAAGTATAGCTGTCTTTTGTAGTGAATCTATCGAGTGTTTTCCTGGTACAGTTTCCAAATTTTTTTTTAAGCTTCTCGTTACTATTCCAGTGGCTCCAATTATTACTGGTACAATCGTACATTTCAGGTTCCACGTTCGCTGTATTATTATTATTATTCACAGTGACACAGAAATTGAGATTGCAGTTACTTAATGTACCTTAGCCCAAGTCTCACAATCTTATGTGTCTTCTGAAGAAGAGGTCACAAAGTGCTTCCCTGAATATGCCCGAGACAACTGCGCGTTGTAAAGATGCTGTGATATTAATCTAAAGAAGTAAAACAAAGATAAAGCTGAACAATAGGCTCTGCTAAGAAACACGACCACAAAGAGGCGTGACGTTTCCCATATGGTTCGTCTGCCTCTACTGGCGCCGACACTGACTGGCACAACCACTCTATTTCCGGCAGAAATCATTCACATGATATTAATGTACGTGCTATATGTTACATGCATATCTTCGAGAAAGATACTAATTAAGGGACAAAATTAGGAGCCATTTTGTACTGTAAATGATAGTGTTTTCATCATCTTGCTTCTCCTCAGATATCTTCCTCGCTACTGGCGACTCGTCATTTCCTCTCTTTGTCCACGTACTGTGAGCGTCTTAGCGTCAGCTCCTCAAGCCGGGTGAATGGCAAGTAATTAGATTGTTAATCAGCCTTTTGTAAAACTTTTAACGAGCCATTTCTTAGTTTGTTTCGCTACTGGCATTTTCACAGTCTTTTGTTTACTTTTTATCTTTATCAAAAGAATTCCCTCTTTATACACTCAAATCTGATTTCCGATAATTGTTCAATTATTTCCTTCTGAAAACTTGTCGATCAAAACGTAAGCGAAGATTCCCATGCACCAGCATACTGCCATTACTGTAGAGTACTCGAGTGAAAAAATAATAAAAGACTAGCATCCTTTATGTAATAAAAGCTGAGATACAAAAAATAGGAAAATTAAGTAATAACTTTCCCATCTTGCAGAGATGAAGCAATTTCTTTGGTCTTGCCTTCAGAGAATGGAAACTTATTCTGTTCCATAAAGGGACCGATATTATGTGCCTCACTCTGAAGCACTCTTTTTCAAAAGTCTTATATTCAGATTGTCAATGCCTGCAACGTTGCGCCATTACATATTTGTTATAAGGCATGTCACTGGAACTTCAGAAAAAAAACTGTGAAGTGTCCAATACTGTCAGTCTGTACTAAATGGAGATATTGGAACGAAAGAGTTCAGTCCACTTCAGAGCGATGCGGCCCGTCATATAATGAGACTTCTCAGTGGGGTTAAACAGGTCGTGAAAAATGGATAGTTTTTATTAACCGGCTACAAAATTTGTGACAACAGCAAATGAACAAATAGAATAATTGAAAAACATAGAGCCATACTTTTTTATGTTTTGTTGCCCTGCGTCTCAGTAAAATCTTAGTAACTGATCAACTTAAAGCAAAAATTCTTGTATTATAATAAGTTTAGTATATTCCTATACATGTTTCGAGCACAATATTGCTCGAAACATGTAGAGGAATATAATAAACTTATTATAAAACAAGAATTTGTGTATTAAGTTGGTCATTTACTAAGATTACAAAGTCATAAAAAAGTATTTGGTAAATAGAACTATTCCTACTCCAAACAGGAATAATGACCGTCCTATCATTCGCTCGCATATTCGCTTGCTCACTCCATGGAGCAGAATCCTTTTTCCGAAATTAAGAATTTCTCAGCTACTAAAGGAACTTCTTATATTTTAAGGAATCCGGAAATTTATTACTGCGTTCACAGTTATTCACGAATATTTCACTCCCAATCGAAACCTACGTTCTTCAGTAGCCTTCTGACCTCCAACATTTTCTACCAAACTTTTGCATATACCAGTATTCCTCGTCTCTCCCAAACCTACCAGTCTGCAGTAAATCTCATTCCCCTTAATTTTAACAAAATAATAAAAATAATAATAAATTTCAATAAATTGAATCTCGTAACGATCACATTTTCTTCAGCCTCACGCCCGCTTTTCTCCATCTTATGCCCAAATATTTTTCACTGCCATCGTGTTCTCAGATCCCCTGAAACTGTATTTCCCTTCAGTAAGGAAAAGTCTCACGCCTATAAAAAACAGACACACTTATATTTTGTAGGACCTGTTTCATTATTTACGTTTTTAGGTAGCGAATAGGAGGACAAAACTTTCTGATCTAAGAGATATCAAATATTACCCGAATTTAATCCGCTCTGAAATAAATTCAGTATTGATTTCTTCCTGCTGTTCGCAAATATTTACACTTCCCACATTTTCAAAGGGCTAACTAATGATCTTGAAATCAAGAGAGTAATTTTCTTCCCTGACACTCAGCATAAAGAAATGCACAGTGACACATGCGATATAAAACAGAAGATATGTCTGTAACTGCTGAGTGGTTATCAGGTCTGATAATGGTTAGATTTAACAGCAGCCTTAATACACATTGGTGATGTTGAAAAGTAATCGGCAGTGATCCCTCGGATTATTACTATATGCAGCATTCACTCAATTATTCTCACACCAGCCATTCTTTTTCTATAGAAATCCCAGCAGCGGAACTCCCCTTCTCCAGCCTCTCCAGTCGCTAACCCCCTCCAGTCGCCGAAATGCTCATTACGTCTTGAGAAGGGAAAACGAGAAGATGGAAAATATGGAGGAAAGCAAATGAAAAGCAACTAAGAAAATGGAGGAGCGTATGACAAAGACAGGAAGTACTGCTATTTCTGTCGGCTATGAAAAAAATTATAAAAACGAGTCATTTCATTTCGCCATGTCGAATGTGACTTCCATACTGGAGTTTTTCTGGTTTGAATCCCCAACCGCGACAGGACTTTGTTTGCTCTCCTCACTTCTTCCAGGCGAACTCAGATACTTGTATTAACTTCTATTAGACCATCACCACATTATCTGCTATTCATCCTTCAAGAACACGTAACATTCACAATGACAGAACGGCTCTCAGCAGCCACAAATTGCAATCTGTGGGAACATACACTGACAGTCGCTGCCGTGTGGATAACAATTTTCACATTAGATACCAGGCCACGACTACGTCCATCTGCATCATCCCAAGTTAATATTCAGTAATCTTCCGGTCGTCCATCCATACAGCATCGACCCCAGGTTAGTCATTATGGGTCTGTGGTGGACAAAATGGCATTGGGACATGGTTTTCTCCAGTACTTCAATTTTCTCCTGTTAAGTATCTTTTCACCAACGCCCTATATTTAGACTGCATTAGTCTACCATTGGAGCTATGTAACCCTAGCAACTGGTAAGTAAATGCAGGTAGATTTTTTGATTTTGGCTTTTCACAGCGTTACTGGTGAAAACGGAGGTGTTCTCGAATGACGGGTTGATTATTATTTAATTCCGATGTTTCGAAGAATTTTTTCTGCCCCCATTTTTAAGGTAGTCCACGGCTGGACCGTCGATTGGAAATTAGTTAGCAAAGCTTCGGAGGAGGTAACTGATTTCATTTTCGAAGTATTAATATTTTGTTGACCGTGCATCGTGATATACGAGTATTCGTACAGTAAGAACCAACAGGATGCACTATTTACTTTCAATCTATTTCAATAATTAACCTCTACATGTTTCGAGCAGGCTTACTGCTCATCATCAGTAGATACTAATCTGTATATACAGCAATTGGTATAAGTCAACATAAACGCATGACATATACCAACTGCTGTATATAGAGATTAGTACCACTTGATGATGAGCAGTAAGCCTGCTCGAAACATGTAGAGGTTAATTATTGAAATAGATTGAAAGTAAATAGTGCATCCTGTTGGTTCTTATTATACGGATCTTCGAAGTACTCAAAGTAATACCCATTACCAATTGACACGGACTCATGGAAGTGGAGATATTTTTCTAAAAACGACACTAACTTACTGTAAATAAACCTTTACATCAACACAATAAACCCCACGTAAAGAGCGGCTCTCAATTTGTACTTCACTCACACACAATATCAGGTTGCTAAAAACGGGATAGTTGACATGCGTGGCACATGTGGTAAACCTGCGGAAATTAGAAATGAAAGTATTCTACATTTCAGACTAAAAACGTGATAAGTTTAAATGAGGAGATTTAGGCATAGATCGAAACCTTATATTAGGAGGTATTTTAAACATATATAATTGAAGAATATGGATTGGATTCATCAAATTCAAACCAGAGTCAAGTAACAAGCTTTCTGGTTTGTGGTATATTTTACAGTGCCATCAATATGTAAGATCAAATAGTGTCGACGGTATGTTGTCAGGTAAATTCAGAAGTGAAAAGAATTAGGAAGAAAGGGATTGTGACCTTGGCGATTTCTTGAAATGACTTAGAAAAACCACGAAAAATGTCAGTCAGGACGACCAGTGTCTCCGGTCGAGGTTCTAATCCAGGACCATCGGAAAAAAAGTCTACAGTGTTACCCTTACAACAGCCTGATGGGCACAAGCTCTTGTAAACACGACAGAAAATCATACGTTTTCGCAAAGATCAATGAATTTCCTGTCAAGGTAAGCTGAAATTATCAAGGAATATGTCTCATACATTAGGTACAGTGAATTATCACGTCAAGATCACGAATTAGTCTTCGCCAAGCCATTGCACTTGATCATTCTACAGTCGCCTTAACGGTGATCTCCTTACAAGGATGGCATTTCAGAACTGCTACTTCTGTTGCATAGAAGTATGTCATCCTTTCGAACGACGGTGTCAGTGTGAAGTGATGGAGGTGGACATGGAAAGGAATAAAACGGGAATTGGTAGTGTGCTTGGATACAAATTCTCCATTAACTTTCGAAACCATAAAAATAAATTATGCTTAATCTCACTCACCACAAATCCGTGTCGAAAGGGCAATCTCTTAATCGCTCCAAATAGCCCACACGTCTGCTTTCACGGTACGACCGGGACACAGGTGTGACCATATGGAATTAAAGTTAGCGGGATAAGAGAACAGAAACCTATCATGAGACTATACAGTTTTCCCCTTTGGATAAGTAACCTCTTCTGTCGGCATATCACCGAAAATTCATACATCGATAAAACAAGGAACTGACTTAGATTTAGTAGTTATGGTTTGATTTTTTAATATAATGGAAGTTATCAGAATTGGAATATGTAGAATTATTCTTCAGTACCCTGTAGCTTACATATATATATATATATATATATATATATAAACAAATGTAAATGCAAAATAATACAATAATATAGACAACCAGCTAGATGCAACAATAATAATTTTATTAACAATTTCAGTCAACTCAGCATGTGTAAACACAGTCTAGTGCTCCTGAGGATGGGCGAAATTATCGCCCGAAACATGTTTAGTTGACTGAAATTGTTAATAAAACTATTATTGTTGCATCTAGTTGCCTGTCTGTATTATTGTATCAATGATGCACGGTCACACAAACATAAAATGTAAAAGAAGAGTTGGAATTGTTTTACATTATGACATTAATTCTTTGATATTCATAATACGCTAACTTAGTTGAAACAGAACTTAAGATTCCAATGAATGGCATTCATCTAAGTTATGTATAAAAGTTCAGTTCGTACCTCGCACAGAATACGGCTTATGTTCATTATAAGGATCAATCGATCGATACCTTTTAGATATATCCTTTCTATTTACTGCAAAAATCCATCGAAAAAATTAACTGTGTGACAATATGTGGAGCTTTCAAATATCAAAGAATCCGTAATAATATTTGCCACTGGGGGGGGGGGGCGAATGGTTATACGTCTAAATCCGGGACATCCAATATGCGAATCGAGGCCAAATAGAGCCCACCTGATCCCAGTTTCTGGCAAATCAGAGGTGTTTATAAAAACATTACTTGCTTAGTCAACACAAGCGAAGAAATATTTCAGAGTGGCCCAACCAACAAAAAGCCGTTTTTGTATTACTGCCACAAATACATATATTTTAGATCCTTATTTATTTTTATTAATAAAATTTACTTGTGTTTGGTACAGAGATGAATTTCCGAGCCTGTGGACCCTACAGAAAGCACACGGACGCTCCCGAATTAACCAGTAGTAATTACATGCCACTACAAAGCAGTGTTCAATGTGCACGTAAAGGGAAGAGCTTAATAAGAACGTGGAGACGAGACTTCGTTGAAAAGATGAGAGTCGTTCAGCTAGTTGAGATGATATCCACGTTTTATGGAGCTTAAAGTGTCATTATAGCATTCACAAAAACAGGTCGTTGAAACCCACCCTGTACCATTTGAAACCAGTGCATAACAAACACATTATTTCTTTGCGGGTTTCTATGATATTTTACTCCCACCTAATACTAGGTCTTCAGGTTTCTCGACTAAAACTTCCTTATGCATTTATCTTCTTTGCAAGTTACATGTCCCTCTCGCCTCGTCCTTCTTACGTGGATGTCTCTAACAATATTTTATGTAGGATGTCATTTATGTAGCTGATCATCACGCACCTTCCTTCAGCCTCATGTTATAGTACCTGTATATTATTAAGCCTATATCACTTTTAGTTAATTCAGTAATTGTGATTATGCGCATATCTTCAAATTATATAATGACTGAAGAATAGCTGAAGAATAAAAGACCAATTTGATGTCACTTGCAATTTTATTTCACTTCTTATGTACTCAACATATATCGGACTTTAATATATCCATCATCAGAAGCTTGCGACTGTGCTGCTGAATTACCACATCGGTCTTTTGTTCTCGGTTCGTTGTGTGTTGGAGATTTGGTGCGGCTGGGTTTGAGAAGTGTCCGTGTTGCAGGCTGAAGCACAACTTCAGCCTGCAACACCGACACTACTTTTGTTCTTCAACTATTACAATGATGCATGGTCCAATAAACATAAAATATATAATGACTATTAATAAGTAATGGAATATATGAAAGTGGGATATTGATGGCCCAATTTAAGGCAGCATTTCGGTATTTCTGTGCAAGAAACGAGGGGTACCACAAAAACTTCAATCCCTGTGCCGCCCTCCTGACCGAGAAAGTCACCCAGGACCCAACATGAACGAAGCAGGAAGGCTATACACTTGACAGATGTGCTCGTTTCCTGCGTCTTAGGTCCACATTACCTCCTCATTACTTTGGCTTCATCCACCCTTAGCACATGTCATTTTCTTTCGCTGGTGTGAGAGACCAAATGACAGAATACAAGAGAATAATAAACTAAAATAGCACTGGAGTTCAAGGCAGCTCTCTAGTTTTGTGCCACTGAAGTAGGTACCGATTGGCTGGCTGCTTTCATAACCGTGTTCAACTTTCTGAACGGACGAAAAGACCAATGTGAAAATCAATATTTGGTTCACGGTCCAGTAAGCATTCCAGAGGAAGAGGATGATCTTGTTTTGGCAATTTGACAGGGATTTTGCAAAGAGAAATCTAGAAGTAAGTTTGTACTTGGAGAAATTCTAGCTGTAAAGTAATCCTGTTAAAGGCACAACAATTCTAAAGCCCGCAACAGGCCTTGTTGTCAATAAGTCTGAAGTGTAAGTATTATTGTTACAGACATTCTGATGTCTTCAGATCCGCAAGAAGTGAGACCTCATGTGGGATTATTGTAATGTTCAAGTCTGGCTTTTTCATAACGGAAATGATAACACGTCCCTAGAGTCATTTAACTGAAAGCAATATGATCATAATTTTGATGATGATACAACATTATGCCAGTCAATCTGAACAAGACAGGCAATGTAAGTATAACGTAATATCAAGGCGCCTTCGTGTAGCAAATGTTGTGGTGGAAAAACAATATCACATACTCTGAGAGAGTGCATTTGTAGACTTAGACACCCAGCGTGAAATGGGGATGGGCCATATTTTTATCAGTGGCCTGCCTGGCTTTATCATATTTTTCCACATTACATCATAAAGGACACAATTTTCGAAAAAAAAAACTTACCGAACACAAAATGTGTGTTTTGATTTTCTGTACAACTTTTGTCAGAAATATTTCTCATTCTGAGTGGAACTGAGCGAGATATGATCAAAAATGTATATTGATCTTCATGTAAAGTGCCCGCTTTTCTTGTCATATTTTAATGAAACTTTAAATTTCTCGACAGTTTTTTAAAAAATACGCAAATATCAAATTCCATGAAAATCGTCCAGTGGGAGCCGAGTTGTTCCGTGCGGGTAGACAGAAGAACAGACATAACGAGGCTAATATTACCTTTTCGCAAGTTTGCGAAGGTGCCTAAAAGCACGATAACAGCGTTGTGAGTTTTTCACTGAGCAAGGAGGATCTCATTTCGAAGAATTTCTAAAAATTAAGTAACTAAAATGTACAACGCATTCTATTGTACAGTTTACTAATAACGAGTTAACTGAGTTATGGGCCGCTCTCTATTAAGGTTACGGATATTTGAGGTGTGACACCCTGCAGTTTTGTACAAGTCTTTCATCTTTTCGAAAGAACCAGCTGTCGCTATTCTCAGGGCGGAGGCGGTGAAGTCTTCTGCAACATTTATACATACCCACCAGACTACACCATATCACAGCCCAAAATAAGACAGGAATGTTTTTACAGTCTCGTAAGAACGGGAAAAATAACTGAGATTTTACGGTCTTGAGGTGTTTTGGCATCCCTGCCGAGCGACGATTAAGGAGGCTCAATATGTCCGTCTGTTCTTCTATCTGCATGTAACAAATCGAGAACTTCTGACTTTCAGGTGACCGTGCATCGTGATATATGCTGACATATACCACTGCTGTGTGTGCAGTAAAAAACTCCTGATGATGGACAGAGGAACTGTCCGAAACATGTAGAGTTTTACTCCAAAAATAAATTTGAGAAATTAGTGCATCTAGTTGGTTCTATCATAAGAAGAAATCGAGAATTGTTGAACAAATCCGTATTAAATCTCATATCGCGGTATTTTACGACAGTCATTTAATTTCCATTAAAGTTAGACAAAATAATAGTATAATTCACAAGAAGATTTACAAGCAGTTCTGTCCCCATCTGTAGCTTGCATATACCTGGTCTACTAGTGTCTCAAAGTTCAATAAATGTCGCTGTGCAATTCGTTGCCTCTATCGAGTAGCTAAATTCTGAACTACATAGTAACACATCTTATGTAGGAACTAAACAAGAAATTCAAGTACAAATGTTTAACTGAACGACCTAACAACGCTGCAGATGTTCAAATAATTTGTGTCACATTACAGCTATTTCACGTCTCCTCAACAAACTTCAAAATTAATCACAAAAATTCACTCAGAGAATTCGCCTCTCCAAATTCTGTTAGTCCGTAGGCTGATTATGTTAAATATTTCAGATTCCGTGTTTCTTCAGACGCATGAATACAGACGACGGGAAAAATATAAATCATGTAACTTAAATGAGTAAAGTTTCATCGAAGACAGTACTTCTTGGGACGGTAGGATTTGCCCAAATTGTCAAGAATATAACCTGCCTTTTACAGTACTAGAAAGTATATTACGGTCTATGAAATTTAGTCTGTTGTATGCCAAATAAATCCCTTTACACCATCATGTCATTTGTCTTCAAAATCCAGTGTAATAGTCTTACCGCACTCCCATCTGTAGTGCAACTTTTTCCCTTCGTGTTCTCTGAATTAGTCCAGCTTACACATCAAGAGACGGAAGAGAAAGCTGAGGAAGTATGTGTGATTGAGAGTACCTGGGTCGAGAACCGAAGCAGGGAGTAAGAAACAAGAATACATGCAAAAAACGGATGATTTCTATTCGCGTTGCCAAAATTGCCAAAAGCGACTATTAGCTTCGTCATATCTGTCTGTCCGTCCGTCCGCATAGAACAACTCGACTTCTACTTAACGGTTTTTCATGAAAGTTTATATTTCACTACTTTTCGAAACCCTGTCGGGAAAATACAAGTTTTGTCACATTTGAAAAGAGCAAAGAGTACTCTATACTAAAACTTACATACATTTATGATAATTGCTCGTTCAGTTCTTCTTAGAATGAGAAACTCTTCATAAGAAATTGTACAGAAATTCAAAACACGCATTTTATACACAATCATATTTTTGTTCGAAAATCGCACTGTTATGAGACAATGTGGAAAAATATTGTAAACCCGGACAGGCCACATCTGGCAATATGGCGCATGTACTTTTCATGCTGGATAACTAAGACCACAGACACACATTCAAAATATGTCATAATATTGCTTGTTGCACGGCAACAATAGTTATACGAAAGCGTCTCAATGTTTCGTTACATTACATTACATGTCTTGCCTATCTGTGGTTGTCCAGTGTCTCATGTAATGGCAATCTGACAGCTCCAGCTGAGACTAGAAGAGAGGTCTTTTGCTGTGTTGTAGGTCAACATACATTGCTGGGGGATCTCACGTTTGATGGCGATTATGATTAAGGATCTTGAAAAGGCAAGGCAATCATTTGGTATGAATTCTACCGCCAGTTCAATGTGTTGCTGGGAACAGTGACCTTAGAGAAAGGAGTTATGTAAAGAAAGAAAAGGAAGCAATAAAACTTTTATAGTAGATAATGAATATATGGGGAAGGGCATATAGCTAAAGAGGCTATGTCCTCCCTAGATGATAATAATAGGAGTGATAATTGGAGAAGCATTCAAAAGCGTTTAGATGACAGACAGCTGTTTGCAAACACTGCAGCATTCCAAACACCTGGCTTCAGTACTATAATCGTGATAAGGTTTCAAGTGATCCCCGCTCTCCTTCACTCAACCCTTTCCCCACCTCCATTACCGCTCTGTAGAAAAATAGGAGTGACAGAGTTTACTGAATTTGCGATTCATGAGGGGTGAACTGAATGGATGTAGGCAGCGACCACATTTGGAAGAATGTGCTACTGTGCATTGGTTTAAGAGACGCAAGATGCACACGTTTGATTGGTGTTTCCTCTCCCTTATCTATTTTATACATGTCTCAAATTGTGTGTAGCCAGCTTACTGTCAACTTTGCTGCTAATGGCGTTTTGGATTCTTCAAACTCTACAGAATTCCTAATTTCGGTTTACTTCATAATAGTTCGTTATCGGACCAGTCTCATTGAACACTTCAAAGCCTCAGGTTACTTTTTATACCATAAGTTTCAACATCCAAAATACCACATTCAGTCCACAGACTGCAGTGTTCCCGTGTTTTGTGTAGATCTCAGAACAAACAGCGGTTATTTTTCTGCCATGCTCAGTGTGCGATACGAAGTGGATCTTTAAACATATTTAAAGTCATCTTATGCGTATTGGACCGTGCATCATCTTGATATTTGAATAAAGGTTGACCAACTAGATGACACTTGCTTTATTATATATTGCTCAACATGTTTCAGACGTTAATACGTCCATCTTC
>Ga0131853_10022331_pt1 | contig 11454 bp, 9 predicted proteins | sample TergutLab28metaG_FD_92764 | JGI IMG/M metagenome (GOLD analysis project Ga0131853, IMG submission 92764) | Labiotermes labralis P1 segment gut microbial communities from Petit-Saut dam, French Guiana - Lab288 P1 (version 2) (version 2) | ecosystem: Host-associated > Arthropoda: Insects >...
GCCGAGGGCTGCATCCAGGCCGGCTGCGCGCTGCTCGGCGGCGAGACGGCCGAGCATCCCGGCGTGATGGCCGACGGTGACTACGACCTGTCCGCGACCGGCGTCGGTGTCGTCGAGGCCGACCAGGTGCTGGGCCCCGACCGGGTCCGCCCGGGCGACGTCGTCATCGGCATGGGCGCGTCGGGTCTGCACTCCAACGGCTACTCGCTGGCCCGCAAGGTGCTGCTCGAGATCGACCGCATGTCGCTCACCGGCCACGTCGACGAGTTCGGCCGCACCCTCGGTGAGGAGCTGCTCGAGCCCACCAAGATCTACGCCAAGGACTGCCTCGCCCTCGCGGCCGAGACCGATGTCCGCACCTTCTGCCACGTCACCGGTGGCGGTCTGGCCAACAACCTCGCGCGCGTGATGCCCAAGGGCCTCGTCGCCGAGCTGGATCGCGGCACCTGGAGCCCGGCACCGGTGTTCACGATGATCGCTCAGCGCGGTCGCGTGGAGCGTGCCGAGATGGAGCAGACGTTCAACATGGGCGTCGGCATGGTCGCGATCGTCGCGCCCGAGGACGTGGATCGTGCCCTGGCTGTGCTCACGGCCCGCCACATCGACTGCTGGACGCTCGGCAGCATCAAGAAGGCGTCCGACGCCGACGCTGCCCGCGCTATCCTGCTGGGCGACCACCCGCGCTTCTGATACGCACCCACAAGACGTCCCCGGAGCCTCGAGCAGAGGTTCCGGGGACGTCTTGTTTTGGCGGCAGGTTCGAAAGCGGACGTGCTCGCCGAGTGCTACGGAGAACGCCGAATACCACGAAATGAGGGGGAGCCCTCGGGCTCCCCCTCATCTCGAGGTATGTCAGGTGACGTCAGTACGACAGTCAACGACGCCAGTCGTCGTAGTCGTCCTCGTCCCAGCGCGAGCGAGAATCCTCGTCGGCGCGCTTGTCCGCGATCACTCCGCCGTTGCGGGGCGAGCTCGGTGCTCCGCCGTTCGAGAGCTCTCGTTGCAAGCTGTCGAAATCCGTGGACGGCGAGCTGTACTTGAGCTCCCGTGCAACCTTGGTCTGCTTTGCCTTAGCCCGGCCGCGGCCCATGGCTGACCCCCTCGCGCTTTCGCGGGGCGGCCTGGGGAATTTGGCGGCCCCGCGTGAGTGTTGAATGTTTTCCTGCCCAACACTCTAGCGTGGAAAACTCACTTCCGCTCCCACGTCCCGTTCCCGGCAGTGTCTGATTTGTCTCACGGGTCCCGTGAGCTGGTGGGATGCCGATTCCTGCAGGCTAGAACACACCCGGAACAGCGCGGACGGTGCCGACCCGGGCGCCGCCGCCGAGGACCGGCTGTGACGCCAGTGCCGCGTGATCCTCCGACCAGTCGACGCCGAGCCGGTGCAGCAGCGCCGCCGTCAGTGGCAGGCGCGCCCGCTCGTGCCCGTCGTCGATCTTGAACGCGAACGCGGTGCCGTCCGGGAGCGCGCCGGCGTGGACCCCGTCGGCGCCGGCCTTGCACAGCAGCCCGGGCACCGCGGGCATGAGCCGGGCGTCGTCTCGCCCGGTCCCGGAGATCACGTGCGGGTGCTCGCGGATCGCGTCGGCGACCGCGCGCTCGGGGGTGCCGGGTTCGGCGGTGACGAGCCGGGAGAACGCGTGCGCCAGGTTGGTCAGCGACAGCGGGATGATCGGCAGCCCGCAGCCGTCGATGCCGAGTTCGGTCTCCGGCTCGCCGCTGAGCTCGGTGACGGTCTCGATCACCGTCCGCTGCAGCGGATGACCCGGATCGAGGTACGTGTCGGTGGGCCAGCCGTTGGCCGCGCACACGGCCAGCATGGCGGCGTGCTTGCCCGAGCAGTTCATGTAGACCGGGCGCGGGGCGGTGCGGGACGCGAGGGCCTCCGCGCGGGCCAGCTCGTTCGCGGGCAGATCCGGCGGGCACTGCAGATGCGTCTCGTCCAGCCCCGCGCCGCTCAGCAGCCGCTCGACCAGGTCGACGTGCGTGGCCTCGCCCTCGTGCGACGCCGACGCGATCGCCAGTTCCTCGCTCGACCGCGGGACGAATCCGCTGCGGAGCAGCGCCACCGCCTGCATCGGCTTGTTCGACGACCGCGGATAGATCGGCGTGTGGACCTCGCCGAGGGAGATCGTGGGTTTGCCGTCCGGCGCCAGTACCACCAGCGACCCGCGGTGCACGCACTCGCGGAACCCGGATCGGACCACTTCCACCAGTTCGACACTCACGACGACACCTGCTCTTCGAATCGGTTCAGAAACTTCCGGACGCGGGCCTGCGCCCCGTCAGCCAGATCGGGTTGCCCGGCGAGCAGCGCCCGCAGCCGCTCGGGGTCGGCGCCGGCGAACACGTCGCGGACGGTCACCCCGTGGGACGGCACCGACAGGACCTCCACCGGGTCGCCGGCCCGCACGTGCCCGGGCACCAGCACCCGCAGATATGCGCCGACGTCGGCGCGCTCGGTGAAGCGCTTGACCCACTGCGGTTCGCCGGTCCAGTGCGCGAACGTGCCGCACGGCACCCGCGGTTCGGTGATCTCGAGTTCGGCGGTGCCGATCCGCCAGCGGGTGCCGATCACCGCGTCGGTGGTCGGGGTGCCGGCCACGCGCAGGTTCTCGCCGAACCAGCCGGGCGCGAGGGTCCGGCCGAGGTCGTCGCCCCACCGGTCCGCCTCTTCCACGGAGTACGCGTAGACGGCCTTGTCGCGGCCACCGTGGAACTTCGTGTCGCACACGTGGTCGCCGGTGACCCCGCCCATCTCGACGCGGACGGGCCCGGCGACGGGACGCTTGTCGATGGCCGTGCGGGGCGCGCGCCTGCTCGGGGCGTCGCGGTCGGCGAACACCACGCAGACCGCGTCGACGCGGCCCGTCACCGGCGGCCGCGCAACCGGTCGACGGCCTCCCGGCCCGCCTGGACCTCGTCGTGCCGGGGCACGGAGTCCTCGTCGATGGACGCGGCGCACGGTCCGGTCACGAGCGCGGTATCCGTCGGCACGGTCCGCTTCACGAGCGCGAGCGCGATCGGCCCCCACTCGAAGTGGTCGACGACGGTGCCGACCCGTCCCACCGCGCGGCCGTCCGCGGTCACCGCCTCACCCACGTCGGGGCGGCCCTCGGCGGACCCGTCGAGGTGCAGCATCACCAGGTGCCGCGGCGGCTTACCGAGGTTGTGCACCCGTGCCACGGTCTCCTGGCCGCGGTAGCAGCCCTTGTCGAGGTGCACGGCGCCGTGCTCGGCGGGACCGCCGATCCAGCCCGCCTCGTGGGGGATGGTGCGGTCGTCGGTGTCGACGCCGATGCGCGGGCGGTAGGCGGCCACGCGCAGCGCCTCGAACGCCCACGACCCGGCCGGGCGGGCGCCGGCGTCGGTGAGCGCGGCCCACCAGTGGGTCAGGTCGGCGCGCGGCACCAGCAGATCGAACGCGTCGTCGGTGGGCCAAGGCATCCGGCGCACGAACCCGCCGCCCGCCAGCGGCACCGCCGCGTAGACGTCCGGCAGTTCGGTGATCCCCAGCGCCGCGAGCATCGCGGGCGTGTTCGTGTCGGGGCCGATCAGGCTCAGCACGGCCATGTCGTTGCCGTCCCGGGGCTCGGCCTTGGACCAGAACACCATCTTCTGCAGGAAGCCCAGCAGGTCGGCGCCGCGGTCGGCCTCGGTGTCGATCCACGTGACGCCGTCGACGTCCGTCTGCACCCAGTGGTGCTCGATCCGGCCGTTGATGTCGAGGCTGAGGTTCTCGGCGCTCGTGCGGTCGGGTAGGGCCGCGACGTGCTGGCTCGAGATCGTGTGCAGCCACGTCAGGCGCTCGCCGCCGGCGATCGCGATGACGAACCGGTGGGAGCGGTCGACGACGGCGACCGACCGGGTCGCGGCGCGCTGCTCGGCGAAGGGGTCGCCGTAGTGCCAGGCGACGCCGGTATCGGGGGATCCTTCGGGCGGCGGCACCGCGCCGGGCGTGGAGAGAAGTGGACTGGGTGCAACGAGCGGAGAGTCGGCCACGGCCCCATTCTAGGAGTGACAATCGGGCATGCGTCGCGAAGCGGTGCGGGAACTGCAGGTAGTGCCTGGTTTTGGTTATGGTGGGCCCATGGCTGAGCAGGTGCTGGTGACGCTGGACGGGCAGGTGCGCGACGCGGAGGCGCCGCTCCTGTGCGTGGACGACCTGGCCGTGGTGCGCGGCGACGGTGTGTTCGAGACGCTGCTGGTGCGCGACGGCAGGGCGTGCAAGGTCGCGTTGCATCTGGATCGGATGGAGGCGTCGGCGCGGGCGCTCGAGTTGCCGTGGCCCGGACGCGGCATGTGGTCCCGGGCCGTGGACGCTGCGGCCCGCGAGTGGGGCGGCGAGCGTGAGGGGTGGATGCGTCTGGTGCTCAGCCGCGGGCGTGAGACCGGCGGCCCGCCGACTGCGTTCGTCACCGTGGGCCCGGTGGCCGAGCGTGTGCTGCAGGCCCGACGCGACGGCGTCTCGGTGATGACCCTGCGCCGTGGATTCTCGGTGGACCTGGCGGCCACCGCGCCGTGGCAGTTGTTGGGCGCGAAGACGTTGTCGTACGCGACGAACATGGCGGCCCTTCGGCATGCTCAGGCGCACGGTGCCGACGACGTCGTCTTCACGAGCAGTGAAGGCCGGGTTCTGGAGGGTCCGCGCTCGACTGTGGTGATCGCCCGGGGTAAGACGTTGATCACTCCGCCGCCGGAGCAGAGCATCCTTCCGGGCACCACCCAGAAGGCATTGTTCGAGGTTGCTCCGGACAAGGGATACACGTGTGAGTACGCCCCGCTGTTTCCCGCGGATCTCATTGCTGCGGAGGGTGTTTGGCTGATATCGAGCGTCACGCTGGCCGCCCGCGTCCACACCCTGGACGGGCTGGCGCTGCCGACTTCCCCGGTGGCCGAGGATGTGGCCTCGCTCGTCGATCTGGCGGTGGAGACGGTCGGCTCCGACTGACCCGGACTAGGTTTGAACCGGATGGTCTACTACATTCCGTAGTAGCAAACAGCTGCGGGGAAGTTCGCCCCGCAGTAGCTTTGTGAACAGGGATCGAGCGGACGCCCACGTCTCGACCCCGAAGCCTGTCCTACGGGCCGAGTTTTCGGAGTAGCCATGGATGTCTTGGATGTCTCCCGGTGGCAGTTCGGAATCACCACCGTCTATCACTTCATCTTCGTTCCGCTCACGATCGGACTGGCCCCGTTGGTCGCGATCATGCAGACGATGTGGGTGGTGACCAAGAAGGACCACTGGTATCGCCTCACCAAGTTCTTCGGCAAGTTCTTCCTGATCAACTTCGCGATCGGTGTCGCGACAGGCATCGTGCAGGAATTCCAGTTCGGCATGAACTGGAGCGAGTACTCGCGCTTCGTCGGTGACGTCTTCGGTGCCCCGCTCGCCCTCGAGGGACTCGTCGCGTTCTTCCTCGAGTCGACGTTCCTGGGCCTGTGGATCTTCGGCTGGACGCGACTGCCCAAGGGCGTCCACCTCGCGACCATCTGGCTGGCCGCGATCGGTGTGAACGCGTCCGCGTACTTCATCATCGTCGCGAACTCGTTCATGCAGCATCCGGTCGGCGCGAAGTTCAATCCGGAGACCGGTCGCGCCGAACTCGACAGCATCTGGGCGTTGCTGAGCAACAACACCGCGATCGCCGCCTTCTCCCACGCGGTGGCGGGCGGATTCCTGACGGCCGCAACCTTCGTCGTCGGCATCGCCGGTTGGTGGATGGTGCGCAACATGCGCAAGTCCAAGACCGCCGAGCCGGCCGAGGCGGAGACACTCGTCCAGGACGCGCGCGGGATGTTCCGCCCCGCGGCGCGGATGGGCATGCTCGTGATGATCATCGCCGGCATCGCGATCATCTACACCGGCGACGTCCAGGGCAAGCTGATGTTCCAGCAGCAGCCGATGAAGATGGCGTCCGCGGAATCGTTGTGCCACACGGAGACCGACCCCGACTTCTCGGTTCTCACGGTCGGCACGCACAACAACTGCGACAGCGTCTCGCACGTCATCCAGGTGCCGTACGTCCTGCCGTGGCTCGCCGAGGGCAAGTTCAGTGGCGTGACGCTGCAGGGTGTCGAGGACCTCCAGGCGCAGGCCGTGGCTCAGTTCGGCCCCGGCGACTACCGTCCCAACCTGTTCGTCACGTACTGGTCCTTCCGCGCGATGATCGGTCTCGGCGTCGGGTCGCTGGCGCTGGCCCTGGCCGGACTGTGGGCCACCCGCGGCGGCCGCGTCCCGGACCAGAAGTGGTTCAAGTGGCTGTGCCTCATCGCGATTCCCACGCCGTTCCTCGCGAACAGCGCCGGCTGGATCTTCACCGAGATGGGCCGCCAGCCGTGGGTCGTGCACCCCAATCCGACCGGTGTCGACCTGATCCGGCTCACCGTCGATCAGGGCGTCTCGGATCATCCGGCCGCGCTCGTGTGGACGTCGCTGATCGTGTTCACGCTGCTCTACGGCGCGCTGGGTGTCGTGTGGTTCTACCTGATCCGGCGGTATGCGGTCGAAGGGCCGTCGCCGCACGATCTGCATCCGCCGGTCGAGGGGCCCAAACCGAAGGCCGGTGGTCCGGGCGAGCCGGGTGAACCGGAACCCGAAGAGCAACTGTCGTTCGCGTACTAGGAGACCGTCATGGGACTGCAGGAATTCTGGTTCATTCTCATCGCGGTGCTCTTCACGGGCTACTTCGTGCTGGAGGGCTTCGACTTCGGTGTCGGCATGCTGATGCCGGTGCTGGGTAGGACCGACACCCGGCGCCGCGTGCTCATCAACACGATCGGGCCCGTGTGGGACGGCAACGAGGTGTGGTTGATCGTCGGTGGTGGTGCGCTGTTCGCGGCCTTCCCGGACTGGTACGCCACGTTGTTCTCCGGGTTCTACCTACCGTTGTTGATCATTCTCGTTGCACTGATCCTGCGGATCGTCGCCATCGAGTGGCGCGGCAAGATCGACGACGACAAATGGCGCTGGCGAGCGGATCTCGGCATCATGATCGGTTCGTGGGTGCCGGCGGTGCTGTGGGGTGTGGCGTTCGCGAACATCGTGCGCGGCGTCGCGATCAACGCGGACAAGAAGGTCACTGCGAACTTCTTCGAACTGCTCAACCCGTACGCGCTGCTCGGTGGCATCACCACGGCGCTGGTGTTCGCGCTGCACGGCGCGGTGTTCATCGCGCTCAAGACGGCCGACGACGTCCGCGTCGACGCGGCGGACCTCGCCAAGAAGCTGGCCATCCCGACCGTCCCGATCGCCGGCGGGTTCGTCCTGTGGACCCAGTTGGCCTACGGCAAGGGCTGGACGTGGATCCTGGTGGCGATCGCCGCGGCTGCCGTCCTCGCGCTGGTGGCGCTCACCCGCGCCGAACGAGAGGGATGGGCGTTCACGCTCACCACGATCGCCATCATCGCGACAGTCGTGCTGCTGTTCGCGTCGCTGTACCCGAACGTGATGCCGTCGACAACCGATCCGGCGTACAACCTCACGATCCACAACGCGTCGTCGAGCCACTACACCCTGACGGTGATGAGTTGGGCGGCGGTGATTCTCACGCCGATCGTGTTGATCTACCAGGGCTGGACGTACTGGGTGTTCCGGAAGCGGATCTCCACCAAGCAGATTCCGCCGTCGATCGGCCTGCCGCCCAAGGCCGGAACGTCGAAGGTCGGATGAGTACAGCGATCGATCGCCCCGCCCGGTCGCGTCGACGGGCGGGGCGACGCGCAGGACGCTCCGGCGGACCCGTCGATCCGCGCTTGTGGAAGTACTCGGCGTCGGCGCGCGGCTACCTGATCCTCACGGTGGTGTTGTCGGCGGTCAACGTCGCGATGGTGATCGTCTCGGCCGTGCTGATCGGCAGGATCCTGGCCGGCGTCATCACCTCGGATCGGCGCTCCGTCGCGGATTGGCGGACCGACCTGGCGTGGCTGGCGGTCGCGGTGGCCGTGCGGGTACTGGCGGCGTGGCTGCACGCGCGGTATGCCCACCGGGCGGCCAATCGCGTCGTCTCCGAACTCGAGGTCGAGGTGCTGCAGGCGGCGGTGCGGATGCCGCCCCGCACACTCGATCCGCGTCGCGACGAGATCGCGACCGTGCTCACCCGGGGAGTGCGGGCTATCGCGCCCTACCTCACCGGCTACCTGCCCGCGCTGATCCTGGCGGCCACCCTCACGCCCGCGACGTTCGTGGTGATCCTCTTCCAGGACGTGACCGCGGCGATGATCGTCGTCTTCACGCTGCCGCTCATCCCGGTGTTCATGATCCTCATCGGGTTGCTCACCAAGGGAAAATCCGAGCAGACGCTCGCCGCCCTCACCAGGCTGTCGGCGCAACTGCTGGATCTGATCGCCGGCCTGCCGACGCTGCGCGCGTTGGGCCGCGAGCACGGCCCGGCCGCGCGGGTCCGCGAACTCGGTGACGCACACCGCAAGACCACGATGTCGTCGCTGCGGGTGGCTTTCCTGTCGTCGATGGTGCTCGAGATGCTCGCGACGCTGTCGGTGGCGCTCATCGCCGTCAGCATCGGTTTGCGCCTGGTGTTCGGCAACATGGAACTCGAACCCGGCATCGTCGCCCTCATCCTGGCGCCCGAGGTGTACCTGCCGTTGCGCATGGTCGGCACCCAGTTCCACGCCGCCGAGGACGGACTCGCCGCCGCCGGCAAGGCCTTCGGTGTGCTCGACGAGGCGCCGCGCCACGACAGGTCCGGCACCGCGGAGGTCGTGGCGGACGGTGCCGTCGTCGAACTCGACGGCGTGAGCGTGCGATCCCGGTCCGGAATGGCTCCGCACCGGCTCGATGCGCGTTGCGTCCCCGGCGAGGTGACGGTGCTGACCGGTCTCAACGGATCCGGGAAATCGACTGCATTGCAGACGATCCTGGGACTCACTGCCCCGGACGAGGGATCCGTCCGGGTGGCCGGCGTCGACGTCGCGGACCTCGACTCGCCCGGCTGGTGGGCGCAGATCGCTTGGCTGCCGCAACATCCGGTGATCGTCCCGGGAACGCTGGTGGAGAACCTCGCCCTCGTCGGCGATGTCGACATCGATGCCGACGAGGTCCGGCAGGCCTGCCGGGCAACCGGATTCGACGCCGTGCTGGACGAGCTACCGCGCGGCTGGGACACCGTCGTAGGGGCCGGCGGGCTGGGACTGTCGCTGGGCCAGCGGCAGCGGCTGGCCCTGACCCGCCTGCTGGTATCGCCGCGCCCGGTCCTGCTGCTCGACGAGCCGACCGCGCACCTCGACGACGCCACCGAACGGACGGTGCTGTCGTCGTTGCGCGACCTCGCCCGGACCGGGCGCACGGTCGTCGTGGTGGGGCACCGGCCGAGCGTGCTCGCCGCCGGGGACCGAGTGATCGAGGTCGAGGCCCGTCAGGAAGTCGGTGCGGCACATGAATCGTGATCTGTGGCGGGCGATTCGCCTCCTGGACCTGGAACCGCGCCGGGTGCTGGCCGCGATCGCAGCCGGCGTCGCGACGCTCGGGAGCGCATTGGCGCTGGCGGCGTTGTCGGCGTGGCTGATCACCCGCGCCTGGCAGATGCCGCCCGTGCTCGACCTCTCGGTCGCGGTGGTCGCGGTGCGCGCCCTCGGCATCTCCCGCGGCGTCTTCCGCTACCTCGAACGCCTGGCGACGCACGACGCCGCACTGCGCGGCACCACGTCGGCGCGGACGATGATCTACCGGCACCTCGCCGACGGCGATCCTGCGGCCGCGGCCGGTCTGCGGTGCGGAGACCTGTTGGCCCGCACCGGCGCCGACGTCGACGCTCTCGGCGACGTCGTGGTGCGCGCGCTGATACCGATCGCCGTCTCGGCGATCCTGGCGCTGTCTGCCGTCGTCCTGCTCGGATTGATCTCGCCCGCTGCCGCATTGGTGCTGGCGGTGGCGCTGGCAGTGTCGGGAGTGTTGGCGCCGTGGCTGTCGGCGCGGGCGGCGCGCCTCGCCGAGTCCGAGAGCGCCGCGGCGACGGCCTTGTTCAGCGAGACCTCGGTCACCGCGCTCGACCACGCCGCCGAACTGCGGGTGGCCGGGCGGTTGGACGACGTCCTCGCCGGCGCCGAGAACGCGAACCGGGACGCCGTCCGCGCCACCGACCGGGCCACGATGCCGGCCGCGTTCGCAGCGGCCGCGACGCCGCTCGCGATCGGGGCGAGTGTCCTGGGGTCGCTGCTGATCGGCATCACCCTCTACGGGCCCGACGGCGGCACTCCGGGCGCGATGACGCCGATGTCGCTCGCGATCCTCGTCCTGGTTCCGCTCGCGGCGTTCGAGGCGACGGCAGCGTTGCCCGCGGCGGCCATCGCGCTGACCCGGGCCCGGATCGCGTCCGGTCGCATCCTCGCCCTCGTCGACCGGGCCGGAGAGCCGCAGCCCGCGGGAACCGAGGCCCCCGTCGGGCCCGGTCACGTGCGGGCCCGCGAGTTGCGTTGTGGCTGGCCGGGAAGCGAACGCGTGACGGCTCCGCTCGACCTGGACATCGCGCCGGGCAGCCGCATCGCGGTCGTCGGCGCCAGCGGCGCCGGGAAGACCACACTGTTGATGACCCTGGCCGGGCTGTTACCGCCCGTCGAGGGGAGCGTGTCGGTCGACGGGTTACCGATCGAACGGCTGCGGCCGGACGACGTGCGGCATCGGATCGGCTTCTTCGCGGAGGATGCTCACGTGTTCGACACGTCCGTGCTCGAGAACCTCCGCGTCGCGCGCGGCGACCTCACGGAGGACGAGGCCCTCGCGGTGCTGGGTGCGGTGGGACTGGGGGAGTGGGTGTCGCAGCTACCGCGAGGGGTGCACACGTCCCTGGGCGGCGGCGCGCGTGCCGTCTCCGGAGGCCAGCGCCGACGGCTGCTGCTGGCGCGCGCACTGGTCTCTCCCGCGCGGGTGCTCCTGCTCGACGAGCCGACCGAGCACCTCGACGCCACCGACGGCGCGGCGATGCTGCGGGCGCTGCTCGACCGTGGCTCGGCGTTCGTCGACGCCGACCGCACGGTTGTGCTCGTCACGCATCAGCTGCCGTCGGCGACGTGTGCGGATCGAGTCGTGACGGTCGGGGACGAGTCGGCCGATGCGACCGAGGGTGTCAGTGAACGGGTCGAGTTCGACTCGTCGCACCGCGCCTGACCACGGATAACGCCGCGGCCGCCCCGAGTGCCGCAAGACTGAAACGCGTTCTAGTCATGCCGGTGATCGCCGGTTCGACGTTCGGCGTTACATGTCGTGTTGGCCGGAAATAGGTTGCTACCTGCTATCCAGCGACTTTGGACGAACGTCCGAATTGGTGGCATTATGTGATCGCATTCACCGAAATGTGCGCGGTATGCACAGTTTGGCGAGGCAATGCTAGAACGTGTTCTACCCATCCTGATTTCCCCCTCGTCAGGACGAACGAAGGAGATTGGTTACATGTCTCGAACTCTGTCTCGCCGCATCGCGGCCTCCGTTGCCGCCGCGGC
>Ga0131853_10022332_pt1 | contig 11454 bp, 6 predicted proteins | sample TergutLab28metaG_FD_92764 | JGI IMG/M metagenome (GOLD analysis project Ga0131853, IMG submission 92764) | Labiotermes labralis P1 segment gut microbial communities from Petit-Saut dam, French Guiana - Lab288 P1 (version 2) (version 2) | ecosystem: Host-associated > Arthropoda: Insects >...
CATTAAATATTCGTTCTTTGCCAAAATGGGACATCCCGAAGTTAAGTGGTCAATAGTTTCTTCATGTTGCCTACATAACCGGCATTTACTCTCAATTTCTTGCTTCAAAATTTTATTCTTAAAGTAGTTTGTACTAATTGCTTGGTCTTGAGCTGCCACTGTTGTACTTTCTGTTTCTCTCTTGATGTCACCAGATTTTAGCCAGCGATATGACTGTTCAATGTCCACCAGCTTTTCGTCTAAGTTAGGTGGGAATTGTCCATGCATCCTATTATTATTATTATTATTTACTGCAATTGAGTTTTCATTCGGTGGCAGTAGTCCTTACACTAGTAACAAATAAGAATAAATATACACAAACGAAACAATACAAAAACACAGTAAATACAAGTACACATATTACCAAAACTCCCACACAATTGTCAAAACATCCATACATTACAAAACCCACATATACACACACCCACACATTATACAACACACACATACACAAACCCCACACATTACAAAACCCACATATACACACACCCACATATTACAAAACAAGTTAAAACCACAGTACAAGATACACACCAAATAAAATAGTCACAATACAATCAAATACCCTCAGTGTGGTTGTGGTAACATTTTTTATCATCTTTAATTCGCAAATATTTAAAATGTTTAATTAAGCTTATGTGTATTTTTGTAATTAGCTCTGTAACATTCTGTACATGTCGGAGAAATTTCATGTTTGCGGCTTCCTTCTGTTCGCGCCGCTTTTCGTAAACATCGACGATTCACTGCCAAATTGTAAATTTATGTTTTCAAATGACATTATGCATTAACATTTTAGTTTAAGGTAAGAACCAGAATATTGTGTTGGAATCTATTTTGGGCGCAAAAAGTTATACCTTGAAAAAGAATCCGCAATTTTTCTCCTCGGTGTTACAAGGGAATTATTAGCCCACACTACGTGAAGTATGAGGTAAAACATTATTTAAAGAAAATTTCTTGTAAAATCATGGGTCAAATGCCGAGCTCAGCTATCTTGTCGTACTTTTCTTGGTCATTTAACGTGCTGTGAAAGTGTCATTGAAAAAAATTATTCCTGCCAAGCCGTCGCTAATTCACAGTTAGTATTTAAATAACCGTAAACCTCGTAGCGTATAACAAGACTAGAAATCACAATATAAATAAAACCAAAGCCATCCGTCACGTTTCTTTTCTGTAAACACCTGAGGTAGAAGGATATTCTTACTGTATTATTTCACGCAGGCACAGGAGGGGGTGTCAAGGTAGAGCTCCACTCATTCTTAACTTTGGTGTTAGATGGCGGTGGGTAGTCAACGCCACGCCCCGACAATTTTACCTCCGGGAAACAACTCCGGTACCCACTGCAGGGGAGGTGGATGGGCCCCAGGGCCGGTCTGGTCGGGTGTAGAAAGGGTAAGCCTCCTTCCGCCACCGAAGTTCGAACTCCGAACCGTCCAGCGCATACAAAAATACGTAAATTCATACAACCATTGCAGTAATAAGTAGGCAAACCGCTATCTTTGTCTGCTAAGTTTCGTTTGTTGAGCGGTGTAAATTAGGGAACACATCTGGTGAAGTTTTGTAGTTGAAATGTGACGGCATTAGTATCAAATAAATTTTGAAGTACAGCTACTAGCTTTTCAATAAGTACACTCCTCTAGCGACTTAGTTACGAGAACACGGCTATGTAATTGCTTATACGAAGATAAGGACGGCAATGGGGTCGCTCTACTCGAATAAAAAGTTCATCGCAGCAACGTAACATCAGTACGAAAGCAATGGCTTCCTGGAGTCAGCAGCAGTGAAGAGATATTGATGCCTTCCCATTTCCTATACTCCCTATGGTTACAAGCAGCTAAAAACGATCGGTAAATGTAGTGTGGGTTGAAGGAGAACCAATTTCATCCGGCTTTCTGCAACGCCTTACACGCAATAGGCACTAAAAATGAGGAATTCACGATCCGTTCAGAGCGAAAGAAAACACAGGGTTCAAGATTTTATGTGGACTTACTGAACTACGCAGCTCTGTTTGTCTGTAACATCACATTTGAAGGTACCTTACTTGTAATAGCTATACCATCTGTATCAAAGTGGGAATGAAGTAATAAAGCCCATGTTAATCATATTCAACAACGCGGTAATTTTAACGTACAATCTATTTAGCTGCCAGAAGTTTCAGAACAATTTCCAAATATCCCCAACATTTAACATAAACCTAATCTTAGTAATTAACCGACTTAATGCACAAATTCTTGTTTTATAATAAACTTATTATAAAACAAGAATTTGTGCATTAAGTCGGTTAATTACTAAGATTATACTGAGATGCAGGTCAGCAAAACATAAAAATTTAACATAAACTGATAAGTAAATGAGTGTTTACATATATGTGGAAGTTAATGTGTGCCAGATTAATCTTTCCATACACAATATGATCACAATATAGTAGAGTAATGGCTTGCACACGATGAAGAACTTAGCAGAGCTGCTAAAAACAACCCGACATGTTCTCCTGTTTATAAAGCGAAACATGTCGTCTTGCCACGAATTTTAAACTACACCCAATACGGAAATACTGGGTGGATAACCCCCCAAGACGACAACTGGAAAACGTACGATTAACTTTAAAAACGTGTTTGTCAAAATACAGACAGAAAGACTGACATACGAATTGTAAATACGCCAAACTGCGTTAAGAACTTCAAAAATACAAGCAAAACAAATAAAACAGCGATTACTGTAGCCTAATGAGGATTCAGAGAAGGATACTCGTCATATTTGACTATTAAGCATAAAGCCATTCACAAGCTACTGATATGCAACTGAATGCATGTAGCAGATTATTTCGGTTCGTTCGTTGGCTTTACTGCTTCATATTCTGGTGATCTAGGGTTCCGCAGCATCGTAAGGTTTGTCGCGCATCATGTCAGTACCTCGTGGCATATCGTGCCTTCAGATCCCTGAACTAATTCTACGATTAAACCCGACCCACTCTCAATGTATTGTCTTACAAGTAGGCACTAAAAATTGTGCACAACCTCAGGCAGACAAATGATGAGTAACGCGAAGCGACATTTTACACAAGGTTTTTTTAAATTAACTCCCAGTATGTTGCATTCTGTCTGAAGACATTCAGCAATCGTATTGACAGTCACTATTAATGGCATGTAGGAAATACATCCAGCGATACATCTCCTGTTTAAGCGCAATCACAAATGAATGGGTATGGTTTGTGGGGGTGTTGCAGAGTATCAGTTAAATCTAGCTACTAGATCTGCAGGGTAATACCGCTTAAGCCTACGATTGTAATATGGTCTTTGAAATAGAGATTTCGCCAAGTTGTTGGAATGATCGTTAAGCCTTTGCCGGTAGGTGACACTGTAGTTTCTTACTTCTTGTCTAACTTGTCTACAATTGTAAGTCACGTATTATTACCGCATTCGGCACAAACCACGGTGCGTCCGTAATTATCCGTAACACTTTCGACTGGAATCTTTCCAGCATTTCTATATTAGAATTTGATGCTGATCCCCACAACTGTAAGCCATAGGTCCAGATAGGTTTCAGGATTGCTTTGTATATGAGTAGCTTGTTTTCCAGTGATAAATGCGATCTTCGGCCAATGATCCAGTACAATTTGCGGAGTTTGAGGCTCAGTTGTATTTTCTTTGTAGATATGTGTGTACGCCAGGTGAGTCTTCGATCCAGATGTATACCCAGGTACTTTAAGTTTTCAGCTTGCGTCAGTTGTTATTTGGGTGGACGGGGGGGGACACGTGCTCTTTTTTGCGGTGAAATTAACTTGGACTGATTTCGTCTCACTTGCCTTCATACGCCATTTTTCAACCAAAATTGGATCTTGTTTAAATGTGTTTGCAGTCTGTGTGTCGCTACTGCCGGATCTTCATGTATAGTTTTGACGGCAGTGTCGTCCGCACAGGTGGCGGTTGTGCTGTCAGCAGTAGTAGGTGAGTCGGCTGTATACGTTAGACAGAGAAGTGGGCCCAACACACTGCCTGCGGCACGCCAGATAGAACAGGGCGAAGGGATGTATATTCCACAAAAGATAACCAAACGTTTTATTTTAGGTTTGGTCAAATTGGGCGGTATTCGATCACTACTTCTATCGTTAACCATAAATCCTACACGGTAAACAACACAGACAATGTACGTATACCGTAATATTGACGCGCGTTCGTGCAGCCATTTTTGCAGTGGAAAAGCAATAAGTATTACACATTGTGAATATGTGTTTGTAGACTCAGGTATCCAGCATGCAATGCGCATGCACCATATTGTCATCTGTGGCCTGCCTGGCCCTATTCCACATTATCTCATAAACGGCACAATTTTGGAAGAAAAAAAGTTACTGAACATGAAATGTGTGTTTTGACTTTCTCTACAACTTTCTTCTGCAAAATTTCTCATTGCAAAAAGAAATAAGCACGATATGTTCAAAAATTTACAGTGGTTTTCATGTAAAGTACGTACCTGGCATTCTTGTCACATTTTAATGAATCTTGCAAGTTTCTCGACAGATTTTCTAAAAACTCTGAAATATCATATTTCATGAAAATCCGAGCAGTGGAAGCCGAGTTGTTACATGCCGGCGGGCGGACGGGCGGGCGGAGTGTTGGGCAGGCATGACGAAGATGATAATCGCTTTTAGCAATTTTGCGAATGCGCCTAAGAACTTAACTGATGGCATTCAAACCAACGTATTTTTCTTGCGGTTATTCACAATTTTACACAGTCCTGAGACCTGCGCTCTTCAGGGTTATTATGTAGCGTGCAGTGGTAATTCCTTATCGACGTTTCGGGACAACCTATCAGCTGCGTAATAACCCAGAAGAGCGCAGGTCTATCTACTGTGCGGCAGAAACCTGAAATCACAGTCGTCTATATTCTTGTCTACCATGAATTACTTCAACGATTACCAGGAAAAATTCCTGGGGATGTGGGGTAAACGCGGCCGGTGCGTAGGGCTAACAACCTTACCAACTTCATGTGCCGATTATGTTGAAATCTGGGTGCCTTAACTTCCTGGAACCCTCAGGGCCTTCCAAGCCTGTACAGGGACTGATGTACGTACTAAAGGGCATACTTCGTACGAAAACAATTCATAGATAATGTTAGGTTAAAGATATTAACTTGAAAAATATCTTAATTATATCTTTACTTACTTGTGTGGTGTGGTGAGCAGATAAATGGCGATCCGTTTATGAATTATTAATGTACACGGGCACAGGACTATTTGACGGAGTGCACAATCCAATCGGCTGCATTCATTCACAAGTTGCACCACAGAAACTAAAGTGCATTTCAAAGGTACACCGTTCCTACTATTTTATGTGCAGTGACCCCTCTTACTTAGACGTCGAATTCACATTCATTACATTCACAGTAAACACCATAAACAACTCGGCACACCGGTCCCTCCCCTCCAAATCGACTGCAGGTACCATCCCTGTTCACGTTACAACCCACCTGCTCCGTGTTCTGATACTCTGTGCCGGGAAGTGCAGCGATGACTGGCTAGACAATCAGGTGCATTTATAAAGTCACATAGTATAATGCTTACGTGAAATACATTGCTGGGAATGACCAACATTGCTTCTTCGACCTATTAATTACAGAAGAGATACTGGAATCCGTATATATTGTATAAAGAATTGCAGCAAAAGCAGAGAACAAACTATTCCTGAATCAGTTTCTGAAATGCTTATGACTGGGAAGAATCGTTATGCATATTAGTCACTGTATTTAAAAGCCTACAACTACGAAAGTAGCCGGGTTATGTGACATGTTTTTAAGCGAAGTCCACAGAAACGTTTCTTGAACGTGATGTATGAAGCGTGATTTCAGGCCTCCGCCGCGAAGTAGTTGAGAAATGAGCTCTTCTGGGTTATTACGCAGCCAGTAGTGATAGTTTCATATATATATATATTGAAAGAGAACTGAAATCCGGAAACGTTTAATTAAAAATTGTAGCTTCTGATAAAGACAAATGTTTTGTTTCATTAATATTTACATCTGACGTGTCGTTTACAGACAATGACCAAGAGTCACAGAAACATTGGAGTGATAATCACATCCTTTGGAACTAACAGTTACGCTAATTGCGTGGTTACTAAAAATGGTTCGTGTAATGTAATGGCAGGTTTAAATCTAAATTTTCCCAATCGTACAATACAAAAATTAACACGGAATTCGCTTTTCTTTTGAAAGCTATATTAATTTCTTTAGAATAAACATACTGAGAACATGTAGTAAGGTGTTTTGTCATTGCACGTGTACCTGTCCTGCGCGATCAGTTCGATTAAGTACGGATTATAATTGTCTCTCCAAGGTTTCAGGCAACAATTAGCTACAATCCTTAGGGTTTCGCTGGAGGTGTTGTGCCCACTGCTTTCTAAAATTTTATTCCTCAACCAAAAGATCAGTGCAAGGGTTGCAGATTTCATGCAAGAAAGCTGTTGACTGAGGCCAGGCTTATGAGTGATTGCCCTGAGAGTCAGAGGTGGCGTTTCGCATGGGCCCACGCCCGAGCAGTTGCTCCAGATTGAGGGCGCCTCATATTTCAACCCCCGGGCACAGGAAGAAGAGCGCTCTCTTCTCTTTTCTCCTTCATCCCTTGACCCCTACAACGCGACCCAGGACCCTGGGGTCCGTTCAGAGGACAGCTGGTCCTCCAACTCCCGGACCATAACTCACCTCCCCTACACGTCCGCCCAAGCCAGCCAGCCAGACGACAAATTGCGGTTGTCCAGTGAGAAATCCGTTAAAGCGTTCAACTCTGGAGAGGAAGACAGATGGACCAAAGGAAAAGAGAAGGAGGGCATCCTAGGAGCATCTTCTTCACTGTCAGCGACACATGTCACCACCTCCAGGTCCCCTAGCGAGCTTTCTGTTATGTGACGACGTTTCAACCTACGTGACCAGAAACTATAGGAGTTATCATTAGTGCTGTGACAGCATTCAAACTTCGTCGGAGTGGGATGTGTTCATTTCTCTATTGTTTACACAAATTGCTGCAGCAAGTGGATGAATGACAAATTTACTTAATCGCTGATACAACACAAAGTACAACTCTGTGCATAATTTCGCTCAAAAGAACAAGGTTTGGATGAGGATATTTGCATGCACACCACCTCCCCCTCCCCCCCCCCAAAAACCAACGTCTCAGATCGCATTATTACCCTGCTTTATACGTCGTAATAACATTACGTACTACTTTACTGATGGGGACCGCGGTAGCACAGTGGTTAAGGCGCTGCGCTACAAATCGGAAGGGCGCTGGTTCGATTCCAGATGGTGTCACTGGAATTTTTCATTGACATAATCCTTCCGATCGCACTATTGCCATCGGGTCGACTGAGCCTCTAACAGAAATGAGTACCATGAGTATTTCCTGTGAGTAAAAACGGCCGGTGCGTAAGGCTGACAACCGTACCACCATCCTGGGCCACTGTCACGCAATCTGGGAACCTTAACTTCCTGGAACCCTCTGGGCACCTCGGGCCTGTAATGGGCCTGATTTACCTTACCTTTACTATGTTACTGACACCTTGGTCAATAACCACATTCTTCCAGGTTTACATCCAGCTCTCTCCATACAGCATAATACCCCTTGAGAAGCTAAAAGCTCCTAAAATTCTATAAAATCAGAAGGTCTCCCTATCCTGAGCCATGTCAATCCTGTTGATGACACCTCATCTTACTCCTCCGAGTCTCATTTTAACACTGTGGTCCAGTTTACACTGAGGTCTTCTAAGTGGCCTCTTTCCTTCAGGTGTCCTAACCAAAGCCCTGTACACATTAATCCTCTCTCCTACTCGTGCCACATGCCTTGCCTATCTCATCCTTCTGGATTTGATCACCCAATATCTGGCGAGCACAAATCATGTAGCTCCTCACTTCCACTATCCTATCAAGCGTCAGTGTGTAGGTCTTTTGCACACCTTGCAGTAAATAAACGTGTGATAGGGAGGTAGTGTCAGTTAGTGTATTGGCATATGGGTCTGCTCACATTCTTGCCATACTTGCACTTAGAAACTGAAATGTACGTAGGTGTGCTCGTTGCCTTCTTTACAAAACCGAAGACATGTCAGGATCCGCTCGTAACATCAATGAAAGATTCAGGAGTTATTGCCAGGAAATGTTACAGTATACAAATCAACACGTGGAACTGAGGATAGTAACGGACTAGTGCAATGTCCGAGAATGTATGAGCTACGTGAAGTGCGTGTTCCATTGTTCTCTGTAACTCCTGTTAGGAACATTTTTTTTCCGGCAAATATTTAGCGAGCCATGGAGAGCGAGCAGAAATGTATGTAGAGCTTTGTGTTTCGACATTAACCAAAAATTTGTGTACCTCAATACTGTTCAGTAAAATCATCCAGTATTAAACCTTATAAACATTTGTTCAGTGTTTCAGTTGATATTATCGTTAAGGTTACCGTTAAGTGTACAGATGGATAAGGAAAGCAATCCCATTACTGGCCTGGACAGGCCCGGAGGGTTTCAGGGGGGTAAGGCTCCCAAATTTCAAGACGATCGGTACATGAAGGTAGTAAGGTTGTCAGCTCTACGCACCGGCCGCCTTTACCCCCAGGAAATATTGCTGGTACTCATTTCCGTTAGAGGCTGAGTCAACCCCAGGGCCATAATGCGGCTGGAGGGATTATGTCAATGAAAAATTCCAATAACACTATCGGGAATCGAACCCGCTACCTTCCGGTTTGTAGCGTAGTGTCTCAACCAACTGCGCCACCGCGTGCCCCGTACAGACGGATGGACAGAAAGATTTAACAGGCGCTTTGCAGGGGGAAAAATGACGTGTGAAACGATGAACTGAATTATTATTCAACTGATTACGATGACGCTGACAAACTTTCGGGTCCCACAGTGAATGACAAGTTTATTGAAGGGCTAACCGACTATTTTCCGCTTCTCAACATGAAAGTGGTTTTATGGACTTAACTACTCGAAGAACTTCTAGGATGTTACGCCGTGTCGACTGGTAAACAGTTACCGTGGTTTAGAAACAGCGTATTGCCTCCTTCTTCATGATCGATCAGACTAGTCTTCATAACTGCTTGACCACGAAGGAACAACGATCCCTAGAAGCATCCGTAACTATTTACCAGTCGACACGGCGTAGTATAATACAAAATTTGAACACTTATCAGCACCGCTGCAGAGAACCCCAAGCCTCGAATTTGTCGCTTGACAAGTCACTCATTTTTAATGGACTGTAATTACATCATCACATACGACAGACGTCACAACAAATTACTTAAGAATATAAAAAATTGTTAAAATAAATCCAGGAAATCACCGCGAATATGGTATTTCGATCTGTGCTTGATTTCTTATGATTTACTAATTCATGCAGAGTAGATTGCAGATAAATGTCAATTAGTTACTCTAAGCTGATGGCACCCCCCACCCACCCACGTCTTCAATGCAAATGTAGCCTACGATTTGTATTAATAATGAAGTGGGAACTGGCTGTAAACGCTTCCTGATTAATTTAGTGGATCAGTGCAGCAGATGGACGGGCGGACATGAAAGCGGACACCAGACATTGAGGGAGATACATGAGTATATTATATTGCACTACAGATTTTTCTGCCCCTAAATTACTGTGAAACTACATTATTTGGTTTATGAATCTGGTGATTATACAAACCTGTTTACTTTATGGGCGTGGAGAATGTGCTGTGATCTGCCCTTTAGCGAGTCTGGTTAACTATAAAAAACGTTAAATTAATAGTTACATGGGGGCCGAAATTACTGAATTCAGGCTGTCTTCCTATCTTTTAAAAGATAACGTATATTTCGGTCGATTACAGACTGTCAACCATGCGTTAAATATAGTCTACATTTTATGCTTTAAGAAAAGTTAAAATGTGACTCTGGATTAAAGATAAAGTTAATTGGCAGCACCACAAAGATAACGCAAGAGAGTACATGCATAGGATTATAGCGCTTTGGAAGAAATTATCCTTAAATTGTAGACTGCCTTCGACAGTACATTTTCAATCACCGTTTTACCTAAGGTAATAGTTTAGTAGTCATGAAAGATGAATCCCTCTAAAAAGATAAAATCCAACCATTCTTCCACCTTCTTCCCCGGCGCCCCCGCCAGCACACCAATTCTCCTCAGTTATGAACAATGCAGAATAAAGTATTTTTTTCTACGCTTTTTTCTGTTATCGTTAGGAATAACCGGTCTAAATAAATTATCGCGTTTGAATTAAGAATATAAAACCAACTTAAATATTTGCAGGCTACATATTTATTTCTGAAACATATTCTGGCTGTGCTCATATAAAAAGATAATCTGCTTCTTCAAGTATTACTAAAAATCCGCGAAAAAAGGTAATAATGATAGCGTGCACATTGTCGAAAATTTAGGTTTTGTTTCTGTTTTGCACTAAATGGCATGATGAAAGGACACGTATACAAAATTAAGGATAGCACAGTGACAACAAAATTAATTCTGAATATCCTAAAATTGTTCTATTTCAGTCACTCTCCAAAACTATTTTCGAAACGTACATTCCTTTATATCCCCTAAAAACATCTGAAGAGGTGAAAGCATGCGAAGACTTATTACGTTCTTAAATCACAATCCGGTATAGCTATATTACATGGTTTATTTCGCATCAGTTCCATGCATCAACTTGCATAACGCATGTAGTATCATTTCACAACATCCTGTTTAGATTTATGACCATCTTCTGCCGCTGTAATTTCCTCTTAATTATCCAACATATGAAATATGTATTCCAGAGTTTACAGTAAAGGAGACCTCTGTCTTAAGGTAGCCTAAGGCATATGGGTGCTATAATTAACTAAATTACTTCAGATTTGTTCATTAGATGAAAACAGAGACTTTAATAACGACAAACAAGAGATAAGCCGCAAGCCAGAATATTTAGTGTTTAATTATAGGGGCTTATCATTTGTATGGCAAAAAAATATATTCTCATTGTCAGTATAATTACGACGTTCCGCTATGCTGTCATTTCAATCAAATAAGACGCACGATAGACAGCAATACCAAAACGCAATTTGTAAAAGGCTCCTTGAATCATGCTAAAAACCTTTACGTTCAGAGTTTGACGTAGGCATGGCCGAATACAAAGACTTCAGCTATCTAAATCTTAAAAAAATATATTTAATAACGTCTAGGACAAAACCTGATAATATGCAGAGCAAACACACATCGAGTTTTGTGGTTTAGTGCAGCGGAGATCAGTGAGTCTCTGCTGTATTCTTTAACCGTTTGGCTCCAGCAAGTAACTTTAATAATAATAATAATACTTACTCCATGGTGCAGAGTCCTTCTTGAGAAGCTAACTGGTTTGCAGCTAGTCAAGAAATTCCCCGCATTTCACGGAACCCGAAGGTTCATTACCGCACTCACAA
>Ga0131853_10022333_pt1 | contig 11453 bp, 3 predicted proteins | sample TergutLab28metaG_FD_92764 | JGI IMG/M metagenome (GOLD analysis project Ga0131853, IMG submission 92764) | Labiotermes labralis P1 segment gut microbial communities from Petit-Saut dam, French Guiana - Lab288 P1 (version 2) (version 2) | ecosystem: Host-associated > Arthropoda: Insects >...
CATCTCAGCATTTGGTTATAGACACAGGGAAACCAAGAAAAACCTGTGTCGAGATGGCCGGTCGCAGGACCTTCCGAGTACTGACTTCTAGCCAGCAGTCCGGCATCTAAAGTAAAAAAAAAAAACAACAACAATGCACACACAGCACAACAAATGCACATAAGAGACAACATGTAGGAGCGTTTTAAGTGTTTTAATGTAAAATTTAGATTATTAAAGACTATATATGTGCATTTGTTGGTGCGAGTTGATGTGTTCTGCACGTCTCTGCAGCAACAGAGACGGCAGCACATGACAGTGATAAAAGAGACTGACAGTTACTGAAGTAATAAACCTTAGGGGTTCATTTGACTTTATTATGTCGTGTTTATTTCCACCAGATTTTCATCTTATTTGTTTTCGATTTTAGATATAATCAGGGTGTCATTTCGTTATATTAAAAAAAGTGGATCCCGCCACGTTCGAGACGGAAGGACACTGACTTAAAAGCAGCAGGGAAACAATATATATATATAAACAAGCACTATACTTAAAAGCGTAATTCTAAGGCGTGTACACACAGTTATTGTTGCAGTGCAAAAGCAACGAATATTACATATTCTGAGTGCGTGTTTGTATCCTTAGGTATCCAGCATGCTGAGCGCATGCGCCATGTAATATTGTCATCCGTGGCTTACCCGACTCTACCATATTTTCCCACATTATCTCTCAAACGGTGCGATTTAAAAAAAGCCATTGAACAAAAAATGTGTGTTTTGATTTTCTCTGTAACTTTTGTCTGAAACATTTCTAATTATCTGAAGAATTCAGCGATATGTGACCATAAATGGTGAGAAGTGAAGGACTGGGGTGAAAGCGTGAGAACAATATGTGTGGGAAAAAATACTAGAAACTATATACAGTAGTTTCTTACCTTGGTGTTGTTTACCTTTTGTACATGCTGTATTTTAGATGTCTTTTGTGTGTTGTTGTTAGTTGTCTTGTGTGTAATGTTATAGTTGTCTTGTGTGCATTGTTATCATCTTATGTGTATTTGCTGTACTATGTATGTATTGTTGTTTTTACTTTAGATAGATATCGGACTGCTGGCTAGAAGTCAGTACTCGGAAGGTCCTGCGACCGGCCATCTCGACACAGGTTTTTCTTGGTTTCCCTGTGTCTAAAAGCAAATGCTGAGATGGTTCCTAATATTCCAAGTTGCCACTACATGCTTCTTATGTAGCCCTACCGACTTAAATTTAGTAGTAACCAATTTCATATTTTGTATATATGTATAATACCCACTGCCACTGGGTAACAACCCAATTGCAGTTAATAAACATTATTATAAATGTGTTTTGGTCTTCATGCAAAATTCCTGTTATTCTGGTCATATTTTATTGGAAGGGGAATTTTCTGGACAGATTCTCGAAAAATATTCAAATATCAGATTTCATGAAAATACATTTAGTGGGAGCCGAGCTGTTCCATGGGAAGGACAGACGGACGGACAGACACGATCAAGCTGATGATTGCTTTTCTCAATTTTGCGAAAGCGCCCAATAAATGAAATGAATCTGTTTATTCGTTACTTCTGTAAAGCAGAAAGGAATCCCGAGGCTACATTTCAGCAGCGCCTGTCTGCGGACCAGCCCCGATGTGTCGCCTAAAGATAACTTTCGTTGTTTATGAAGGAAAATGATTTTCTAAGCTCGATGCGAAGTTTCGCCGTCCTGCAGGTAAGGCGTTGTGAAAGAGCAGAATACGGCAGCAGTTGGCTGGCGCCTGCACTCGGCATGCTGGTGCTAGCGACAGACCGGTTCACCTATTTAAGGGACACACCTGTACCATACAGTTCAGCACCTATTGTGTTGTCAGTGGCGGCTAGTAGAAGCGACGGCTCTTAGTAATGATGGTTTGTTACCGTAGTAAGACCGGAACTGGTTCTCGGGGGTATTGGAGTTGCTTTTCAGCCGCATGGCGGATGTGACGGATCCTTTCTTGTCCAGAATTGTGAGAGGCAAGACGATAACTGGTGTTCAATAAAGGAATAAAGTATGTGTATGGGAGGAAAGGCCGACAGAAAAATGGGAAAGAAGAGCGAAGTAGGGAAAGAGTAAAGGGAGGAAATCAGAAGAATGTTATGCTGAATTAATTAATTGATTACCTCATAAGCAATTAAATAAATTAAAGTTGAACAAATAGATTTGAGTTTCTCGCGTCGTTGATTATGAAGATTAACCTTCCGGTGCACTGCACGGACCTGCAATTTTTTACACGCTTCCGGCCCAGGTGCACTTTACGTACCTGTAAGTCGTTAACCCTTTAAACGCCGAGTTAAATCCCATCTGCCATATGCTGGCATTACTAGACGCTCACCATATTCTCCACGTTAGCAGGATAAGGGTTAAACACTTCCGGCCTAGGTTCACTGTACGGACCTGTAAGACTTTAAACTCTTCCGGCCTAGTTGCACTCTACGGACCCGTTATTCTTTACATGCTGTTGGGCTAGGTGCACTGTACGGACCTTCAATTATGTACATGTTTCTGGCCCAGGTGCACTGTACGGACCTTTTAATTTTTCCAATGTTGCCGTCCTCGGTGCACCGTACGGTTCTGAATTCGTTTGAGGTTGTCATAATTTTAAAACCCCTTCTTTTCCAGAAGGGTAGTTAAAATATCAACCTCAGGTTTATTGAAGGGTTGGAGTATTCTTGGATTTTACGCAGTTTGATAGTTTCATAGACAGGTACGAAGGTTTCGGTGGAAACTTCTGCCATCTGAAATGTAGGCTCTTCAAATATGACGATTCAAGTTGAATGCTACCTTAACACTTCAAACGCCGAATTGAATCCCATCTGCCATTTGCTGGCATCATCAGGAGCTCACCATATTCTCCACGTTAGCAGGATAAGGGTTAAACCATGACACACATGCAACGAACTGCACTGTATCAAGACTGTTATCTGCTGGGATGTAATGCAGCACATTCTTTAAATATTTACCGACGTTTCGACAGACGGTCTGTGAATATGTGCATGGTGACGCGGTCTCACTTCCCAGAAGACGGTAGTCTTCGTAGTCAACTTCGCATTTATTTTGTCTTTGTAAAAATCACTTGAAACCTGATGTTCTACAACAGAAAAGCATTGTCAAGTGACTTGTGCTTCACTTATATACAGCTACTACCCATATTTTATGCCACTTGGATCCAGGCCGTGTTTTTAGAACGTCTTTCTTTTAGATCCATTTTAATATTATCTCCATTAAACGCTTAGCATTCTCCCTTCACTTGTTTCTACCAAGACTGTGCATGCGTTACTTGTCTTTTCCGCACGCACTATGTACCTCATTCTTCATATCCTTTTTTCCCCTCACCTTGTCAGCATCTTGTGAAGAGTGAATTATGGTGAAGTCCGCGCGATTCATTAAAAACCAAGCCATGAAAACGTGTGAAAAGTGCAGATGTAGCACTCATTCTTAGCCTTATTACCGTGACAAACTTCACGCTGCGGTCGCTCTGCCTACTCTGTTACGGAAAGAAAAAGCTTTGTCCCTCCCGGGAATAGAACTCCTATTCTTCGGTCGCGCGTCCGATGACGTAATCACTGTGCGGACTGAGAAGTACCGTGGGAAAAATAAGAAGTGGCAGAAATATCAAAGATATTATTTGAGAAGCTGAAAGTAAAAAAATTATTACAGTATTTTCCAAGCAACATTTACAGAGAAACACCGATGTAGCACCACTATCTGTCCGCCGCAATTCGTGACGGTACGTCGAGGCTGGCGGTAAATGGAAATAATATATAATAATGAATTTCTGTTTAAGGGCGCGGGGGGGGGGGGACGCGGTGGCGCAGTTGGTTGAGGCACTGCGCTGCAAGCCCGAAGGTCGCGGTTTCGATTCCCGATGGTGTCATTAGAATTTTTCATTGACATTCCTTCCGGCCACACTATGACTCTGGGGTTGATTCAACCTCGAACAGAAATGAAAACCAGGGATAATTCCTGGAGGGTAAAGGCGGCCGGTGTTTAGGCCTGATAACCTTACAACCTTACCACTTTAATGTGCCGATTGTCTTGAAATCTTGGAGTATCAACCTCCTGGAACCCTCAGGGCCTGTCCAGGCCTGTAATGGGATTATTTTACTTTTACTTTTTAGTGGATTTCTGTTTAGAGACTCGCATGGACGTCACTTAATGGTGGCGTTATATCGGGGTTTGAACATTGGACAGGAGTGGATAGAATAATGACACTGCTAAGGTAAGTGGAATTGCAGTTTGAAAGAAATAGGTTTGCGACGTAGCAGAGCCATCTGCTTTGACCAGGTGCTGGAAGACATCAAGAAGAGAGGATAAAGGGGCCAAGAAATTGAAGCAGAAGTTTGTGGGAAATGGGTTGAGACCGGAGGCTTTTCGTATATCGAAACTTACTGCAAGGAGGTGACGATAAAGGAAGAAGTTTCGGTGACGTCAGCTACCGTTCGTCCACTTTTGCACAGAAACTAGGCCTATTCATGTGATGCAGGTCGTCTGATAGCCAGCAGTACGAGAGTAACAATGCAGTGGGGTTGGGCCATTGTTAATAACCATAATCCGAACTGACACTTAAATACAGGCTCAGACAGACGGACAGACCTTCAATCTAATTGCCCGCCAGTGGCAACTAACAAGAAACTTGGATAGTAGGGTTGGGGGGGGGGGGAGACACCTTTCACAGCATGGTCTGCGTTCCTTTTTAATTTATTTGCTGGACGTTTTCTTCATCAATGGGTGGAGTTTCACCTTTACGATTCCCCCCACCCTCAAGAGTCGTGACTTTACATTTTTAGGTACTACTTTTTGGAAAGGAAAGTCATAATTATGCGTTTTTAGTAAACTAAATATTATTTGACACAGAATCGTGTTTGGAAAGTACGTTATAGGCTAACATTCTCTGATTCGACTTTCTGGGGATGGGAGTTGGCGTAAAAAATATGTACGTGGCTGAAATAAACATTTATTCTAGTCCTGTGGGTATTAGCCAACATGATTCTGGGTCCCCCCAAGACAGTATAAATGCATTATTTATTTATTTCTCTGGGGTTAATATGGCCGACGAATGAAATTGCCCACTTGGCTGTATGTAGCACCAAGGTTAATAATGCATGCTGGTACACATTTGACCCCTTGACCCCTCCTATCTCTTCGGGACATGGGAGCTTAATTAAGTACAGGTACGTAATTGTTTTACCTTAAATATATTACGAAGTTATGGTCGTGATGTATCTGGATTGGAATAGGATCCAGAGGACGACTCTTGTGCTTACGGTAATGAATTTTAGGACTGCACAGAAGGCGAGTAATTTCTTTACTGGCTGAGAGACTGTCAGCTTGTCAACACGGACTCTAATGCGTGAATTGTTCAGTAAATAATTAAGTAAGCAAGCACGTAGGTAAGTAAATAAATAAGTAACAATGTAAGTAAGTACTTTAGTTAGATAGCTATCAGTAGCTTAGACTATATAGAAAATTAGAAAAAATGGCAGATTATGTTAGCGGGAGCAGGGGTACACAAATCCCAGTCGCCAGGTCACCTTGGCCATGTCGCCTAATTGTGTCCAAAGTACGGAACTTGCTTCATGTCACTTTTTGGCGCCAAGCATTTTGAGATGGACCCTAGAATTTTAAAAAATCCCATTACTGCTAAGTCGGAGTAATGTGAAGTTCAGCAGACTGGTGCAGTTTCAGTGTATCGCCATGCCTTCAGACTGCAGGCAAATACCATAGTAGTATCAACAAGTTAGGCAATGTACGTGTAACATAACGCTGTGGCGCTTTCATATCTTTCTTTTTATCAGCAGTTACGAACAGAATTGAATATTACAAGTGTTTCCTCGCGAAGGCAACAAAGAGTGTTCTTAGTATTGTTGAGCTGCGTGTCGCTGTCAGCAATACGACAGGACCCGAGGTCTTTGTGTTAAGTGCCTGATATTTTTATCGGATTTTAACCAGGTCTAATTTCCGTGGACAGTTTTTCATAAAGTCCCCAATATAAAATTCTTCAAAAACCTCTCAAATGGGAGCCGAGTTTATACGTTCGGAGGGACGGACAGACATGGCGAAGCTAATAGGCTGTGTTTGCTACTATGCCAACGCTCCTGAAAGCTAGGCCACAACTTCTTTCAGCTTCATTTCTAATTGATGTAAGTCTTACCTCCGTTTTCCTTCTTCGCTTTCCAACCCATTATTTATTTACGTTTGTATTCGTTTATTTATTTATTCGTTTATCTGTGGTTTATTTAGGGACGCGGCGATTGGCTGCCCTGTATTGTCTTCAGTATTAGGCCTGTCAGTAAACAATGCAGGCACTGTTTTTACAGCCGGAATAAAGACTGTTTCAGTGGGCTGATATGGCGTCAGTGTTGCCAACAATATGGCTACCGTCTGCATGATGCATGTGGCATACTGATCAGTTCTAACTGCATTTCCCTGTGATCCGGAGGGTCGAAATACATCACGGGGAGAATAGAGGGGAATAAAGTGTTAGAAAATCGTCTAAAATCCATTTAGAGTGAAAGTCCGATGAGATTGACCGAAACATCCGCCTTCTAAGACCCTCTTCCATGTCTTCCCCTCACCCTCATACAAGAATTTCCATTTTGCCCTCCCTATCTGCTCCATAAGCTGGGACCTCCCGCGGTTTCAATGTAACACTTTACTAAACTTTTACCTTCTTAAGGCAAGTTCACAACACACTTAACATAAGGCACTTAACTTAAGCCTGAAAGTGCCTATTCATACCATCACACTTGATATATAGTGCTGTTAAGTGCTACTGTGTATTGTAGCTCAGTGTGTTGGCTACGATATGTGATGAACGCATGCGCAGTTGGAGTTCGAATTATGTCAGGCGCAGATATTCCTTCTTTATGATTTAATTCTTCTGGGATTTACACCTTGCCACTCGTAGCAAACTACCAACGTGTCGGAGAATCGTGCTGCCTCTATCTTCAGAGCCAAGCAGTCAAGAATCTTGGAGAGTTAGCCTGTGAAGATGACGGCCGCTCAGTTGTGAAAACCTAAAATGCCTATGTTTTGCTTCTTTGTGTCTTCAAAACAAGCTCTGTGCCCCACATGTCTTCAAAACAAAATCTGTACCCCACATGTGTCTTAAAAACAAGCTCTGTGCCCCACATGTTTCTCCAAATCAAGCTCTGTGCCCAAGTGTGTCTTCAAAACAAGCTCTGTGCCCCACATGTGTCTTCAAAACAAGCTCTGTGCCCCACATGTCTTCAAAACAAGATCTGTACCCCGCATGTGTTTTCAAAACAAGCTCTGTGCCCCACGTCTTCAAAACAAGATCTGTGCCCCACATGTGTCTTATCCAGTAAATTTCCGGGACATTTCCACCGTAGGTAAAGAGGCCGGGGCGTGAAGCTGACTACCTGTACAGCCGAGGCTATGAATATCTGGATCTGTGCCCCCACTTCTCCTTACATTTTCGTTGTTTTATGCTTAATTAAACAGGGGCGGTTTGCAGTTTTACCGAATTGTGTCTCGCTAAAATGGTGGGGGGTCGAGAGTATTTTCATTGCAGATTTGAATCCTACAGTCTTACATTCGAATGGAGGAACTGCTTCAGGTCTGATGCCTCGCAGTAATGGCGGCTGTGGGCGGTACCAAGTATCGTTCGGCGTCAAGGAATTGCTGTGTTGAAAGTTACGAATAAGAATATTAGAATATTTAGCGGGTCTTTTCGGTTGCAAACTTTAGCTATGAGGTATATCAGTATTTCTCAAACTTTGTGAGACCGCGGTCCGGTAAATTCTTTTTTCCTAAGACGATGGCCGGTCCCAACAAATTTACTCGTAAAAATGGCTTTCCATTTTTTAAGTTCGTGCATTAAACTAACATAAGTATTAATAATTAATTACGACATAATCATAAAGGGTATTAGTACACTTATTTGTACGGTGTGGCATGTTGACAAATATAAAATTAAATTTAAATTAATTATCAATCACTGGACTAATGAAATCTTGTAGCATATTGTAGTTTCCTCAGGCTAACATCTGGGTCTGAGTTTTTCGACACATTCACGAATATTTTTCTCTTCAGAATATTTCCACTATAAAACATTTATTCATGAAAATTGCTTAGAAAAATAAAATGACAAATTCCAGGAGAACATCTCGCGGTCCGGTATAATTGATGCCAGGGCCCGGTACCGGGCCGTAGCCCGGCGATTGAGAAACACTGAAGTATAAGGACGGTATGTGTCGTACTAATAAGTAGTAAGTTGGAATGTTTTGTGAAGTTAATTATGATATCCAGGAATTCTACTTCAGTAACTGAGGAAAATCACGAGAATTAGCATTTTGGAAAGAGAGAATGAGGGGGGCATACACAAAGCTGCACCAATCCCACGTGCCAGATCTCCCATGGGGGACTAAATTTTGTAGGGTGGCACCTAATATTTGTGGGCATTCAGTGGCGAACTGGCTTCATGTAACCATTCTGGCGCCTTGCATTTTGAAGTGACTCACAGATTTTTATACGATTTGAGGAACACACTGCCACCGGGTGACAACCCAATTGCAGTTAATAAATATTATTATACATGGATTCTTTCCCTTGTCCGGGGTTGACCCCCGAAACCTACTGCCCGTAGCCTGGTTACTATGCCAGTTATGCTACCGCTGGTCTCATAACCTGACATGGTGTGTCGTAACAAATCTTGTGAAGAAATTTTTTTCTTAGAGTAGTTTTACTTTAGAATGAAGAATGAGAATATGGCGGAATTGCGTAGGTTCTGTGAAGCTTTCCGTGCGATGACGCTAATTATTGGTGTTTAAAATTTCAGACGCAGATAGTCACTAATTTGTCACGTGATTGTGCATGAATTGCCATGTCTCATGCAGTTAGTTGATGATTTTACACCCCGGAGGCTCGGGTTGAAATTCAGGGCAGGCCATGTGAGATTTCTGTTGGACAAATTGGCTGCGGGGCAGGATTCTCTCCCAATATTTCGGTTTCGCCTCTCACTGTCAATCAACACAAGCTCGATACTTATTAATTAATTAATTCATCTGTTTCCGCTGCTGTACGACCTTAGCTTCATTAATAACACACCTAAATTATGCGTGAATTTTGTGTACCAACAATTAGAATCCTCCTTACCGATTGTTCAGATCTTTAAGTTTGTATTCGACCAACAAAGAGAAGACTGAATCGGATCTAAGTGCAGTCGAACTCGCTTATGACGTCATCAAAGGCTCTGAATATTGTGTGTCGTTATAAACGAGTGTTGTAACCGAGGAGTGTAAAGTTACGGTAGCAATGAGGATTTAATTGGTACTACCACAGATTGTTTGACTTTATAGACAAGGTGTAGCATAAACCGATGTCGTTATAACCTGGTTTGACTGTATTCTCTTTTACTAAACCAACTAATGGAATAAGTCGATTAAAATGTACGGAGAAATAAATTTAGAAATAGTGGAGAAATAGTGTGAAAGTGACACAGCTATTAATAAAAATAAAATAAATATCATTATTGGTGATGATAGATGCGTTCAAGTACAAGTGTACTCGTATGTAATAGTTTTGTAGAATTTATGAATTATGCAATGAATTCCTTGATAAAAAATATGCTGATAATCATAAACTGCAATATGACCAGCTCTCTCGTTACCTATTGGGTTACAACAAAGTGCGCCCTTAACAAAATCTGGTCTATATTCTCCTTACCTTGAATATCACCATTCCAGTCTCCCTGAATCGTTTCATCCTCTGTCAGTCACCAACCTTACACAGAGGAGATATAAGCCGGCATGCTTGGCTACAGGAAGATGCACAAGCCATTGATACGCCTATTGCCTCACCGACATAAACCCACAGACAGCGTGAGCTAAACCCCTTTGGAAACTTCCATAATTAACGGATTTTTCTTATACAGAACTGAGCCAATGACAGTTTCTATTACTCGTATAATCGATATTAGAAAGAAAGGGAATATTTCAAGGACATCCAAGGTCATCTGTCACTGAAGGACTATCCAAATTTTGTTCTCTGGATAGCAGCCGTCTCGTTTATTTATTTATTGCTTATTTAACTACGCCGTCATTTGCGCAGACTCTGTAGCTTCAAAAAGAGGATGATTAATTAATGCTGAGTTGGAAGGGATATGAATGGAAGCGGTCCTGGCCTAATTGTGGATACTGTTGCCTAAGTTTCACGTAGCGACTGAGGAGAATAGCGAAGAATCTAAGGATAACCGACTTTCGACCTGACATTTTAATATGGGACGTCCGGATGAGGGAAATACCTGTTGGTAACGGTCAGTCAAGGAGCCTAATTTTGTTGGAATATTAGCGAATAGGTCCGATTTTTATAATTTCTTGTTTCAATTACGTTTTCGGTAATAGAGGTTATGGAAATAACGCCACTGATATCATAAATAATGCGTAACGAATCGGAAGGGATGTAAAAAAGACGGTAGTGATTTGTTCTGGCGAGACGAAGAAATATCACCAAAACTTGAGTAAGGATAGGTGTCCGACCAGAGGTTTGAACAGAGAGCCTTTCGAATATGAAGCAGGCATGCCAACAACCGAATCGCGGCTTTCGATTAGAAGCCCTTAGAAATACTGACTTAAGTACTATGCGAATATAGACATTTTAGGGTTGCATAGAGTGTGCGGTTGTAGACTTCATGGGATTGTTTATGTTATGCAGATGTATGCTTGTGATGATTTATGTAGTGTGCGGATATAATCATGTTAGATCTTAATGTAGTTTGCGGATATGGGCTTGTTAGTGTCGTTGGTAGTGTGTAGATATAGATATTTCTGGATTTTACGTAATGTGCGGATATAGGCATATCAGGATTGTATGTGGCTTGCGGATTTAGGCTTGTTAAGGATGGTCTTAGTGTACGGATATACGTAGTTTAGAATTGTACGTAGAATGTTGACATAATTGTCCCTTAACACGATTACTGACCGGAATTTGTACCGCGCAGTAAACACTCTCCATCTCGGTTATAAAAACAAATCTGTTGATGCCGTACAGGAAATAATTGTTCTTATAATGGAACCAACCAGATGCACTAATCTCTCAAATTTATTTTTGGAATAAAACTCTAAATGTTTCGGAGAGTTCCTCTGTTTTTCACTGTACATCCAGGAATGGAATATGTCTACACGTTGCTGACAGCTTGCGATCCTGCTCGCAAGCTGTCAGCAACCTGTATGGCATATACCATTGCTGTGTGCATAGTGAAAAATTCCTGATTATGGACAGAGGAACTGTCCGAAACATGTAGAGTTTTATTTCAAAAATAAATTTGAGAGATTAGTGTATCTAGTTGGACCGCCTCTGTGGTCTAGTGGTCAGAGTTTCTGGCTACAGATACAGAGGTCCCGGGTTCGATCCCCGGCGCTACCAGATTTTCTGAGTAGTATTGGGTCTGGAACGGGGTCCACTCAG
>Ga0131853_10022334_pt1 | contig 11453 bp, 10 predicted proteins | sample TergutLab28metaG_FD_92764 | JGI IMG/M metagenome (GOLD analysis project Ga0131853, IMG submission 92764) | Labiotermes labralis P1 segment gut microbial communities from Petit-Saut dam, French Guiana - Lab288 P1 (version 2) (version 2) | ecosystem: Host-associated > Arthropoda: Insects >...
GAGGCTGAGTGGACCCCGTTCCAGACCCACTACTACTCAGAAAATCTGGTAGCGCCGGGGATCGAACCCGGGACCTCAGTATCTGTAGCCAGAAACTCTGACCACTAGACCACAGAGGCGGTCCTGAATTACTGAGAGCAATCTAAAATGACCCAGAAAATCCCAAATCTTGTATGAAGGCAGAGTTACTAAATTTTATTCAAATGTGACCAAATGTAAAGTATGTCAAATGGAAGGTCTTGCTATGTGCTTGTTATACAATGATACCCATGGGCAGTTGTGATATAAAGTTTGTAGAATTGTGTTACTCTACTTAGTTGGAGAATTGGTGGAAATGATTGGTTTGTGGATCAGCCTCTTAAAGACGTGCGTTTGCCCATAGGAAAACACCTAGACGTTCATTTGATATCGTTAGGCAGTTCATTGCCTTTTTAAGAGATGTTGCACAGTCTGTGTGTCATTTTCTACAAAATGCCATTTATTTAATAATTTCATATTTTTGGTTCAAGTATTATGTTTATCATGAACCATGTACTGAAATTTAAATATCCACCCCAGTATGATAAAGGTTTAGGTGAATTAGCATAAACATGTAAGGGGAATAAATTTACCTCTGGATATTAGGGTTAGAATAATCTTAAGAGCAGAGTAGAGGAAGTCTTGAAAGGTGCTGGGTTACACCCAGTTGCTGCGTAGCAAATTCTGTTGTTTGATTCATATCTGCTGCACTCACTTTCATGTAATCCTGAGCTCTTAGAATATATGGATTTCTGCTGCTGTGTAGCATATATGCTTTCATTGTTTGGTGCTTAGATACGGGCATCACTTTGCCTCTGTAGCCAGCTGTCTTAACCCTTATGTGCAGGATTGAAATCCATTTCATACAGTTTATGAAGCTGGAGTTTGCATGCTTTTATAAAAATATTAATATTTTGGAAACTACTGGATTCTGCATGTATCCCGCTACCACGTCATTGGACGCAGTCCCGCATGGGTTCAGTTCGATTTGCATTCCCCAAACTTTTCTTGCAGAAATCTGTTTTAATATTATCCTTTTGTCTCCAAATATTGGCTACTGACTGTGATGTTCACATGTTGCTGTGGTGCAGGGATTCTCACCCTGCGGGCTGCATGTTGTCTGTAATGATTTCTGCAGCTCACATTTTTGTCTTGTGGGCTGTATGTCACTAGGTGATGTTTTTTGTTCATTCTGTGTATATTTTGGTAATACTGTAAATGTAATTAATCTTACATTATTATTATTATTGTTATTACAGTAACATCTGTGAATACTTTTTAAATTAAATTTACCAAGCTTTTATAGATTTGATCTTCATGAAGTGGTAAAAAAAAATTTAAAAATTGTTACTGTGTTACATTTCAAAGTTCGAAGGTTGGTGGGGGGAGGGGGGGGGTTGATGCCAGCCATTACATAAATATGTAAACCACTGCTCTAGAAGTGTTTCATGTGGAGTAGATTTCATAAATTCTTTCCTGACTTGACTGTTTTAATTCAGAATGGAGACCATTCTTTAACAGTGGCAGAAATTGTCGGCACTTTAGGCAACATTTCTCTTCTTATCATCATCTTCCCTCTCTGTCTTCTCCTCCTCTTCCTCTTCCTCCTCCTTCCTGTCAGGGTTTAGGTCTTTCTGCCTGTTGCAGCATCTGTTCCATTTTTGCATGGCCAGCCTTTGTCTGTTCTTGCAGTAGAGTGGTGATTAATGACAACTTATAAGCAGTTGTTATTTTGGCATAACACTTGATTCTATGCTAAGCTTTATTCATTTCCAGCAACTTTCAGTTCATGCTCTTGAATGTATATTAGAAACAGTTTCATTGTTATGCCATGGCTACCTGTCAACTGGAATTAGTTGTATTGCAGCAAAGGAAATATTTCTGAAGATATTGATGAATGTGAATGTTGGCTTCCTGAGGAGTGAATTCCTATATATGCGTAACTTTTTTTCTTTTATTTTCAGTGATCCCCCACTTGATGAAGCTGATATTCCAATGGGCGAATGGCTGTGTCATTGCTGCAGGCACTCCACTGTAAGTTACTCCATTTGAGACAAATTCTGAATCCTGTTCTCTTGTTTTTTTATGGTATTCTGACATTGAGTCTACATGAATATAGTTGTAATTCTGAAATTATGTATTTTTGTAGGTTAAGTTGGAAAATACAGCATCAAATACCAGTATTAACATAAAAAGTGATGTCAAGTTGCCAAGAGAAGTTAAAGGTAATGTTCTTTTGCTTATGTTGAATAGTGTTTTAGCGGATGAACTGCTGTCATATGTATTAGCAGTAGTGCTTAAAATGGTGTTAGTTACCATTCGGTTTCATTGTAGTATGGCTCTCCTTTATCTTGAAACATTAACACTGTTGAACTGGGTGAAAATTCTTCACACTACTTTTAGAGACAGGTGATTTTGCTAGATAGAGGAGCATTTTGAAACCATAGTTTTGAACACACTTGGAAACGTTGCTGTTATAACGAAAATTATTTTTTGTGTTGTTTAAGATGTGCTGTGTGTGTGTGTGTGTGTGTGTGTGCTCTGTGTACAGTGTTCTGTGTCACGCACTCTGCAAGCAGAAATGTTAATTAGAGTGTGTAACACATTAGACATTTCCAGCTGTGAGCATTTAAGAGAGGGAAAGAAGTTATATGGGAAGTTTCAGATGGATTAAACTGCGTGGACGGTTCTTTTAACTGTTTTGTCCCCCCCCCCCCTTTATGTGGGTCACTGTGGGTGAACTTGCAGCATCACCTGGTCAAAAATTGTGGCCTTTCTATCATCATCTTTTGGGAGGGACAAAAGATACAGTATGCTAGTTCTCTTGTATAGGAGATAAAATGTTTTATGGTAAATGTTGGAGCAAAAATGGAAGGATTTTGTTTCAATTAATATTCCAATATAATTTTGTAGTTTAACATTGCTTAAGGGAGCAGTAATTAATTATCATTATGGTTGTAAATTAATTTTTGGTTTATTGCTACCTAAGTTGCTACAGGAAACTGCTACAAACAGTGCTTGTGTATGGGTGTGGGAATAGTTTGTCACTGATTAGATAAGTGAGAAATAGTTACTGTTGATTACTGGAGTTGACAGTTGCTTCCAGTTTGATTTGAACAAACCCTTTGAGATAAAGTGGTGTGATGAGAGTTGTGATAAGAGTAATGAATGTAAAGTCTCATTGTGTTATGCTCTGGTTCGTAAATGTGCGGTTGAACAATCTGTTCCATATAAACAGAGAAACAAGAAACTATATTGTCAGAAAGTAGGGTACACCACATATAAATTCATTATGAATAATTGATAGATGCCTGTCCTTCAATTCCAAAACTAATCACATAACATGTATTATTTAAAATGTCACTTGGATTATTGTGTCTTGTCACCTTGTGTATAACAACACTGTTCTTTGAAGTATCTTTCCTACAAGAAATTATTAGTTGCCTCATGCAAGCTCACTTATTGTGCCATCAACACACTGTTGATTTCAATAGTTTGATAAATGGTAAACCTATTTAATTACACGCAATTCTGCAATGCAATGTTCCTCCTAAGTTTACAAATACACACCCCTGTGGTGAAACTTGGAACTCTGTGTCCTACCACAGTTACGATAACATGTCTGTACTTGGAGGCTTCACTTCTGTAATTGTGCCACACTTATATCTGAACTAATATCACTATTAATATCACAATAGTAGTTGTTCCCCATGAACCACAAATACTTTCTGCCTTGTGCAGAAATAGTTACGGTTTTATAATGTTGCACTTCCCTGTGAAGACACAAATTATACACAATTTACAGACTGCGTAGCTTGCGCGTCTTACTAGGTCGGACCCACACTAAGAACTGTTAAGATGCGCAGTTACTCGCAAGCTCAAACAAAGCAAGATATGTTCTGGAAGCTTCCAGGATGCACGTGACGTCACCTACCTCGTGATGGCGAGTGACCAGGAAGAAGTAACAAGTGTTACACAATATGATGCAACTGGAGCCTATAGGCAAAAATTTTGTCCCTAGTGTGAACACTCATTGCATGTTTACCATATGCAGCAGATTGATGAATGACAGCAAAGAATGATGCGTGTTATGTAACTAGATTAACCCTTTATTCTTGGCCTCTTAACACAGTACAGACTTGTAATTCTTCACATGGCACTGGCCTGCCTGCGCTGTATAGTTTTGAGTGCATTTAAATCAGTCCCGTTACAGGCCTGGACAGGCCCAGAGGGTTCCAGGAAGTTAGGCTCCCAGATTTCATAACAACGGCACAGGATGGTGGTAGTTTGTCAGCCTTACGCACCGGCCGCCTTTACCCCCAGGAAGTACTCCTGGTACTCATTTCTGTTAGAGGCTGAGTCGACCCCAGGGCCATAGTGCAATCGGAGGGACTTTATGTCAATGAAAAATCCGCTGACATCAGCTGGGATCGAACCAATGACCTTCCGATTTGTAGTACAGCACCTTAACCACTGTGCTACCACAGTCCCGAGTGCATTTAAAAGTAGTACAAAATTAAAACCCATCCTTGGCAGTACTTGGAATTTAAACCACATCAAATAATAGTTACTGTTATGTATTTGTATGATTTTTTGTGCTATATCATTTATGGCTGTTGAATGGTATAGACAATATAATTGAAGTTTATGTGGGTAGATTTGGCTCCTCCTGCATCAACATGCAGAGGACGTTTGCGTGTGAAAAGGGAGGCAGCAGAACCGCCTGGAAGTGAGAAGCGGTTAAGAAAACATGAAAGTTCATCACTAGAAACTAATCCTATGGAAGTACTGGTGAAAGCTGCATCTGCCCTGAACCCCAAGCAATTTGAATTGCCCAGAGAAATGGGAATGAGCATTCCTTTTCCAGGAACCGATAAAGGTATGTCATTATGGGACAGGTGCAGATACTCATTAGAAGCTTTGCTATGTGAATATGAAGTAATAGTCCATGATGCAAAAGGCATGTCAAATCTGTTGCCACTGAGCATTTGGTGTCTGACAGAATCATTGACATAAGTTTTTCTTACACTACAGTGCTGATTTAAGAGTCTGCCTTGATTACAGTGTTGTTACTATCTTGCACTTTTTAGCCTGTTTTCATTCAGTGGGTAAAACATAGGCATATGGGATCACCATTTTGTCTGTTTGTTGTACTTTTGTCATGAAATTTGATGTGGATATTATGATCTTAGAGGCCACCTGTGCAGCACATTTTATAATTTTCATCATTTTATATGGACACGTTATTTCCTCCAGGGTTTGATACTATGCATGGTAAGAGAGTTATGAGAAACTTTCTGTCCGTACATGTGTGGCACTGTGGCCCCTTCTGAGCCCTGGCCTCCCTCTAAGCTTGCCTTCATTCTTCTGTATCCCCAGCTTGTCTTCTTCATCCTCAAATTCATGGGATCTGTAATGCATCCCTCTGAACAGTGTCTTCCCATATTGTTCTTGGTTTTCCTACTGGTATTGTGTTGTGGAATTTCCCATTAAGAATCTTTTTTTGGTATCCAGTGACTATGAATTTCGCTGTTCCATCTAGGGTGCCAGTGCCCTGTGTATTATATTGGGCCATATATTCTTAATATTTTCCTTTCGAGTGTGTGTAGCATATGTTATGTCATTTGTGTTAGGGTAAATATAACGTTAAAGATTTTTTTTTTTTGTGTGGAATGACAAAATGGTGGGTGCATGAGATTAGCTTTAATTTGGAATGCGGTAACTAATGAGCTATTTGATCTAGGCTAGTGAAGTATGGTGCAGAGATAGACCTTCTAACATTTTGGAGGTACCGTTTATTGTCCCATCTACTCTGCAAAATGCCCGGCCATTAAATGGCCACCCTTTGCTTTGCATGTTCTTGGCTGATAACTTTAGTGGACGTTCGGTTTCTTCAGCATCAGACTGTGCATTGGTTGTAGTCAACTTTCAGCACCAAAGGATTAATGAAATGTTTGGAACTCCTGGGAGCTCCTCTCATGGTACATTTTTGACAGAACAGTTTGTGGATTACTGGTTTAGTTGAAACAGTTGCGTTGTGAGATGGTAATATTACTTTTCTTTCACATTGGTGTTGTCAGTTCTGTCATATAAGCAGTTTGCCATGTGGGAAAAGTGTTCATGTTACTGAGATTGTTGTGAAAAGTACATTTGTTGACAGTGACCTGTGATTGTTGACATTTATATTGTGATTTTTTATATGCACCAAACAAAGTGGATAAAATCTGGAAGCAGATAAGCGGTAGAACTGTAATAACAGTCTAACCTAACCTATCAATAATGGCAAAGGATGGCATATTTTTATGTGACGTAATGTATTGCTAAATGTTTAGGTAATGTTAGATAGATTTCCTTCTGTTCATACAGTGATCTTCCTGCACTGAGCTTGGTGTATATCAACAGTTACACCAGGTGGCCAACATTTGCATTATTCTGAACATTTACTGTAACATGTGTAATGTGTAATTAATTAAAGGCTGCAACCTTTGTCTCAAAACCTTGCATGATCCACTCAGTATTGCATTACTGTGGTTCACTTGGACAAGTATTGTCTTATTTTACATCTTTGCTGCACCATTGAGACTCATTATGTTCTGATGCTGTCAGACAATTTGATTTAAAGATTCTTTGCTGCAATAGACTTTAGTGCATTAAGGGTGGTAGAGGATTAAGTTTACAGTTTTCTGCTGCTGCTGCTGCTGCTGCAAAAAAGCATGGCAGTGGGTTAAATTCCTGTAAGGACCTGCAGAATCTAATTTATTTAGAATTTAGTTTTGTCCTTAGAAGCAATTTACCTTATGTTTACTACATTTGTTAGCCATAGTTTTGCAGTGTGGTTGACAGGAAGGGTATGGATTTTATGTCATTGAGTAATAATAATACAAGAGTCTCATCAGGCTGTGATAGGGTGCGTCCCATATTACAATTTTGTCCACATGGTGTTGAAATTTATTTTTGTATTCATGTAACGTTTGTGTTTCATTTTCTGTGGAAAGTGTAAAATGTTAGTGTGGTTCTGTTATTTAGTACCTGGTCCAAGTAAAATTACCAGCAGGCGCAATTCTGTGGCGAAGAAGAAACCATATGAATTGGATAATGGGTTGGTTCCACTTCCTGTCAAAGTCTGCTTCGAGTGTAGGAAGTAAGTGCTTAAAACAGATATATCAAAGTTTGCTTTTTTGTTCCTGCTATAAGCGTAGCAGCAGTATGTGATGTTACTGTGTCACATTTAATACAGTACAAAGTTTCTTATTTTATTTACATTCAAAAGTAAGGGATCACATGTATTTGTGAATGAAAAAGGATGTGTGAAAAGCCAGATTGAATATGATAGTTGTGATGTATGTCAGAACTTGTTGTGTATGTGTATCAGATACTTGGTACTACTCATGGTGTTGTACAGATATACAGTTTATCCAGATCTGTGGTTTGGAGGTGATTTTTTTAAATTATGTAGTATCCATGAGATTGAAACACAGATGGGCAATATGCCAAATACCCTGAGTCCAAAGAGAATATCTTTTAAGGGAGAAAAATTCTTTGGAAGTACCATATTTACCCAATTGTAAGACATCCCTGCGTACTAGACCTCGATTTACAGTCTTCATTTTTTAGGAATGTACCTGTGCAGAACACATTTAACTTTGTGGGATTATAAGGTAACCTTCTGTTCTTCATGTGATAAATTAAGAAACGGGATACACACATATGTATCCAGTAACTCTGTGGCCTGTTCACATAACTGTTGTTACAGTGGAGATGCGACAGATTGTACTTGCTGTAATGTTGAGCTGCATGTCACTGTTAACAGTTCATATTGATCACTGCACAACAGCGCTCTTACGGCGAGTATGTCACCAGCCACAATAAAACCTACTCAGGTTTTCATGTAAAGTGCCCACTATTGTTGTCAGATTTTAACCAAATTTTGACTTCCTGGACATGTTTTCATAAAAGTTTCCAGTATCAAATTGTATGTAAACCTGTATGGTGGGAGCCATGCTGATACATGTGGACAGACAGACCAACATGATGAAGCTAATAGGTGTTTTTTGTGACTATTTGAACAACCAAGAAATTCTTTGTTATATGTTTGGGTAAATACGGTATTATTTGAACACTGCAGAAAGCATCAGTGTGCAAGCGTGGTAGGGTAGCTGTGTGCCAATTAAGATTACAGGCGTCTCTTATTTGGTGCCTTGTTTGGTGCTAACATTTTGTAGGAACTTGGTTTCTCCATGTTTACGGTAAAGCAAGTGGCTTCTTCTTTACCATGAAGAACGACGATTTTGGTACCTACCTGCATACTGCATTACATGATGATGATAATCTTGGTGCGTAGCACTGCCAGAATCATATCACATGTGTAGTCTTTGGAAGGACAGTCAATATATGCATAGATTTAACAATTTTTTTAGGTCTTTGTCTTCAAATTATGTTGTGTAGGGGAACAGTTCAAAAACAAAAATAATGTGACAGTTAAGTAAGGTGAAAAGTGAAAAGGCGAAGGTGTTCTTTGCACTCCATAAAGGCATATTGGGGAGTCTACATATTACTGCATTCATTCTTAACTGGTACTAGGTGGAAGTGAGTGGTCAGCCTCACACCTTGACTGCTTTATGCCCTGGTGAATGAACCCAGGTACCCACTGAATAGAAGGCTGGTCGAACTGCAGAACTGGTCTGGACGTTGTGGGGAAAAGAAAAATCTCTTAGCCTTGCTGGGATTGAAACTCTGAGGTGTCCAGCCCTTAACCTAGCGAGTATACCAACTACACTATTGTGGCTTCGACACTTGTGTAGGGTCAGATGAGAGCAAGCGGGACTTCAAATATGCTGGGTTCCTTATTTATGTAAACTGCATGTGATGCCAATTTCAAATTAATACCTTGATTACCTTGCACTGTACCCTCTGCAGAAATTAATCCTTAGAGGATGTAAAATTGTATGTGCATTGCTAACCTTGAGTTATGTTTGAAACAGGAGCTGTCGGAAAGCACCTCTTATAGCGTGTGACTACTGTTCCCTTCTGTTTCATCAGGATTGCCTTGATCCACCACTCACATCCTTACCTGCAGGCAGGTGGATGTGTCCAAACCATCCGGAACAGTATTTGGTAGGTACTGTAATTTGTTGCATAACAAAACTTCTTGTGAGTTGCCATGTAAGAGAGGACTTTGAACTTCCTTAGATTTCATTAATAATGTATAGGTTGTACAAGAGATGGGACAGTAGCCTTCAGTCTTAGTAATTTTTTATATATTGTAAAGTTTTATTGGAAGGTGTTTTAGATCATGTGTAAAGAGCTATCATCAGACTGACAAGGTACCAAAGAAAAGTTGATATACCTTACACCTCAGCTTACAATATTGTAAATATATGTGATAAGCCAAAATGATGAATTATAGATTTATATTATATGTATATAAATATATAATTTATCATTTTGGCTTATTTATATTATATGTTTATAAAATAATGATTTTGCCTGTTGTTTTGTATGGGCGTGAAACTTGGTCACTGACATTGAGGGAGGAAAGGAAGCTGAGGGTGTTTGAGAACATGGTGTTGAGGAGAATATTTGAACCTAGGAGGGACGAGGTAACGGGGGATTGAAGGAGATTGCATAACGAGGAGCTAAATGATCTGTACTCCTCAGCCAATATTGTGCGGGTGATACAATCGAGAAGAATGAGATGGGCTGGGCATGTGGCATGTATGGGTGAGGAGAGGGGTTGTATAGGGTCTTGGTGGGGAAACCGGAGGGAAAGAGACCTCTGGGCAGACCTAGGCATAGATGGGTGGATAATATTAGGATGGATCTCCAGGAGGTGGGATGTGGGTATATGGACAGGATTGGGCTGGCCCAGGATAGAGGCAGGTGGCGGACGTTTGTGAGTGCGGTAATGAACCTTCGGGTTCCGTGAAATGCGGAGAATTTCTTGACTAGCTGCAAACCGGTTAGCTTCTCAAGAAGGACTCCGCACCATGGAGTAAGTAAGTAAGTAAGTAAGTAAGTGTATAAAATAATGAGAGTTTAAAAGGGTGTTAAGAACAGTGATGAGAAAAAGTATATTTTGCATGTATTGGTACCTCCAGATGGGAGTGTAGTTCTGGATGAGTGGTAACAGGCCTCAGAGGTTGTCATATTTTGCTCTTCTTGATGGGCATGTGTGCTTTGCATGCTGGATGACCAAGGCTACAGACACACACTCAGAATATGTAATACTTATTACTTTCCACGGCAGCAGTGGTTATGCGAATGCGCCTCATTGTTGCATTGCCTTTTTTGTTAATTCTGTACTTTTATGTAGCTTTTTTTTTTGTGTTTTTTCTGTAAAAATTTAGGTGTGCGGCTTATTGAAGAAAAGTTGAAAAGTGTGGTACTTGTAAGAGATCAGAGGAAGGTGAAATTTTTATTCTTTGTGATACTCATAGAAATGTTGACTTTGTGTTCATGTTATTCATATTGTATTGATGCTGCATTTCATTTTAGATATGGGCCACTTCCCATTTTTTTTTTTAAACTCTCATGGGTGAACATGAAAGTGAGTTCTAAACAGATGAAGCCAAATCTTAGGATATACTCATATTTTTTTTTGTAGTTCTATTTTTAGTGTGATAATGCAAATAATTGCTGTGTCATCTATTTGGTGACAGTGATTCCAAGTTGATGACTGGTTTTATGTTTTTGAAATGGATTATTGAGTGCTTGAATGAATGAAGTATCAGAAGTGTGATTGTACAATGAAAAATATTTAGTACAATTTTATATAATGGTCTTAATTGAATGACTTTATGTGATATGTGTTACAGTGTTTGTCTTGAAACTGTCCATCTGAATCACAGACAGTTCCTGTTGTCTATACAGTAGGCTGAATCTCTCTACTTAGTACAGTTGAGTAATGATGAGGAATGTTAAAAACACTGTGTTGTAGGACTGGAAGTTGTTGACGTCTTGTAGCGTAACAGAACGAGTGAGATTATGGGATCGTTATGCTGGACCTATCGACCAGGATGCCATAAAAGTGGAGTTTTTCAGGAAAGCACACAGAAGAAATCCCCCTTTTAGATTCAAGGTTAAACTACCACCTAGAAATAGAGTCAGGGTGAGTATATTTATGGGGAGTGGGAGGGGTGCATCCTGCATGGTGGTGATTTATGAAATTACTTATTTCATCAGACATGGCCTGTAAAATCACTGATGCATTTCTGTTTTAAAATTCATACAGTAAACTATTAATTGGCAATACATGAGACATGTGGAATGTCTCTCTGGTGAATGTATACATGTGAGTGTTAAGATTTTTATGGCAGTGTGGTTGATGATTCTGTTCTTGTGGGATCTAGTGCTACGTCACTGAGTGCTCAATTGTGGATGTTTCAGAGGAACAGAGTGCCTTCATCTGCAAGTGTCTAAAGGTCTGAGAACAGACC
>Ga0131853_10022336_pt1 | contig 11452 bp, 10 predicted proteins | sample TergutLab28metaG_FD_92764 | JGI IMG/M metagenome (GOLD analysis project Ga0131853, IMG submission 92764) | Labiotermes labralis P1 segment gut microbial communities from Petit-Saut dam, French Guiana - Lab288 P1 (version 2) (version 2) | ecosystem: Host-associated > Arthropoda: Insects >...
ACTCTATTATAGACCATTGTTTATCCGTCAGATCGCTACTGTATCCCATGTTTAGTCCCCACCATATCTCATATAATATGGTATTTATCGGTCGTTTTATGCGATTTATTGAACACGGGGTCTAAAGCGCAAACGATTAAACAGGTAATCAAAATTTGGCGAGATGAGGGCCTGCTGGACGAAGCAAAGGCCGATCAGCTGGACAAATCCATTGAAATAGTCGCGTTCGACTGGAAGCGGCTAGCTCGCTATTCGCTTATCGTTTCCGTCATCTGTCTGGCCATTGCCTTTATTTCACTAGCCCCACTGTTTGACTTTCTGTTAGCCGACCCACTCAATAGACTGATGGTCGCAAGCACTATCAGTGCCGCGGCGTATTTTTTTGCCATCAAAATGATGAGAGAAAAGCCTCTGCAAAGATTTTCCAATGAAGCCATTATGCTGATCGCCGTATTGGCAACCGCTTGGGCGATTGCTGAAATTGGAATTATTTTTGACAGCGGCGGCGGGCGTTTTTCAATTCTGTTTCTACTCGCCTGCGTAATTTACCTTTGCATAGGCTGGCTGGCAAAATCCACGATGGTATGGCTGTTCGCCCTTATTTCTCTTGGCTCGTGGCTGGGGGCTGAAACCGGGTATATTTCTGGCTGGGGAGCTTATTATTTCGGTATGAACTACCCACTGCTGTTCGTTCTCTTTGGAAGCATCGTTGTCACAGCCGCTTTGAGCTTTGAAAACACCAAAGGCTTCACGCCACTGTTCGGCGTAACTTTGAAAACGGGGCTGTTTTATCTATTTATGGCGCTGTGGATAATGTCTATTTTCGGCAACCAGACTAGCGGCTTCTGGCGTAGCAGGCCCGGACACTTTGAACTTTTCGTATGGGTGCTGATGTTCGCCGCGGTGGCTGTGTGGGCAATCTGGCTTGGCATGAAAAGAGACTGCGGCGTTTTGCGCGGGTACGGAATTGTGTTCTTGCTGATCAATATTTACACCAGATTTTTCGAGCATTTCTGGGATGGTATGCACAGGGGTGTATTTTTCGGAATTCTCGGCCTGTCCTTATGGTTCCTGGGCAGCAAAGCCGAAAAAATCTGGCGCACGCTCGCACCAAAATACTCCGAGTAGCAATAAAAAACCGGGAGAGGTTTCTCCCGGTTTTTTTATTAGCAAATTTTTAATGCGCGAACCTTGCTCTGGCGTAATCGAACGGCATAAATCCGTCATCGCCGGAAACGACTGGAAGCACCGGAGGGGGAAGCGTGCTCGACGGAGGATTCTCGCCGAATCTTGCCCTGGCGTATTCAAACGGTATAAATCCGTCTGTAGTCTCTACTTCGTTTAAACCTGGGGAAGAATGTACAACTTGCACAGGTTGTACCACCTGAACGGGTTGTACGGGCTGCACATCTTGTATGGGTTGCTCAGGTGGCGCATTATCGGCGAACCTCATCCTGGCGTAGTGAAACGGCACAAATCCGTCCTCGGCCTCCGCTTGCGGCGCAGGCTCAGATACAGGCTCAGGAGCGGCTGCCTGCACTGGCTGCTGGGCCGTGGGAATCACCACTGGTTGCCTCTCCGGGCGAACTCCAAACTCGTGAGGCATATAGGCCGGACGGCCCTGCTCCGCGAGGATCAAATGGGGGAACTCATATGCCATGTGATCGTGAAAAAAAGACGTCCTTGTACTGGCCTCGGAAAGCCCAGCACCGAACGCCGCCAAAAACAAAACTACCAATACTGCTTTGATTTTCATAAACTCCTCATCTCCATTTCAGTTCTTAACTCAGATTTTTTTCCAATGCCGCCAGCTCTTCTTTCAACCTTGCTGGCAGCTTATCGCCGAATTTCGCGTAAAACTCTCGAATATCCTTTACCTCATCTCTCCACAGAATTTTATTCACCGACAACAGATCTTTCAGCGTGTCGATGGATAAATCCAACCCCTCAAGATTAACATCCTCCGCCCTAGGCAGCCAGCCGATGGGGCTTTCCACAGCTTCGACCTCTCCGAACGAACGGCGAAGAATCCAGTCTAGCACTCTCATGTTTTCGCCGTAGCCCGGCCAGATGAAATTCAGGGTTTCATCAAGGCGGAACCAGTTCACGTTAAATATTTTAGGCGGATTGGATAATTTTTCACCCACCACGAGCCAGTGCGCCAAATAGTCCCCCATATGATAACCGCAGAACGGCAGCATTGCCATAGGGTCTCTGCGCACAAGGCCGATTGTACCAGTCGCGGCCGCCGTGGTCGAACTGCCCATTATGGAGCCGACAAACACGCCATGCCCCCAGTCGCGAGATTGATACACTAGTGGAGCTGTTTTTGCTCTGCGCCCACCAAAAACTATGGCGGAGATCGGAACGCCTTGCGGGTTCTCAAATTCGCTGGAAATACTGGGACACTGGCTGGCGGGGGCTGTGAAACGGCTGTTGGGGTGAGCGCCGTCTGATCCGTCGGCGTAATTCCATTTTTGGCCTTTCCAGTTCAGGGCGTTAGTGGGTGAGTTTTCGTCCAGGTGCTCCCACCATACCGTGTTGTCGTCAAGGTTGTGAACCACGTTAGTGAAGATGGTGTTTTTCTTGCAGGTTTCAATCATATTTGGGTTGGATTTCATGTTAGTTCCCGGCGCGACGCCAAAAAAACCGGCTTCCGGGTTAACAGCCCAAAGCCTGCCGTCCGGGCCTGGCCTGAGCCACGCGATGTCATCGCCGACGCACCATACTTTATAACCCTTATTTTTGTATACTTCCGGCGGAATCAACATGGACAGGTTTGTCTTGCCGCAGGCGGACGGAAAGGCTCCGGCAATGTAGTAGGTCTTCCCGCTGGGAGATTCGATGCCCAAAATCAGCATATGTTCCGCCAGCCAGCCTTCTTTGCGCCCAAGGTGAGAAGCGATGCGGAGCGCTAAACATTTTTTACCGAGCAGAACATTGCCGCCGTAACCGGAGTTTATCGACCATATGGTGTTATCCTCCGGGAATTGAACGATATAGCGATTTTCTTCACTGAGATCGGCTTTGGAATGAAGCCCTTTTGTAAAGTCTGATGGGTCTCTGCTTGCGTCCAGGCACTTTAAAACGCGCTTTCCGATGCGGGCCATTATGGCCATGTTGAGGACAACGTATATGGAATCGGTCAGCTCGATGCCGAATTTGGCGAACGGCGATTCAGGAACTGCCATTGAAAAAGGAATAACGTACATGGTGCGACCCTTCATGGAGCCGTCGTAGAGTTTCTGCAGGCGTGCGTACATCTCGGCGGGGTCTTCCCAGTTATTGGTGGGGCCGGCGTCTTCCTGCTTCCGCGAGCATACGAAGGTGCGATGCTCCACTCGCGCGACGTCGTTTTCCGCCGAACGGTGCAGGTAACATCCCGGAAGTTTTTCCTGGTTGAGCGGAATAATCTCTCCAGCCGCCGCACTCTGCGCACGAAGTTCAGTGAGCTGGCTTTCTGACCCGTCTATCCACACCACTGCGCTGGGTTTTGTCATGGCGGCCATTTCCGCTACCCAGGCATTGACCGCCTCGTTATTGGTCAACGACATGTAAATCATCCCCCTCCTTTATAAATTATTTTTCTCTCAGCAAAATTCTATAGAGTCTCCTTTGCGAACGATACCACCCTCCATAACACGGCAAAATATTCCGAGACGCGGCATGATGCAATCACCAGCGGCCTCGTAAATGGCGCAACGAGAATGACATTCCTTCCCTATCTGCGTGACCTCAAGCCTTGCCTCGCCAACTGAAATGTTATTCCCAAGTTCGAGCCTCGAAAGGTCAAAACCTTCTACCAGAATGTTTTCCGCAAAATCGCCGGGTTTAAGCGCCGGAACTTTTTCTCTGATTTTTTTGGCCTCCTCAGCGTTCAGCAAGCTGACCTGCCGATCCTGAAAACCAAAGTGCGCATCGCCTTCCATGCCCTTGCCTTTCACGAGAAGGGCTTCTCCCACATCTGTTTTCTGCATTCCCTTTGCCGGAGCCATGCAAACGGCTGTTACTGTACCTTTCATACGCGGCCTCCGTTATGACATAAATAATGCCTAGAATAATGCCTAGATTGTAACTGCTGTTGAGAATAAAACAAGAGGAAAAAGTATTCTTACATGACAAGCCTCACGAGCTTCGCTCGCCACGTTGAATGAAGCTCGTGAGGCTTGCCATGAAGATTCCTAAAAGCTCATTTGACATTTTCAATATACCTATGATGTTCTAGGTATATATACTCATAATAAAATCGCTAAATGTATACGCTGTTGACTCGAAGTAAATTCAGCTGTAGTCATCAGGAACTGGAACTGGCAAGGCTGCATGCCGAGAGACTTGAAGCGGAGAGGTTAGAGGCAGAGAGGCTGAATCAGGAGTCAAAACAGGCAGCATCAAGAGCTGCCTGTTTTGCATATCATGTGTTTTCGGCGCTTTTTTTGCTTTCTTCCCTCGCGGCCAGAACTATAGCGAACATCAGCAACACGCCCCCGGCGATTTTTATCAGCGTGGGGGCTTCATCGAACAGAAAATACGCCAGAATAACGCTTCCCAATGGTTCACCCAGCAGCACTATTCCAACAAAACCAGCGCTGAAATATCCCAATGCCAAGTTGTAGCTGCTGTGGCCGATCACCTGCGGGATAACTGCCAAACCGAAGAGCGCCAGCCATGTGGCGTTGGTGAATCCTGTTATCTGATAGCCGCCAGCCAGCACCACGGCCCATAAAATAACCGCCGCTATTCCGTAACTCATTGCGATGTAGGAGACTAGGCCAAGCTTTTTTCGTACCTCCCTACCGCACAGGATGTATGCCGCCGCCAGCCATGCGCCTGCCACCGCCAGAAAATTGCCTTTCAGGGCCGTTTCTCCGAACGATAAATCTCCGTAGCCGACTACAGCCGCTCCAGAAAAACCCACCAGCACGCTTATCCACATTTTGCGGCTCATGTACGCTATGCCGGTTATGATGCCGAAAAGCGCTATCCACACAGGTATAGTGTTCACAAGAATGACGCTTGCCGCGATTGTTGTGTAGTCCAGCGATGCTATCCACGCGGCAAAGTGCAACGCCAGAAAAAAACCGGAAGCCGCGCACAGGCCAAAATCCCGCCGCGACATGGACAGATACTCTCGGCGGTGATACATAAGCGCGTAAGGAACTATGATGAGGGAGGAAATGCCGAGGCGATAGGCGCTCTTGGTGAGCGCGGGCGCATCCGCAAGCCGGACAAGGATAGACCCGAATGACAGGCATATCACTCCAACCGCTAGCACCAGTACGGGTATGGCCGGGTGCATTTTACGCAAATCGTTACTCATTACCACTATCACCTTCGCAAATCGCAGCGATTTATGTTACGCAGATTATAGCATTGAGAACACTCCTGCTCTTATTAAAGCATCAGCTTGATTTTTTCGACCAGCGATTTATCGAGGTGGTTGTTTTCCGTCATGCCGTCGATAATTTCCCAAACTTTTTCCGGAGGCAGTTTTTCTCTGTATGGGCGCTCTTCCGTCAGCGCCTGGTACACGTCACAGATGGACATTACCCTTTCAAGTTCGCTAAGCTGCTCGGCTCTCAGGTGATACGGGTAGCCTCGGCCGTCAAGTTTTTCGTGGTGGTTGGCGGCGATATTTGTTATTTCCTCAAAGCCTCGGATTTGCTCCAGAATCTTTCGCGTAAAATAGGTGTGCTTGTTCATCTCAAACCGATCTTCGGGCGTAAGCTTGCCGTCTTTGTGCAATATGTCGGTGGATACGTGTAGTTTCCCAATGTCATGCAGTAGGCCGGATATGTACATTTTATGCTGAGCTTCTCCGTCATAGCCCAAATGCGCCGCGGCTCTCCGGGCAATTTCCGCTATCCCCGTGGAATGGTAGAACGTGAACGGGCTTCTCTGGTCGATAACCTCGGCAAAGCACAGGGCGAATTTTTCAACGTCATCGGCGCCGTAATACACCTCGTCGTTTACGACGATTTTGTCCGATAGCGCGTACTTTGTTTCGTGGTTAAAGTAATCGAACAAAAAATACTCCCGTTTGATAAGGCTGTCAAACGCCTCAGCGATTTTCTCCGAGACCATATATCTGTTTCGGCCAAGCCAGTCATGTACTTTTAAAGCCAAATCTCTGTCTAAGTATTCCGATTTTGCGAACGTGTCGTCGAACTCGCTGGCGATGCATATAATCTGTGAGCCTTTCGAAATGGCCTCGCCAGATAGCTTAAAGGCACCTGAACCGTCGTAATGCTCGTGGTGATGAAGCACATATGCAGGAATTTCTTGTGGTAGCGGCAGTTTCTTCAGCATTCTTTCACCAATGACGCAGTGCCGCTTCATGCTGATAAGATATTTTTGCTGTGACGTGAATTCATCGCTTATGCCTATGTCGTGAAGCAGCGCGGCATAATAAATGAGTGCATCTTCTCCCAGGCCTATTTCTCTGGAAATCATTACCGATAAATATGCCGTGCTTTTGGAGTGCGACAGGTTATTTTTACCTAATATGTCCAAGGCGTAAGAAAGCCCGAATATAAGAGAATGCCTGCTTATTTTCATCATCGCGTACCTCGTCTTCTTTCATGATACGAAAGTAAGTTTCGCCTGAGTTTCCAGCTTTACTGAGAGGTTTGATTGCTCTACGCCATGACAAGGTTGTATGATAGAGCCATTCTGAGTGCTTGTTGATAACAATTTTGCGGAAAAGGCGCACTTGAACTTGCGGAGCAGGCAAGCCGCCAAGTTAGTTTCGAGCCAAACACTTCCCAGCGGAAACCGGGGGCGAGCGCTCGCCCCCTTTCTTTCTTTACTTGCTAAATTTTCTTTGCTAAATCACGCCTTCTTTTTGAAGGGTTTCTACTTCTTCACGGCTGAGGCCGAGTTCTTTTGCGTAAATCTCGAAATTGTGTTCCCCAAGGGTGGGAGCGAAGGATTTTATCGAGGCCGGAGTCTCCGAAAATTTGATGGGAACCCCCGGAACCAGATATTTTCCAAACTCAGGGTGTTCCAACTCCAGCAGCATGTTTCGCGCCTTAACCTGAGGGTCGTTTGCAACCTGCTCGATGTTCATGATGGGGCCGCACGGGACTTTCACGGCGTCAAGGGCCTCCACCCACTCTGCAGTCGTGCGCCTAGACGTGTGTTCGGTTATGATCTTCGAGAGTTCTCCGAAATTCTCGACGCGGGCCTTGTTGTCGGCGAATCGCTGATCCGTGACGTATTTTTCCATTCCGACCGCTTCGCAGAACCTGCGCCATAGGTCGTCGTTTCCGGCACAGACGTTGACCAGCCCGTCAGAAGTCGGGAAGGACGCGAAGGGCGCTATAGACCTGTGGACGTTGCCGATTGGCTGCGGGGGCTTACCCGTGCAGTCGAAGGACGCAACTGCGTTTTCAAGAGTCGCTATCATGCAGTCGAGCATGGCCACATCGACAAGCTGCCCTTGGCCGGTTTTTCTGCGATGTTCAAGAGCCGCCAGAATGCCAATTGTCGTGAAAACGCCAGCGAAAACGTCCGCGATGGAACTTCCCGCCTTGACGGGCTGTTGCGCATCGAAGCCGGTTATACTCATGAATCCGCTCATTCCCTGAAGGATAAGGTCGTACGCCGCCTTTGAACTGTAAGGCCCGGTCTGGCCGAAGCCCGATGACGCGGCGTAGATGAGGCGGGGGTTGAGCGTTTTCAGCGCGTCGTAATCCAGCCCCAGTTTTTTCATCGTGCCGGGCTTGTAGTTTTCCACAAGGATATCGGCATTTCCGGCCAGCTTTTTCAAAATTTCACGGCCGCGCTCTTCTTTAAGGTTCAGGGTTATGCTCCGCTTGCTGCGATTCAAGCTTGCGTAGTAAGCGCTGAGGCCATTTTTAAACGGCCCGAACGCACGTGAATCGTCCCCGTCCTTTGGGTTTTCGACTTTGATTACGTCAGCTCCCATGTCCGCCAATAACATCGTTGAAAACGGCCCCGCGAGAACCCTTGTAAGGTCTACGACTTTCAATCCATCAAGGGGTTTTGCCATAACAGCACCTCCAGATAAAATTTGCTTCTTAGTTTACCCCAACTAGTTTACTTCAACATTCCCGTTTTGTAGAAAACTCTGGCGCACGCGACCGTGCCGAAAACGGAGGACGCGATCACAAACCACAGCGCGGAGAGTACCGCGGGAAGGCCAAGCGTCGGCGCGCCCTGAAGAAGAAACACCGGAATGCCAACGGCAGGGATCAGGAGAATCGGGGCTTTAAGGGCAAATTGTCCCAGCATAGCTCCGAAGATGGCTGGAACCGTGTAAACTCTGAAGGCATCCTGCAAAGCTGGCGGAAAAATTCCCAGCAGCACTGGGCCGGCCACCACAGCAAGCGAAAGAAATAAAAGATTTGTCACAACAGAGCCTGTTATGCCCAGCGTCGAGACGATCTCCGCCTCAAGAGTACCTGGTTCTGTGCCAGCGACCTCCTGAGCGACAGCGGAGCAAGGGATTCTCAGGTTGCTGATGTTACCGCTGAGGAATGAAATATACGTTCCTGACAGCCCAAGAATGGGATAGTACGAAATGGGTTCCACAAGGTAAAAGGCCCCGAAAATGAGCGCGATCATACCCCACGCTCTCATGGCTTCTTCAAAGGACGGGGCGGCTCCGTGAACCAGATATAGATATATGTTTGGCAGAAAGCACAGTATCGTCGGGATGACGACCGTTACCACGCCCAAATTGACGACAGGATCTCTCCACAGAGTTTTGAATTGAGGCGAATTTGTGTTCATGATATCTCCCTCCTTAATGCCTTATGCCTTAATGGAACAGCATTGCCACGCCCATGCCAACGAGCATCGCTATACCCAGCGTGTATTCCCTGAGCCATGTGAATTTTTTCGCTAAATTTAGCAGGACGATCATAGCAACGAGACCGCCGAGCATCGCGTATATTGGCCCAGCCGCCTGCGCGATCTCCCTTTGGACGTTGCGGAAAGCGTTTATGCCGGTGTTGGCGTTGAGATAACCGAAGCAGCCCACAGCCGCCGCCATCGAGAGGATAGCAAGCCATCTGGTGTCGCCGCCGCCGAGCGTGGAGCGAATGTCCTCAAGCTTATGGGCGAAAAGCGCCACGAGAACGAGCCAGCCAGCGCTGTTGATCGTCATGGTCCAGATGGACGTGGCGAGTGTGTGCAGGCTGTACTCCGGCGAACCGAATTCAATGCCGACCGCATGCGCTCCGACCGTGGCGGCCGTCATTTCAGTTGGCGCGGCTCCGATAGTGGCAAGGCGCATCCATGTGAGAGGCACGCCCATGACGGACATCATCCCCACCATCACGATAAATATCGCTACAGACGGGCCAATGGCCGTGATCATACCGACTTTAAGCGCTTCTCTGCACTTTGGGAGAGGGTAATTGATCTCCCTTGCGACTTTGAAAGAAAGCCGGGCGTACAATATGGCCTGAAGCAGTACAACCGCAATTATAGAAGCGGATATGACCCAAAGCCCCCATTCATTTGCTGCCTGCAATACTTCGGGATTCATGATTTTGACCTCCTAGTTTGTTATTTTAAGTGCCCGCAGGGGGAGTGGATTATCAAAGAAAACCTGAAAAACTTCCGCCTGCAATCGCCGCCGCATTCAACCAAATTCAAACTCAAACTCAAACTCAATCTGATGCCTTCTTACCACCTCCTCAATTTTTAGAAAGCAAAAATTCCTAAGTCTCTAAGTAAATCGTGCCTCCGGTTTACTTGCGCTTAGTTGCCTTATTGACAAAAAAAGGTTGTAACAAGTATATTTGCCCCAGTGACGAAATCGCAGATTTTTTGATGTCTAAAAAATTTTTAGGAGGTGCGTCTGTTGAGTACTGTTTCGAATTTTATCATCGAATTGCCGGCTTGGGAACTTTCCCGCCAGATTCACGAAAAAAAAATCTCCTGCAGCGACGTGATGAAATCTTACTTGGACCATATCGACAAAGTAAATCCCAGAGTCAACGCTATCGTGGCATTGCAGGAAAGAAACGCCCTGATGAAGCAGGCGGAGGAGAAGGACAGAGCACTTGAAACCGGCAGAATTGACGGCTGGATGCACGGCTTCCCACAGGCAATAAAAGACCTGGAGGAAACAAAAGGTGTCACCACTACCTATGGATATCGTGTGTTTAAAGATTTTATCCCACCGGTAGACAGCCTGGTCGTGGAACGCATGAAGAAGGCTGGTTCCATCATCATAGGCAAAACCAACACACCTGAATGGGGGTTCGGCTCGAACACCTACAACGAGGTTTACGGAGCGACGGGCAATCCCTACGACCACAGCCGCACCAGCGGGGGAAGCAGCGGGGGCACGGCCTGCGCTCTAGCCATGAGGATGCAGCCCGTGGCAGATGGCAGCGATTACATGGGTTCACTTAGAAATCCGGCTGGCTTTTGCAATATATACGGGTACCGCCCGTCCTGGGGGCGCGTTCCTAATTCCGGGTTCGAGCTTTTCGCAAACACCCTCCCGACCCGCGGGCCAATGGCGCGTAACGTGGCCGATCTGGCCCTGCTTCTGGGTACTCTCTCCGGCTACGAGGAAAAAATCCCGCTCTCTTTTTCGGACGAGCCGAATCTCAGAGCCTTGACTCCATACAATGTCCATGACCGGCTAAAAGCCAACATGAAGGGCAGAAAAGTGGCGTGGCTTGGCGATTGGGATGGATACCTTCCAATAGAAGCCGGAGTTCTGGACGTCTGCGAAAAAGCTTTAAAAACATTTCCGTCATTCGGAGTCGAGGTGGAAAAAATATCTCCGCCCTACGACCCTGCGGTTCTCTGGAACGACGTGTGGCTCCCCCTGCGCCACTTCACCTCGCAATCTCTCAGACCTTTCTACGATGACCCGGCGAAGCGCGCCCTGCTCAAACCAGAGGCCATCTTCGAGTACGAAGGCGGAAATAAATACTCCGCGCGTGACGTTTACGCCGCCAGCTTGAAGCGTACCGAATGGTTCCACGCGCTTTTGAAGGTTTTCGAGAAATATGACTACGTTGCCGTGCCGACCGCGCAGGTGTTCCCGTTTGACAAAACTACCCACTGGCCCAAAGAAATCGCGGGCAAAAAAATGGACACCTACCACCGGTGGATGGAAGTTGTCACCCACTGGACTCTCTCCGCTTCTCCGGTTGTGGCGGTTCCAGCGGGCTTCAGCGACAAAGGGCTTCCAATGGGATTGCAGATTGTCGGCAGGCCCAGAAGCGATTTTGACCTGCTCCAGTTCGCTTTCGCATACGAGGCGTGCAACGACTGGGTCGGCACCCATAAGCCAAAATACCTGAGCTGACGCGACAGTACTTCTGATACTGTTACGCGTAACTGCGCGCCCCCGCACAGCAATACGCGGGGGCGCGTTTTTTTGCCCACAAAACGAAAGGAATGATCGTAATTATGGAGGTATCCGTTAAAGAAATTCAGGAAAAAATTTTGGCCTTGAAGT
>Ga0131853_10022340_pt1 | contig 11452 bp, 9 predicted proteins | sample TergutLab28metaG_FD_92764 | JGI IMG/M metagenome (GOLD analysis project Ga0131853, IMG submission 92764) | Labiotermes labralis P1 segment gut microbial communities from Petit-Saut dam, French Guiana - Lab288 P1 (version 2) (version 2) | ecosystem: Host-associated > Arthropoda: Insects >...
CGTGGACGTGGGAGTAGGATTTGCCGACAGAGCCGCCGTTGTTGTTGCGGTTGGTTTTCTCAGGATTTGTGGGTTTTACATATCAGCATCTGTATAACCCCTGAGACCATGTCGGCCTTTGACTACAATATAAACCAAAAGGACGAAGGAACATAGGACGACCGAAAAAGAGATGGAGGGACCAACTTCATCTTGAGAGTCAAGGAACAGGAAACACGCCTAACCCTTCAGGAACATGGTGATGATGATATTCCTTAAGAAGCTTTTTGTTCTATTATTAAAATCACGCCGAATTATTTCTATGAATGTTACACATTCTTAAAATTGTTGTGCAGACTAACGTTTTGTTCGAAATGTTTGAATATTTAGTTTCCGTGGCACGCACACACACACATATATATATATACACACATATACATGTGTGGGTGTGTGTGCGTGCGTATGTGCGCGTATGTTCTCTGGAAACTATTTAGTTTAAGCTGTATAATTAATTATTTTCTCTGGTGCTCAGTTGTTATTGGGTTGCACTTTTTTCTGAATTGATTACACTCTGTGTGTATTCATGTTGACTATTCAGCACTTTTCTGTACATGTCGGTTTATGCTATGCACGTTGGTTCGTATGTCATACTGTTTATTGTAAGCCAGGTAAATGAGTATTGCAAAACGAGATGAATTCCATCACAAAAAATCGTATTAAATGTACTATTGTGATTTTATTAATATATTGGGATAACCTTTGGCTACATTTCAGAGAACAGAAATTACAACAGTGTAGTGTATTATGGCAGCGTTACACTTTAGGTCCACTAATACTCCTACACAATAACATGCGTTCTGAGGACAAAAACCTTACTTCAGTGTCAAAGGTTATGTAGTGCCGAATGAGATGTCATCATCACAAATTGTACAAAGGCACAAAACTGAAATGGAGTGATCATGGCCTATTTCAAGACACTATTGGTAAGGGGAAGGGGTGCGTTGTGGTTCAGTTGGTGGAGGCACTGAGCTACAAGCCGGAAGGTCGCGGGTTCGATTCCCGATAGGGTCAATGGGATTTTCCATTGACATAATCCTTAAGCTCTACTATGGCTGTGGGATCGACTCATCCTCTAACAGAAATGAGTACCAGGAATACTTCCTGTCAACAAACTCTGAAAGCCTCAATTTCTTGGAGTCCTAAGTGCCTCTCCAGGCCTGTAGAGGGACTGCTTTACCTTTACCTTCATTGGTAAGGTGAAGCCGAAGAATGTGGCCAGAAATCATAATCAAGATAGTCGATAACCCGTCTGAGACTCGCAACAAGTACTTACCGGTACAGTGTACCCGATACACCACTCTGCTAGGTTATATTTAGAAGGTAACGAAGACGTTTTTAAGCAGTAATGCTGCCGAAGCGTGAATCTGACGAGTCAAATAATGCATATCCGAGGTTTAGGATAAGTTAGCTCTTGCAACCGCGACGGATACCCACATTACATGTCAGTACCAGTAATTGGTAGCAATCTGTGAAACGGGAAGGGAAAGTGGTTCTAAGAACGTTCGAGGTTTTGGGTTCTGCTTTCATGAAAACAAACATTGGAGTCAAGTGGTTCGGCCCTCTGGCGATTCCTGATAAGAACTCGAACCGAAATGTTTTGTTGTCTTATTCAACTCTCCTGTCAAACGGCTGCATACAGCTTAAAGAGCGGTCATGGGCATTTCATTCCATGTTCCTTACAATTAATCTTTCACACAATCACAATAACTGGGCATTCAGCACAGAACAACCATGTAAATAAGGCAGCTTCTTTAAAGAACCGAAGTTTAAACAAGTTCTGAGACACAAAGAGCCCGTTTTGATAAAAATAATTGAACTAATGTTCAGTGGAACAAACTGCCTGATTGTAAGAACCAAATGGAACACATGAGTACACTGTGGACAAATAGCAGGGCTACTGAACGTTAAAACAGAATGTGTATAGCGTTACCGCTGTCTTTTAAAGTCTCAAGCTAAATGAAACTTTGCATTAAACTATTCTGTGTTTACGTTTTTTTAATATAGGGATATATTTATTTCTCTCTATCCATGACAACCAATATTGCCCACTGTTTTAAAAATTAAAAATTACTGGCTTGGATTAGCTAATGAAAGCCGGAAGAGATGTAGCTCTGTAATGTCATGAAGACAAAGCTGTGCACCTCCACGCCCTGAAAGCGTATGGGGGGAGTAAAGGTAAAACTCTATGCGTTCTTGACCTCGGCACTAGGTGGAGCTGATTAGGTCAACTTTAGGTCCCGACAGCTTTAACCGGGGCAAGGACCTCTGTACCCACTGAGGTCTAATATCATGACACACAAGACCCAGTCACAGAATCACACAGCAACATGAAATTGTGACTTACCAACAGGTAGTGCTGAATTCATGTCGGCTGCAGGAGCCTTGTGTAGGTAAGGAAGTTTGGGCGGGTGCAGGTCACACGATGAATGGTTGTGTTTGGACACGTGTACCGAATGTCAGTACAGCACAACTCCCCCTGCAAACCGATAAATCATCAACGTACAAAAATTGATATATCCGTCCACATTAATTCACATCACGCGAGAAACAACGACTTCGAGAATAAAATGCCCGCACTTATCAGCAGGATTTTATGCTAATGTGGGCATTTTTCACACCACATGCATCCTGGAGATTATCCATTACCTCAGACATATTTAATATATATGGCGTTTCCGGACTTGAGTGTGTTTCAAATTTTAGTTGATCGGTTGTTAACTTACAGCAGACATTTGTTTTCACTTTTTCCATTATATAACTAGCGGCATGGGTTGCAATCGAACCCGGAACCTTTCGAACAGAAGTCTTCCTTGCTAACTGCTGCCTGCATCGCATACTGAGCACAAGTCTGCACCCATACCGAGTTCCGTTCTAAGGCAGCGAATCACGTCACAGACATACAAAGGAGACATGTCGATCGCGCACAAGATGCGGGCCGGGAGACCGCAGTCGGTATAGCGATACGCTACAGGGTTAGCGGTTCGGGGGTTCGAACCTCCCTATAGGCAAAAGATTTCATCCTCTCAACACCCGTTCAGACCGGCCCTGGGGCCCACTCAGCCTCCTGTACAAAGGGTAAGGGGGTAAAGCGCCCGGTCCGTGGTGCTGGCCACCCATTCCCTGCTCCCCCTCTGTGCCATCATAGTACGCCAGGCCTAAAGAGTGAAATTTCCATACGTCTAGGAGCCACCTCAAAATCCTATCCGCCAGAAGGACGACACAGCAAGTTCCATACTCACGACCAACTGCACTAGGCGCCACAGTACAACATTTAGTCACCACGGCGAGACTTAGCGTAGCGGCATTTTTGCATCCGTGCTACACAGCACAAGCTAACCGCTCTTTCTGTTGCAAGTACACTGTTCTCTGTAAAGTACGAACTTAATATCTGTAAAAACCCATTTCGGCTCTGAAAACTTGCACGCGTCAAGACGTACACCAAGACAGTGTACACAAGACAACCCCGCTGTTTCGTCAGGCAGGACGCCTCAAGGCAGTGATCAGACACTTCACTGATTGAAATTTGGTCATGAGCCCCAGGGCCGGCTCGACGCCAAGAGGGACTGATGGAGGCCTTGCATACATTGTGCATACTCAAATGTATAAATTCATGTAGTGTTTCATTTGCTTAGTCCTATCAGAACGGAAACATTTAAGTACAAAGACAGTGGGCACAAAGCAGCATCATCTCGTCACAGCAGACCAAAGGCGATTGTGACTCAATGGTCAAACTGGCTGCTTAAATAGATCAGGGCATGAGACCCCCGGAGGATGGGAGACTTGACGCCAGGATGGACTGACTGACTGACTACCAATTGCGAAGTGACTTGGGCTTGAAATGCGTCTGCAAGGGTTACAAAGGGCTCTTACTGCAATACAATGTGATGATGTGGACTGAATTCAGAGGGCTAGCGATGTGGTCCAGAGGAACACGGTTATAATATTCGGGATGGAATTTACTGGCCAGCCGAACAGCCGTCGACTACCCGTAGGGGCCCTACACCATTGAGGCAGTTATTCAAGACCGACTCACTCCAATTCCGTCCTTTGGCACCAGAATACAGGGTGACCAGTGGGACAACATCCCTCAATGCGTCATCTCTCTCTCCCGTCACCAGAGGAATGATCAATGAATACGTAAGGAACGCGAGGAATGCCCCTCCCCCAGGGGGGGGGGCGACGAGCCCACGTCTCTCTCGCTTTTGGTTGAAGAAAAATTCAATATCGTGGAAATGCATTCCATCAAATCAATACATTACTGGCGGGACCAAGCATTGGCTCTCGTATATGAGTGTGCAAGCGATTTGACGATGATAGGGCAAAGATGGTATGTGTTGCTGTGTACAATGGGGCATATTGCATGTTCTCAACTCACAGTGCGTGTACCCAGACAGCATGGTGGGGGGCCAGGAACTGAATGGCACCATGGAGTTAGCTGGTATTCCTGAATATCTTACAAATCGACATACGCACCGCTGTAAGCGTACAAGCCACACGTATTCAGTGCTGAAAAGACTGCACTGTCCACATGCAGTACTGCCTTCATTAGTGCATCAAATTGTAACTAGAATCTATTTTGTAGATTTTTTCTCGCACTTTCGCATTTAACACCAGCTGACATGCTACAATGATTGGCCCCGCAGATTAATCAACTCTCCAACCGATAGCCGCGGTCCAATGAGCAGTAACGCTATTTCTCATTCAGGCAGTCTCGGGTTCAAAGTTCTCGGCTGAGAAACAGCACATTCTGTGGTACCCCGTGGTTTGTTCAGTCACTCCCCACAAAAGACTGTACATAACCTTAAATAGGGCCACGGGTGTTTATTGGAGTTGGAGACCAAACACGTGGACGGACAAACTAACAAATGCGTCCTGTCCGGGACTCGTCCATTTTGCGCCCATTCTGCAAGGAAGGGGCAAACTAAAGGGTTGTTTTCCACGGCTAAGAACATTTCCCTCGCAAAAGTAGTCGAAATCATAAAGAAATGTCCGCCGAACTTCTTTATCAACTTGTTCAAATAATTTTCCGGTCGTCACTTCTTCCCAACTCCCTTCCATTTTTCTATATCTTTCCTTTACTCTGCCATAAAAGCTCTTTCTTGATTTACTCCATTTCTTTTGTGCTACTATTCACTCCACATCCCTTGCACCGCTTTGCTCAGCGTTTTTCAGCTTTTTTATTTTCATATTCTCCCTCTTCCATTCTTTTCTTTTAAATAAACTTTCAAATTTGGACTTCACGCAGCACTTCTATTACCCTCATTCTATCCCCCTCCTCCCTCTGCATGCCAAAATTACATGTCGACACCTATATTAATAACATTCAGTATAATTCTACTGCAGGTCCCTATGGAAAATGCTGGTAATGCTGCGAGGGAGAGGGGCTAAACAGAATGGGTCTTACTTGGGTTCTTTTATTTTTTTCACCACGTATTCCTCGATTATCGTATTAATCTTATAAAATAAAGATTCTCTGCTGAGAAGTGTGCCTCATAATATTCATCACAAGGCCGCGTGACCTACGCCTCGAAGACTCAGAATTATTAGCAAGGAGTGGCTTGCCGGATGGTTACGCTTCCCTAATGCAAAATTGAGCAGGACAGAAAAGAGAAGGGGAAGAAAAGCCCATTACTTTGATTCCGTCTCTGTTCTGCGTCTGGCAAATGAAAATCATTTTGTTACTCTGTATCCAGCATGTTTAACTACCTACCGCGGTAGTTCCTACACTGGGCTTATGGGGTGTATAACAGACAGAGACAAGTGACGTGTTGCCGTGTGAGAAAATGGTTATCCTGGGGTTTGGTTACGTGGGTCTGTAGCCCTGCCCTGCAGCAGTGGCGTAACGTATGCTGGCTAACTGTTTATCGACTTTACAGACCACATATCTTTCAGTCATAACCAGTTCTAACAACAGTAGGCGCTACACACATTTAACAAGTTTCTATTTGTAACTTTGTGTACTTCATTCTCCTTAGTGTTCATTCCCTGATATACAAGTGTACTGCTTGAAGGCCACCTCACTACAGATACGCCCATTTTACTACATAGAATCGTTAAGACTACTCTCAACGCATTTCTACCAAATTTGTCGTTTTGTGTTTACGTTTGAATTTGTCGCCAAATTTAGTTTCACTTCATTCTGATCCAACAGGATACATAAAGCCTGTTTCACCGAGCTTAAATTGACTGTTTTTTTTTGTGGCGCCACAGCCCACCTTGGGCCTGGGCCAATTGTTTTGAGGTTTCTAGATCACATACTCGGTAGGAATCTTCTGATCGTGTGATAAGCCCCGTCGCAGAGGCCGCTGCCTACATAATACACAACACTTACAATAGACGACATCCATACCCGGGCCGAATTCGAACCCGAAGCCCCAGAGATAACGCGACTTCAACTATACGCCTTAGACTGCACATACCACCGGAATATGCGTTGAGAATTATTAGTTCTTCCAAAACATAATCACCTTATCTATCCATCCATAATAAATAATACAGACCCATCTCAAAGTTTAAATTGATGCATCTTTTGGTGTGGTAAGTAATTAATGACCATGTTTGGGCTTCCATTGCAGCAAATTTCTGGAAGGCACTTTGACAAAGATGCGGGTGTCGAACGTGAGTGTGTCTTTGGTCTTTGGTTTGAGGCCAGACAAGACATTAACAAATATTAAAGTGCCCCACCTAAAATCATGACGGTATGTTTTCTGGACCTTACTCTTCTGGCCATCTTCCCGTATGTGACCTTGAAGCTGTCCACTATAATCTAAATGAAGGCAACGGACTTTCCTGTGGCCGTCCTACGGCTTACAAGTAAGGCACTCAGTCGATCTCAACCGATGCTCTGACCTGCATATGAAATTCGAGGGAAATCTTAAACACAAAAAATTCGTTCCTTTAACAGGTTAAATCTTTCTCCCATTTCGTTCTACAGCAAATAAGTTCACAGTCGATAAAGCTTCAGCAAACAGTCCCACAAGTGCGCAGCCAATATACGTTATTAACAAGTGCCTATTCTCCTGCAATGACTGCACGCCTCTGTTTACAAGAGGACGAGGAAGGGGAAATGAATGAAGATCTGCACGCGTTGAATTAGCTTGCTCGGCCCTGAGTGTGGGGTGAGAGATGCATGGCTTTTCTGGCTTGTTAATATACATTCTGTTTTACCCCACCGGGTCTGAAAAACGTCTGGGTTGAAAACTTACTATCGATATCGCCCACGACATATCGACATAGACACTAAAGCCTTTACCACACGACAGAACAAACCGTCATATTTGCTACATTGACAATTACGATTTATATCGCAAGGTGCAGCAAGTGTGCTTAATTTTATTTTATTAAGGACTTTCTTGGTGGTTCCTTAGTTTGGGAGATAAATGTTGGGGTGTCCTCCCTCTGCAGAAGCTCCGCCTGTTCCAGCAACAATTTGTAGCCCTCGATTTATTTCCTAGTCACTGTGGATTCAACCCCCGTTGGAGAATGATTTAATCCGAATGAGAAATTTTCAATCGACCGTTGAGCAACTGGTGACCTAATTATGCTGCTCGGGGTTTAAATTAATTATTAAGTGAATTAATGGTTTTGTCACCGAAATTTGTCTCTTATTTTCATTCTTCCCACCTCTACTTTCTCTTTTTTATTTCTCTTCATGGTTATTTTTTCTCTTTCTCACATTTTCCTTGCCTCTCATCTTCTTCGTTCTATTTCGGTCCCTTATAATTTTTGTTGCCTTTTATTTCCTTCTGTACTCTCACATGTACCTGAAAGCCTAACAATATCCATCTCTCATGCTGATCGACGGACTGATAACTACACAAATACGATGTGAAACCGACGGCAAACAGATGTAACTTATGGTGTTTCATTACTCACTGCTACTGTATTAAGTCCAACCTGCTATTTGTCTCTCAGCACTGCATATGTTCCCGAAGTTACGTCACTAAAGTGCTAAACAAACAAAGCTTTGTCGTCGACAAACATCTCTCTTACGAACTCACCTTCATGCGGTAATTAAGAAATTAATACAACACGGATCGATCCAGTTTATTACCTTATTCAGATATTAAATGGCCGATTATAACAGCCTGGACTCTGCCTTAACAACCGCATACTGAATGTTTCCAAAATGTGTAAGTCAGCATCAGTTTGTTCTTATGACTGTCACATATATTAGTATCATTCTTTAACTTGCACAACGTTCGTATAATTAATCACACACAGCACAATTCTACTGCAGAGACTTATAATTGCCCAGTTAGACAAGATATTTCCCTTCATCTTGGCCCCAGAATAATATTGCCTCTCACAATTCCCCGTCACTGGCGCCAACGTTCAGCCACGCAAGTCCAGTATACACCTTCCGACCTTACTCATTTAAGACCAGTTTTAGTAACATTCTCCTCTCTAATCCCTAGTACCCCCCCCCCACCCCAGGTGCTCTATTCCCTTCAGTTTTTCGACCAAAATTCTGCATGATATTCTCATCGGTGCCACACGTGCCACAAACCCGCCCCCTCTCGTCCCCTTTCCATTGATCATTACAATAATATATGCGTATTTCGTGAGAAGCACAAATTATGAAGCACCTCAATACACAATGTGTTGACCCTCAACTTCATCTTAGGTTCAAATATTCTTCTTAGCAGCCTACATCACCAGCTCCAGCACCCCTCAGTCTACGTTCTTCCACGGGTGTGACAGCAAGATCCACAGCCATCAAACGAGACGTAAAAAAATTGAAATTATGACACTTTGGGTTCAGACAGTAGACATTAAGTAACACGCAAAATACACAAATGTCTCCATCTGCGTTTTTCTAAGACGATATCAAAAATATTAGAGAAAGATGAAAGAACATGGGTAACTGAGTGTTGATACACTGGACATTGCGTTACCATAAATGTTTCAAAATCCTAAGTTTAGAAGCGTAATCTAATTCAAACAGGCTGAAAACGTCTATTATTTCAAAACTTGTTCATTGTCATTGTTTTCACCTCATTGGTCTTACTGCTCACTTATTTGAAGTACAAATGTATTTTTACAAATCAACTGCAACAAACGTACCATAACACATAAAACCCAAAATAGAGTTTTTCAATTTTATGTCCTCAAATATTTATGATATCGAAATTTATTTTCAAATAAATGCTGTTGATCTTAATTACATCTACATTCTGTGTTATGAGCCTACTTCTTTGCATGGTAAGAAGTAAAGGTAAAGGTAAGGTTCACCCTGCAACAAGCCATGAAGGCACAGGGGGGAGTTTAGGTATAGATCTACACTTTCTTTAACCTCGGCGCTAGATGGGGTGGGTGCTCAACGCCATGCCCCGGCTGCTTTACCCCCTGGAAACAGACCCCATGCCCTTGTATAGGAGGCTGGGTTGGCCCCAGGGCCAGTCTGGACGGGTGGGGATAACCTCGCCCCCACCGGGATTCGATCCCCGGATAGTCCAGCCCGTAGCGAATCTCTATACCGACGGCGCTATCCAGGCCCATTTAAATGTATGATGGGTCATATTAGGGGAAACTGATAAAATTCGAACTGTAACGTCATGTCAACTAGATGGTTATATTACACCGATACGGAATAAAACTGGATTTATATTGTGGAAATAATACAAAAAACCTGTCAGCTATCATTCTGAGTAGAGAAATTATGACAATCCATGACTGGTGTTTTGTTGCCCGGACAACCGGGACATCCGCGTCCGTAGGTGCGTAACGCTGAATTGAAACCTTGTTTACTCTCTCTCTCTCCCTGTTTCTCATTCGATTTTATTACAACCATCCCTACTGCAAACACGTATAATCCATGACATACACCCTGTCAAAATATGATGTGAGAAACTTTATTAATTCTCATATTGACTTAAAAAGCGGGAAACAATTTCAGATTTTGTATCGTGTGCAAATAATATGACCAGCTGTCAACGCAATATTATTAATTAACAATGATCGGCGCAATGCTGGCTGCCACGCCGCCTGCATGTGTTTAAACGCGAAACGCAATATATGGCATCAGTGTGTGACAATGCCGGTGTTTTTAATCTGCTAATAAAGTTTCCCAGTGTCCAGACAGACACACGACTGTCAGTCGTCATGAGTGGCACAAGTTCTGCTATCTGCTGAGCATATTTGTATTGTGTATGTAAAGGCCGAGCGTTTGAAGTTGATGACGATGACTATGATGATGATGACGACGTGTCCGACTTCGTTCAGACTTTTATTTTCGGTCAAGCAAAAATTTACAGAAATAGTTCCGAGCCTGGAACTGCTATGTACCTTTATGAAGAAAGTCCCATCACTGGTACACAAAATCAGGCACTCAACCCTACCCACAGCCAATTAAATCCAGTACGTTTTCAACCGTACTTATACAACTGTCTTGAATGGGCCTATTATACTCTCATCGGCGCTTACACGCTTATTTTTTCTCCAGTTTTCGAACAAAAAACTACAAGCACTGCACATTTTCTAAGGATTTTAACCCCCTTAATATGCCTCCCAATACCGCCATGGTGAAAAGTGAAGGACCCCTACCTGAATACTAGTAGAAGACAAACCAATATGAGAAAGAACACAGCTTATTACACGTTACTTAGAGTTATAACTACGCAGTACCAATATCAACAAAACCTACAGCAAATTAAAACAAATTAATGTGTGTCTAATGTTCGAACAATTAAACTAATATTAAAGATGTGTACTCGTAAGACACACTCACGAATTTACGTGTGCAGTATATTGTATACTTATATTTGTATGCATATATGTATGTATGGATGTATGCATGTATCTATGCCTGTACCTATATGTACTCGGTGTGCTTGTACTGGAGAGGTCAGGTGTTCATGTTTTGGCCTCCAGCTCGGCCATTCTGAGGGTAGTTGTGATTGTCTTCAGTCACTTCAGTTAACTGTCCGAATACTACGGCATTTTTATGCAGGAAAAGATCACTTCCTTTCATTTGCTGTCATCATTCACCTATCACCCTATCTAGCAGTGCTAAGGGTCACAATTTAAGAACTCCAAAGCCCGATTAACCAAAGAAGAAATAAATGAAATTAGGTGAGTTTACTGTCTTTATATTTGTATCCACAGCACCGTGTATCAATACGTCGAAATGTTTAAGGTTTCTTCACCATAAAGATACAATACTTCCTTGCGATCGGACTGAAGTCTGCTCTGTTTTGACACCGTGAAATTTCGTAAAGGCGTGCCGACGTTTCGAAGGACCATGCTTATTCTATTCTAGGCTTCAAGAAACAAAGACAAAAATGCAGCTGAAGGGAATAGGGTGGACGTGGTTAAATTGTATATTTAGTTAGCAAGTAATGTGGCCAATCAACACTTCGAAAATGGGGAAGGGACTAGAGCACCATAATCACTCTTAGCTTCACTTTGAGCC
>Ga0131853_10022341_pt1 | contig 11452 bp, 9 predicted proteins | sample TergutLab28metaG_FD_92764 | JGI IMG/M metagenome (GOLD analysis project Ga0131853, IMG submission 92764) | Labiotermes labralis P1 segment gut microbial communities from Petit-Saut dam, French Guiana - Lab288 P1 (version 2) (version 2) | ecosystem: Host-associated > Arthropoda: Insects >...
AACATTTATGTTGCCAGCAACAGTGGAGCTCTTTTAGATCTTCATGTAAAGTGGCCAACATTTATGTTGCCAGCAACAGTGGAGCTCTTTTAGATCTTCATGTAAAGTGGCCAACATTTATGTCCGATTTCGACCAAATTTGGAGTTTCTCGACAGATTTCCTTGGAAGTACCAAATTTCAAATTTCCTTGAAATCATTCAAGTGAGAGCCGCGTTAATACCGCGGATAGACGGACGGATACACCGTCATGACGCGAATATAATAGGCGCTTTTCACGGGTGTGCTTAACGTCTTTAGCATGAAATATGGAAGACCGATCAGAAGCAATCTGCCTGCTGCTCAATCTGTTGTCGACTAAGTGAACTACAGGTTTGATCCGCGACGTCAGAATAACCGAATACAATCTCTCAATGTCTCCCAACTCGTCAGTGTATTGCACTGGACCAAGATACGCTGTAAATATTGTGCACGTGGAACAGACACGTAACGGACAGAGCAAGTGTGTCCGCCCGTCTGTAGGTTACTTCGCCCACTCCACCCGATGTTGTGTTTCGTATGGTGTAATGGTTTGCTCCGAAGGTACTGAGCGAATTTTATGTTGGTACGTTGCCAAGGCGCATATGAAACCGGCCGTCGGCCGTTTGAAGATGTTTCTGGGTCCAGAACGAAAATAAATGTTCTGTTGCCTCAACCAAAGCTTACTTCTGAACTGTCAGCTTATGTAGAGATATGTAAGAATGTACATCCGAAATGCCTTTGACTCCTTCCCCCCCCCCCCCAGCCGAACGGTGGGGCCCATAAACCTGCCCTGACTCGAAGACAGTATATTGGCACTGGGACGTAGGTCACAGCACTTCGGTTTTCGTCTATTATTAAATACTCCATACTCGTTCTTTCGTCATCGACACTGTATAGCCGTAGATATTGGTAGAGATATTTAATAACACACCTCCAAGAAATTTCGAACTGATGAAGTGCTTGTTCTGTTGTCCTTCGGTAAGGTTTACCGGCTGTATGTATAAATAATGTGTGGTGTACAGTCTGACCGAGCAGGTTGGCTGAAACGGTGAGGCCGTAATTATCAATTTGCTGTAGCAAAGAAGAGGGCGTTGTATACATTAATTGTTGATCTTCCGTAAAATGCCCTTAGCAAGTCGATACAGTATGGGAAGTGGAACATGAAGCAGCAGTTGACCTCAGTCATTTTAACTCTTCTTACTGAACACAGAGACCTGTAGCAAATGAAAAGGACGTGTAGAAAGAAGTACCTTATTACGATATCCCGCTTGGACTTAGGCTAAAGAGGAGAACACACTTTGCCATGGAAGAAAGAAAACCAACAAGGGAAAATATTAGAAAAATATATCAATTATAACCAATATAAATTGTTGGGAAATTGTAAGATATAAGCCAAACTGTAAAAACTCAGTGGAGTAGAACCCTTCCTGAGAATGTAACAGGGTTCTCAGCTAGACGAGCGTTTTCCCTAATTTTAGGGAACCGTCCATTACCGCTTTCACAAGAGCCCGCCTACTGTCTATCCTGAGCCAGATCAATCCAATCCATGCCCCTAACCCCATCCCACTTCTTGAAGATCCTGTGAGAAAAACTGTACGTAGTATATAATGCAGAAGCGAGATTTAAGGTAGTTTGTACTAAACGCACCTTTTGTAAGGAATTGACATCTCTTTTCAAAATTGAAGCATGAATTTGTACGTTTTATATTTTATCAGATTAGCCCGAAGATGACTAAAATCGAAACGTGTTGCTAGAGATAATGTGACAAGTTATTTATTAATAGTAACAAAAGATGTGTTGACGATGTTTCAGTACTGTTTTAAGACTTCTTGCCAGTCGTTTGTAGTAACTGATGATTAACGACTTGTGTCCTCCTTCAGCCGAGTGTTTTGAGCTTCGTTACAGACAGCCCAAGAAGCGACAGCAGTGGATCAGCATGTAGTAATGAAGATTTAGCGTTTTTGATAACAGCTAAAATATTTTGTACAGCGTTGACATGGATGAGCGCCACCTTTCTTTAGAGTTCTGCCTGTCGTTGCTTTCCGTTTGCTCCTTAAACATGTTTTTCTCTGCTTGCAGTATTTATGTATATTTTGGTTTATATTCTTAAATGTCATTGTATTATCTTTTCAGGTAAGTACTGCTCTGTCCACGCCTGTCTCATTAGTATCGGTGACTTGCCCATGCTGATGCAGTGTTACCTGGTAACGTATGTTGTACACTGTTTTCTTCTGTCGAGGAATGACTGCATAATGAATAATAGATGTTAGACTTATGTGCATGCACACGCGATTAAGGGTGCTGCTAGGGCCGTAGCGCAATACTAGTGTTTTCTCGTGTCGTAATGTACAACCAGGATATTTTATATTCAAGACTGAATGAACCGAATTGTTTATTTATTTATTTAGCAGGCTGTACAATGTTTCCACGTCTTCCTGCGCCAATTTTACAATCATATTATCTTCTTCCTCCAGCTGCCTCTGTCATTCCAGTCTTCTTCCATTAATCCCTTTTCCCCCATCAGTCCTCTAATCCTTTCCGCCCAGGTAAGTTTAGGTCTACCTCGTTTTCTTCTTCCTGGTGGGCTCCATTTCATAACTTCTTTTGATAATCTCCCCTCTTCCATTCTTTGAACATGTCCATGCCATTGGAGTTGTTTGGTTTTGATATCGTCCAAAAGAGACCGTACTACATTCATTTTTTGTTTAATAATAGTATTCCTAATTTTGTCTTTCCTGGAAATTCGAGCCGAGCGTCGCCAAAAGTCCATTTCTATGGAATTTAGTTTTGCTACCGTTTTTGCTTTTAAACACCCTGTTTCTGCTGCATATTTAATTGTACTCTTAACTGTTGCATGATAAATACGAGTCCTTGTTTTGGGGGTCACATCACGGTCCCACAAAATGCTGTTTAGCTTTGTTATAGCTGCTCGTCCTGTATTAATTCTATCATTAATTTCTGGCTCGTGATTTTCATCTTTGGTTATTCTTACCCCCAAATAGGTATATTCATTTGCATGACTTATTATCCCCTTCCCTCATCTAGTTGTAAATCTCTCAATGTGTCTCCTGTGGCCATATATTTAGCTTTTTAACATTTAGTTTCAAGTCCCACAATTCATACTCATCTATTAATTTCCTTGTCATGTATTCTAAATCCTCATAATCTTGTGCAATTAGTAATTGGTCATCTGCAAATAGCATTGAATACATGGTCGTCTAGTCCCATCTTTGCACATTTCTTCTGCCTATTTTCTAAAGCATTATGAATATATATTTTAAATAAAGTGGGTGATAAACTGCATCCCTGTCGTAACGTGGATATATATTATCGACTTCTGTATTTTCCTTACAATATTTTGCGGAGCGGCTGACTTCGATATTTTCTCGGAAGATTTTCCCAACCTCCGGAAGAGTCAGTATCATATGCACTTAATTTATTCCTCATCACGTGGGCTGCAATTCTATTGTGCGCTGTTACACGTGTCAAGGACTGTGGATGCGTTTACGGAGTCTTATTATGTGATGTCCTGTGTTTCAAGGACTTCTAGACACGGTCGTTGTGCCTTACGACTGTGCATATGTGCACGGGGTCTCATAGTTTTGTGTGATGCTTCAGGGACTTCGAATGTGCACAGACTAATCCATATTTATTTTATTTTACTAAAGCAACTAAGAACTTCCTTCTAAAATATGTTATTGAAGGAAAGTTGGAGGGAAGGATATAAGTGAGGCGACGGAGAAGAAGACATAAGCAGCTACTGGATGACTTTAAGGAAAAGAGATGATACGGGAAGTGGAAAGAAGTAGCACTAGAGCTGGCTGTGGAAGAGGCTGTGGACCTGTCGTAAGACAGACTGCAGTGTGACTAAAACCAACCCAGTGTACATAACAACATACACAGTTGTATAAACTTTTATCTGCCCAGCATGTTTCGGCGCTACTGAGGCACCCCTAGGGAGTTTTTACACCTAAGTTTTGAAACTAGCAAAATTATGGTAGACTACATTCGTAATACTTGTATATGTAGCATTCGGATGTAAGTTCAGTGTGCAGAGTGGTGACACACGTGGTCTGTAATACATTGTAACTCAACAAGCATGGATGGTGTACAACTGTAAGAACGTAATACCCCTATAATGTGTTACAGACTCTGTGTATCACCACCTTGAAAGTTGAACGTAACTGAGGAATGCTATGTAGACAATATTACGGATGTTTTAAAACTTTGTGTACCAACTCCCGGAAGACAGCGTAACAATGCAGAAATATGTTGGAGAGATAAAAGACTGTACTGTTGTGTACGTTGTATGCGTGTCTGGTTGGTTTAGTAACAGACAATAAGATGATTAAAATACACAGAGTAAACAGTTTCAAAATCCTCGTTGTTTATTGGCACCAGCATGCTAATTACAGGCCTGTTTGTAAATTTAAAGTTTAGATGCCGTTTCTGTGCGAAGTGCAGCATAATCCCATTCTGGCAATGCTGACTCGTGATATAAACAAACCTGAACATGAACGGTTTGATACCGGATCGTCCTGAGAGGATTACCATGCGCATGTCATGACGATGAATGACGTATTAAATTCTGCGTTGCTTCGCAACTACGTTCGGCTTGATACATTGTTGTAAGAGTTGGCCAAGGATGTGGGGGAACAAATTATGTAGAAGACTAGGAAATAAGAATCACTAGAAGTCGACGAGTAATGAAGGCGGAAAAGGAGTAATATAAGAAATGAGAACATGGAGGGGTAAAGGGTAAGAGGGTAAGATTTTTTTTTATGGCTGGACAGCTCCTATTGGGCCAGGGCCTCCAAATTGTCGAGGCTTCACGATCACACTCAGACACATCAAACTCGGTAGGACTTCTCTGGACGAGTGATGAGCTCGGCGCAGAGACCTCTACCTGACAACACACAACACTCACAAGACAGACCTCACTGCCCCCGGCGGCATTCGAACACACAATCCCAGAAAAACGGGCGGCCGCAGACCCACGCCTTAGACCGCGCGGCCACTTGGGATCGGCAGAGAGTAAAAATGTGCCTATCATGTTAAAAGTCTAAAAATCTGCAAACTCCCGCACAGTCTATAGATTCACGCTATCGCCCAGTTGTCGAATGGCGCGTAAGTAAAGGAGCTCAGAAGTTGACCGTTATACAGTGATACCTCGGCTAACGAGTGACCCTGCTAACGAATTTTTCGGGTAACGAAGATTTTTTTTCGCTGTTTTTCGGATTCGGCTAACGAATGCTTTAGTGGATGCTTGCGCTAACATAAAGCAGCAAACATGAACGGTCGGGCCATTCCAGGAGCGTATCTTTTCCGTCTGTATGTGTGTGACAAAGAAATGAGCAGACCACATCACATAAGGGAGACCCACCAACCCGACTGGGTTATTTACGTTCGAGATAGCGAGAAGTGAGACGCCTGATAACATAACGGGAAATCACGTTTCGGCTAACGAAGATTTCGGCTAACGAATGATTCCGGAACGAATTATCTTCGTTAGCCGAGGTATCACTGTAATGGCCCAGTCACATATCTTCGTTTTGACAGCAGACCACAAGTCAGAAAGTTTCGAAATTATTGGATGCTCGTCCCTGTGTTTATAGTTTATGTTGGATTTTATTTAATTTTGTTGTTTATGTCTCACATCGCGTCAGCTATTTTAAAAGAGAGTGAACAGAGAGGGGTAAATTAAAGTATCCCCGAGAAAGATCCTATTAGTTTCCTGAACGAAGTAGTAGCAACATGTTCCACAGCTGTGGTTCGCAACTGACGCCTTGCTAATGGCCCGTGAAATGTGAAATATGTTTATTTGGAAAGACGCTCTGATGTTACTATTTCCAGCGTCTCTACAGCACCACACTGCCCTACATGTGAGTGCTCAGCCTGGGCACTGAGGGCGTTTAGTTGATGCAGTGGGCTTACGAAGGAATGTATTGTGCGGAAGGAGAGTTACAAGTACTCTTAACCACTGGGTGCCGGCTTCGGTGCAGTGTAAAGGCAAAGGTCGACCCATTACATGACAGTTCAGGCATAGGGGCATATTACTTTTCGTGCTTAATCTCGGCAGTAGATAGAGGTGGGTGGTCAGCGTAACGTCTGTGCTGCTTTACCCCCATGAAAGAGCCCCAGTGCCCATTGAGGAGGCTGTCGGTGCACTGTACGGACCTTTTATTCATCACATGTCGCCGGCCTCGTACCGTACGGACCTCTAATATTTGAAATTCATTCGGACTCGATGCACCGTACGCTTGTGAATGTATATAGAGAGTGGGCCAAAAGTAGGTATACAGTAATTAACTATATACTATATACCTACTTTGGGCCCACCCTGTAGATAAATCAGTCCCATTACAGGCCCGAGGTGCCCACAGGGTTCCAGGAAGTTAAGGTTCCCAGATTACGTGACATTGGCCCAGAATAGAGGTAAGGTTGTCAGCCTTACGCACCGGCCGCTTTTACCCGCAGGAAATACTCATGTTACTCATTTCTGTTAGAGGCTGAGTCGACCCCAGGGCCATAGTGCGATCGGAAGAATTATGTCAATGAAAAATTCCAGTGACACCATCTGGAATCGAACCAGCGACCTTCCGATTTGTAGCACAGCACCTTAACCACTATGCTACCGCGGGCCCCGTGAATGTATGTAAGGGAAGTACAAATTAATTAGTCCCCCGTATTGTGCGGTATTTAGTATGTACAGCCTAGTGTCACTGGAGGGTTAATCTGCACTGTCGATATTCTTCCCGAGCAACGCATTGGACGTAATGCGTGGTAGGCCCCAGGGGCGGCCACGAGGTGGGTTTCCGGAATTGAACACCGGTTGAATTGGGGTGATGCTGTATTGAACTGTTGTTTTTTGAAGCAAAGAATGGATGTGAAAACTGCTGACAATGTAGTGAACGTAAGAAAGAACTGTATTCGTAAATGCAGAACTTGCGAAGATAATTTGCTTGTCCTAATACAGTTACGAAGCCGGTCCCAGTGGTCGCGCGGTCTAAGGCGTAGGTCTGCGGCCGCTCGCCTGCTGAGATTGTGAGTTCGAATCGCACCGGGGGCATGGAAATTTGTCTGTTGTGAGTGTTATGTGTTGTCAGGTAGAGGTCTCTGCGACGGGCTGATCACTCGTCCGGAGGAGTCCTACCGACTATGATGCGTCGTTGTGTGTGATCTAGAAACCTCAAGAATGAGGAGGACATGTCCCGCGTTGGACCGCAGCGCCACAGGAAAAAAAAAATACAGTTACGAAGAGGTCGTTATAACTGCGGTATTTAGTACAGTGTAATTAGTCAACTGCCTTCAGTGTTCTCCCACAAAATGGCAGGTGGGCTACATTTTTCGTTTAGAAGTAACTGTACTTTTGAGAACAAATGTGTCTACTTTATGTGTGTATGTGTACGCAGATTTTGTTCGTACCTCACAGATAACACAGTGCCCTCTAATTAGCAAGACCGATCGTTTAATGTTGTATAGTGACGTAATTCATGTTTGTTGGAATGATCGGACATAACGCGTAAATGCGGGACGGTTTTTAAATTCATTCATTCATTCATCATTCATTCAATAGTCTGTCTTAGACAGGTCCAAAGCCTCTTCAAAAACACAGCTCTCCACACAGTGCGATCTAGAGCTTCCTCCTTCAAATGAGAGTATCCTCTCCTTTCTTTATAGTCATCCAGTAGCTTCATACGTCTTCTTCCTCGTCTTCCTGTCACTTCTATCCCCCCTTTTATCTTTCCTACAATTACCCATTGTAGAAGGCAGTTTCTACGCAAAATGTGATCAATCCAGTTAGCCTTCCGGTTATTTATTTCATGTAGGATATTCCTCTGCTCCTTGACTCTAAGTAATACTTCTTCATTTCTCACATGATCGGTCCAACTGATCTTTTCCATCCTTCTCCAGCACCCATATTTCAAAACTTTCCAGGTGTTTCTGATCTACTGCCCGAAGCGTCCAATTTTCAGCACCATATAAAGCTATGCTCCAAATGTAGCACTTCACTAGCTATACACTAGATGTGTCAACCGATAGAATTGTAATGGTTTAAAGCTATTCACGCGTATGCAGTATGCCGCATTGCACGCCTGTTTTGAGACTGAACATGTAAACATTCTGAACAATCAGCAGCGATTTAAATGCAGACAAACACAACACTGGAACTCCTTACGGACGATGAACGTACAATCAGCAGCGATTTAAATGCAGACAAACACAACAATGGAACTCCTTACGGGCGATGAACGTACGGAGTTCCAGTGTTGTGTTTGTCTGGATTTAAATCGCTGCTGATTAAGCTAGTACAGTGGGCCGATGTTGTCTAAATTCTGAACAATGCATTAAAATCTGAACCTTACCTCACGGGTGCACAAATTTTGGGCACTTCGTTACCCGGGCGACTAAATATTTTACGGGGGCGCCTAATATTTACTGCAGTTGTATCTTTACACTCAAAAAAAGGTGTCATTTCATACGCACCTAGCAGAAAGGCCCAGACGACAGTGAAGTTCACAGGTCACTCCAAAACTGCGGGTCCTTTGTATGGAACTTTGCTCCATTTTACCCTTATGCGCCCTGTGAATTGTAGGTGGCACCAAACGTTTTGTAAAATTTGTGGGCCCTTGTTTTTCTCGTTATGTTACGCCGTTTCGTACATAATGGAGGTTTTTAGTGTAGGAACTGTGAGTTTCTGCCTTTAGAGTACACAGAAATATCTGTAGGTAACAGGCGAATTGAGAAGTAGTGTTTAGTGAGTAAGGGCATCAATGTGGCTAAATTATATTAATTTTTCCAACATACGAGGCTTATTCAAAGAGTAAGTACCGTTCCGCTGTATTTCACGAAATGGCGTCTGTGGCTTCTCAATTGATAGAGGAAGTCACTGCGCATGCGCAAAGTGACAGTCTCGAGGATGCGCGAGAGAGATGCGCAGACGGTACTTACTTTCCGAATAACCTACGTATTTTTTGAAGACTTACTGTAAAAAAAAAAGGTTGATATCAAGTGTATGGCCTTTATCTTTACCTTTACCCTGGGTTCTGTGCAGGAAGTGAAAGTTGTTAGTCTTTCTGCCAGTGAAGAAATTCACGCGTTTCATGGGCCAATTTTATTCACGGTTTTGTGATAAGAGTTGTGCGAGGATTCAGTTATCCTAACAACCACCACCAGCCACCACTAATCGGAAACTTTCGTGATGACCAGCTCATTCGTGCGACGGAGGACGTTGTATTTCGTTACCACGTGATTGATCCTTGTCACGCGTTCTTGAAACTAAAACAAAGACGGCTGTTGGTTTGGAATGTGTTAGGACCTCACATAGTCTTAGCTTTTAAATGGCTTCTTGGCTTAGTTTGTACACACCTTGCGTTAAATTAGGAAGGTGTAATGCCTCGTGGTAACATCCAGTTTCGTTTAGTTTAAAACAATTAGGTTTTTGACGTCAAAAAACCACATTTTTAGGTACCTGAAAATAAGAACCAACTAGATGCTACTTATTATTTTATTGTACTTCTTATAGGTTCAACATGTTTCGGGCATTACTATGCCCATCATCAGGAGCTCAAGACTGTAATGTTGATTACCACATTGGACGTCTCGTTCTTGGGTTGCTGTAGGTTGGAAGTTAGGTGCGGGTAGGCTGGGGTAGTGTCCGGGCTGCAGGCTAAAGCACGAGTCGTGCTTTAGCGGGTAGGCTGGAGTGGTGCCCGGGCTGCAGGCTAAAGCACGACTTGTGCTTTAGCCTGCAGCCCGGACAATACTCCAGCCTACCCGCACCTAACTTCCAACTTACAGCAAACCAAGAAGGAAACGACCAATGTGGTAATCAACTTTATAATTGTGAGCTCCTGATGATGGGCATAGTAATGCCCGAAACATGTTGAGCCTATAAGAAGTACAATAAAATAATAAGTAGCATCTATTTGGTTCTTATTCTTCAGTTATCACAATGATGCACGGTCAAACGCACATAAAATTCACATTTTTAGGTGTCTGTTTAACGTTTTGCAATTTCCATGGATTAAATTTACAAGCCGTATCGAATTTCATATGTTTCATTAGTTTTGTTAAGTGGGTTAAAACAATTGAAAATCGTAACATCACTTTCTCCTTTGTGTTACGGTTCTTCTAAGGATCTTTTGCTGCTTTTACAGCACATGGCGCATTTTTATATTTATTTTCGTTTTTCCACCGTTTCTGTGTAAACAGTGGCAAATCGTCCTTTGCTTTTTTCCAGCCATCCGAGTCTTGGCCTTCACTTTTCGTCTCCACTCTTGATTTTTATCTTCCGTGATGCAACGGCCCCTAGTGGGCCAGGGACTCCTCATTATCGAGGCTTCACGATCACACTCAGACCCACCACACTCGCTCGGTAGGACTCATCTGGACGAGTGACAAGCCCGACGCACAGACGTCTGTCTGACAACACGTGACACAAGAGAGACATCCATGCCCCCAGCGGGATTCGAATCCGCAATCCGAGCAAGGGTCCGGTCACAGACCCATGTCCTCGACGGCGCGGCCAGTGGGGTCGGTCCACTCTGGTTTATTGCCATTAAGTCTGATGAAGTCCATCGAAAAACAGAAATAACTATTTCTTTAAACTGACGTCAGACTAAGGGCGACACACAAGTCCCGTCCATGACATTTGGAGGCCTCGAGCCGTGCCGACAAACCGATATTCTTTAATCCTTATCCTGCTAACGTGTAGAATATGTTGAGCTCCTGATAATGCCTGCAAAAGGCAGATGGGATTTAACTCGGCGTTTAAAGGGTTAAACGTTTCCGGTCCAGGAAATGGCTGGCGAACCTTTCTGAGGCTGATTGCCCAAATCGTGGATAACCTACGGGAGAAATACCTTTCAGTGTGGAAACCTGAGTTGATTAGCACCAAATTTCCTATCATTCCAGTGAGGTCTTAGCACCCCTTACAGGTTGATGCCCCGGGCAGCTGTCCGGCTGGCCCGCACCTTAATCCGGACGACACAGAACGGATAGAAAGACAGCAAGGAACTGTATTTAAAAGCCAATTTTATGCCTGTCACGTCTTCAAATTCTGAACTGATGGTCCGATGAGTAGAAGAGCAAATTTCTTCGATTTTAATTTTAAGAAATTTTCAGTCGGCTAGAATAAATTAATTGCGGTAGCACAGTGGTTAAGGTGCTGCGCTACAAATCTAAAGGTCGCTGGTTCGATTCCAGATGGTGTCATTGGAATTTTTCATTGACATAATCCTTCCGATCGCACTATGGCCATGGAGTCGACTCAGCCTCTAACAGAAATGAGTACCAGGAGTATTTCCGGGGGGTAAAAAGCGGCCGGTGCGTAAGGCTGACAACCTTACCACCATCCTGGGCCATTGTCACGTAATCTGGGAACCTTAACTTCCTGGAACCCTCTGGGCACCTCGGGCCTGTAATGGGACT
>Ga0131853_10022346_pt1 | contig 11451 bp, 6 predicted proteins | sample TergutLab28metaG_FD_92764 | JGI IMG/M metagenome (GOLD analysis project Ga0131853, IMG submission 92764) | Labiotermes labralis P1 segment gut microbial communities from Petit-Saut dam, French Guiana - Lab288 P1 (version 2) (version 2) | ecosystem: Host-associated > Arthropoda: Insects >...
CACACCCACACACACACACACACACACACACACATACACACACCATACACACACACACACACACCACACTCACACACACACATACACACACCATACACACACACACACACACACCACACACGCAACACACACACACACAAACTCACTGACGCACAGACACTTTATTTTCTTGTACGCTACAACTTCTCCACCAGCAATAACTCACACTTTAGGCCGACTCTGAATTTATACGGCAAATCTTTACACGCCACATAATACGCGTCTATTTTGAACACCGTTTATGTCAGTTTTACACGATAGTAGATGGATGTGTGTTAGGCCAGCAACCCATCTACGAAGCCTTTTTTTCAGCTGGTGTAACACCCGTTTTCTACGAAAGACTAAGGTGTGCTATCTCTTCATAATTTAATCAGGAAGCCTGTATGTGAATTCCGCCAGTTTTGCCATAAAAGGGAAGGAAGTTGGAGAACTAGTTATCACTTATTTGCTGGGTGCGTAATGGTTTCAAGTGAGGATGGAGTAATACTCTGTATTTTTTGTCGAAGCACTGGAGATATAATACGATCAGTAGGCTGATGGATTTTGACGAATCAGCAAGGAGCCACTGAAATAATGGCGAGAGTGACCATAATATTGGAACTATACGTATTTTTATTTTATATACAGAAGTCTTCATCTACATCATCAGTGGGTACGTAATTACTTTATTTTTTTACTTACTTACTTTACATATTAACTTAATTTACTTACATTAAATAGTTTACTTACTTTACTTACTCTATGGGGCAGAGTCCTTCTTGAGAAGCTGACCGGTTCTCAGATAGTAAAGAAATTCACTACATTTCACTGAACCCGACTTTCTTCACCGCGTTTATAAGTGCATGCCACTTGTCCCTATCCTGAGCCAGATCGATCCACTCCATTCACCCCATCCCACTTCCTGAAAATCCATCATAATTTTATCATACCATCTACTCCTGGGTCTTCTAAGTGCTCGCTTTCTCTCAAGTTTCCCCACCAAAACCCTGAATACACCTCTCCTCTCCCCCATAGTTGCTACATGCCCCGCCCTTCTCATTCATCTCGATTTGATCCCCCGAATAATATTTGGTGTGGATGCAGAATATTAAGCCCTCATTGTGTAGCTTTCTCCAGCCCCCTATTACCTCGTCCCTCTTAGGCCCACGCATTCTTCTCAGGACCCTATTCGCAACATCCTCAGCCTAAGTACTTGCGTTATTAAATAGAGGCACAATTTTACTTCTAAATCTGATAGTTTCTCACATGGTCTATTAACTTCTCTCCCTCATAAAACTCAAATATTCATTACCACATTCACAAAGTTCGCCACTGTATTATATTCTGCTGCAGTCTAATCCAGTTTACATTTTTTGATATTATTATTTGATATTAGTATGTTTCATGTTATGTAAACATATTTTCTACATGCGTCCCTTTCCTTTTAGACTTCTCAAGTCAAATTTTATAAGTGTTAGTACCTATCTCTGCCTTTTTCACAAAAAGCCCCTCTCAGCCTGTCTGATACTTTCACCCTGGCGTTGTGTGAAAAAGCCAGAATTACGAAGATTCTTATTAAGACTTTTGTGCAGTCTCCCGTTTTCTTCCATTTCTTAGGTCCTAGTGTACCCCTCAGCATCCTATTCTCAGACACCTCGACGTAAGACTTCCTCTTAGGGAAGAATAACCCTAGTTTCAGCCTCATACAAGGAACGTCAAACTTGCTCGTAACTTTATTTAAACCTATTTTAACTTATTGTCAGGTTATTTGTTACGGAAGAAGTGGTACCAGAAAGTTATGTATTGAAGGGCAGTAAGGATTCCTTGAATAAAATCTGACTGGAATTTTATTCTTGAAAGTAGTATGTTTTCAGAAAGACGCGTCAGAAAAACCGCAAGCCGGAAATTCGCGGGTTCTATTCCTGGTGGTTTCATTGAGAAATTTTTATTGACTTCATTCTTCTGGCCGCACTATGATCCTAGGTTTGACTCAGCCTCTAACAGAAATGAATACCGTAGGTACCTCCTGGAGGGGTGGGGGTAAAGGCGACTAGCGTGTAGGGTTGACAAACTTACCACCTTCATGTGCTGATATTCTAGAAAGCCTGGAATCCTCAATCTCCCGGAGCCCTAAGGGCCTGTCCAAGCTTGTAATGGGGTAAGTTTACCTTTATCCAGCTTTGATCTAACCAGGACAAATTCTCCTATGCCAAAGCGATGCTAAAGTGGTAGAAACTGTCATCGATTTGCAATCCTGAGGAATTCTGCTTCACTTGAAAGATTTTAAACTGTGTCCAATTGACATCAGATAATAAATCAAACTTTGTGTTATGGTATATGTAATGTACCTCAGTGTCTTATTTATAGGAAAGAAAAATGTATCCAGCAAAACATATTACGTCTAACACTCGTTTTTTCCTTTAAAATTAAAACCCACTGAGAGGATGCTGTACCATTGTTATGCTGCGGTTAAATTTAGACACTTTTTTACTTTTAATTGCTTTTATAAGTGACGAAAGTCGTCTGCTTAAATGTCTAAGTCACTTTCACTTTTGTCGTACGTTCAAGTACATTCACTCAAGAACGGAAGGTATTCTGTAATACAAACCCGAAAAGACAGCTACGTAGGAAATTTTTATGCAGATTTAATTGTACAGTTTAATGTTCATGTTTCGTCGTCTCTATTGCAGAAGATTTTTCTTTTAAAATAAAGAATATAGAGCAGAGGAGTAGAACTGTATGCGCAGCAGGCAACACAGAAGGTTCTGATCGTGATTTCTTAATGTCACGGTGTCAAGAGCAGGACGATGACACAGAGACATCAAATATTTAAAGTAGATAAGTAACACGACAAGAGAAATATCGGTCCATGTCGGTCGCTGGTGCCACTTGCTCAGCTGAATATTATCATCATCACTTGCAGCGAGGGGATGTTTCTCCAAAAAGTACCGGAAACCGAATTCCGGGAGAGAAGGGCTTGTACTGTTGTTGTGTTACTCAATCACGGAGAAATAGTACACATGGTTATTACAACAAGGTCACAGAAGAGAGGCCAATGTATAGACTGTCACCATATCTATATCAAAGTTTTGCCTTCCCACTTCCAGCTGCTGTTCTGATATCCCTTCGGTGGTATAGCTATTCAAACGAATTGTGATATAATCACTAAATAACCTCGCTAGAAACCAAGAATTTGTACTAGTTGTTGTGCGCCAGAAAGGCTGGAAGGGATAAAATTTCTTAGAATGAAAATCCTTGAATGCCGTCACCACACGATCCGCTGGGATACTTTTCGTGACCTTAATGTAGTCGAGGCATATGTGTGTCCAAACTGGGACTGTGTATCAAAATGTGCCACTGCCATTTCTTTGGACATTCTTCGTAATCTTCCGATCACTGGGCGTTAGAGTTTGTGGGCTACCGACAGAGTCGTTACGTCGAAGAGAACCAGAGTAACTGTTTAATAAGGCTGTTTCCCTTTCTTTACCGGTTGCTCATGGGCTGAGGATTTTTTTTGTAGAAAGTTTAGAGTTATTATACCCAGAAGCCACATTCAGAAGAAGGGTCACTCTAATAATTTTCTAGTTTTTCCTGACAAGTGCCCGGACGTTATCTCGATTAGGACGTGACTGATTTCTTCCCAATTAACATTCAACGGTCATCTTATAATTGCACTTTGTACAGTCTGCGGTACTGGACGTTTCGTAAAAAAGAAGTAAATTAAAATACCCACTGTCTTGAAGGGACTGGTTTACGTTTCTCTTGTCTTAATCTGAGGGAGCGAAATATAATTTTTACGGTTAATCTGATGAAGTCACTATGTTTTTTTGACTTAAATAATTTTTAGTTTTCTGCAGCAAAATGTTTACAGTAACATGTTTAAAGCCCTAAATTCAGGCAGACTTCATAAGCAGTAGTAAAGAAATACAAGCCAGTACGTTTTCTGAGTCTTTGTTGACGAAGAAACCACCTGTGTTAGGTGTTTAAATTTAGTGCATGGATCAATAAAAATGTGAGAATTGTTCTAACAGAAAAAGATAAAGTTCTGAAATAAACGAAATTTTATGGAAACTGCAGAAGAGATTATGCGACTTGTCTTAAAACTTCAGTAAATGTCCCGGTTGCTTAAACGTATAAAATGAAATTCTAAGGATGTTATCCTACGTGAGTCTTCATTTGCTAACGCAGGTTTTAAGAAAGCTACTGTCATTATTGAATGACCCAGACATTCAAATATAGGAACGGTGGATTACTTCGAACTTTTAGGACACGCAGGCGTGGAAGGCAAAACAATATTACAATTGACTGAAATACGCAAATTCTGAAGTTCTGAATGTGCCTCGTATTATGTCTTAAGATCCAAGTCCTTGACATATGGTGTCTTGTGAACTAGCAGACCCGAGTGACTATCTACCACACAACACAGCGTAAGCACTCGGAAGACCCACATCTTCGAATCTCATAGAAATAGATTTTGACTTTTTATTGTTCATTCCGTGCATTATGCTATGTTGAAACTTTGTTAACACCAAGAAATGCACAATTCTGCAATCCATGTATTCTTTCTATTACTTGGCTCCTACATGTTTTGGCATTATCACCATCTTTAGGGATCTTACGCCATAATTTCATTGAATAACACAAAAATGTTTATTTATACATTGCAAAAAGCAGTCCCATTACAGGCCTGGACAGGACCAGAGGGTTCCAGGAAGTTAAAGTTCCCAGATTTCGTAACAACGGCAAGGGATGGTGGTAGGTTGTCAGCCTTAAGCACCGGCCGCCTTTAACCCCAGGAAATGCTCCTGGTACTCGTTTCAGTTAGAGGCTGAGTCGACCCCATGGCCATAGTGCGATCGGAAGGATTTTATGTCAGTGAAAAATCCACTGACATTAGCTGGGATCGAGCCAGCGTCCTTCCGATTTGTAGCACAGCACCTTAACCACTCTGCTACCGAAGTCCCCATTTATACATTGTGTTTGTGTTAATAAATACGTAATTATGTATTGATGTATGTCAATAAATACACTATTGTATCTTGCTGTATGTTTTAATGAAATTTTGGTGTAAGCTCCTTGAGGATGGCGACTGTGTCAATACGTGTAGAAGCTAAGTGTTAGAATAGATAGGTTGTAGAATTGTGCGTTTGTTGGGGTTAACAAATTTTTTAAATAGGTTGTGAGTTTGTGCACTCGGATATGATGATTGAGAATAGGACACAGTGATGGGCTCTTGTAAAAAGGACAAAAAATTGTCTAGTTGCTTAAAAGGGGGAAAATGTTTTGAGTAGATGAATGACAGCTTTTGAAGACGGACTGCACTCCGTGGAGTCTGTCAGTCTGCGACTTCAAATTCAGTTCTTAATTGTCAGCATGATTGTCAATGATATTAAATCTACACTCGTGACTACTTTATTTATATTGTATTTAAGCGATGCCTTACTGCAAGACAAAGCAGAGGTGTGACGAAATGTGGGAAGCACCAAACATCAGTGACTGTATAAATGAATTGTGTGTGTGCACCAGAGGCTCGGAGTATGTGGAGAGTCTCCAGACGTGTCGCTGTAAAGATGGATATGTCGTCGGCAACAAGGGATGCCTTCCAGGTACAGAAAATATTTTCGAAATAATTCTCCTTTTACAAGATTTTTACTGATAAAATTTAATAGTAAAGGCATATTTAAAACATGGGTGTCGAACCCGCTGTCGGCTAGGTTTTAATTTGTGACCCCCTGCTACATTTGTAAATTGTGCCGACACAAAAAAAACTCACAATAGTTAAGGCAAATAGGTATACAAATTATTGTTATTTTTCCACCCGCGGCCCGCGAATCAGCCAACAATACAATTGCGGCCTTTTAACATAAAAAGTTTGGAGAACCATGATTTACACAAATAAGCCCCCTAGACAACACATTACTTTGTGGTACAGCCTGGAAGTCTAGGGTAAAGATCGATTTAATTTCTTTCACATTTTAAACTTTAATGAAAAATGTGTTTTCACTAAAGAAATGCTTTACTCGCAGTCCTTAAGTTTGTGTAGTTAGCCTGATGCATACTCATATTATTTTATTTATAAAAACTATTTCCTCTTTATCTTTCTCCTTTCTCTGTCTCTGGTCTTATTGTTAGTTGAACATACTGAGTGGCTTCTTTTATGCGGAAACTCGTTGTTTTACAATATTGTCATAATAGAATATCAGTTTACTTATTACACAGGATATAACAAAGAAAGGCCTAGTAGATTCACAGACTTTTTGTCTAATACTCACGTGTGAATAATTTAAGTTTTCTTCCTCTTATAAACTTCATTTGCACCCATTCAGACCTCTACTAATGTGCAGTTCTCTTCCTTTGCAACACAGCCATAATCACGAATGTGTGCTTCGTGATAGTTTGTTATTTTTATTGTAAATAACAATTTATCAGAGAGAGGTTTAATTTAAGAAATGTTGCGCATGACCCTCTATCTTCTTAGTCTATGCTCTGGACCGCCTGGGCTTCAGTTTACAACCGAGGAATTAAATGTTTTTTTTTCAAACTACTCGTTCGACCCTGAAGGCCACCAAGACTCCAATTGAATTATAACGGGGGTCTTTTCCTTGGGGTAATTAGGCTGGGGCATGTTGCTCACCATTTGTCTCCTTATAGTGTCGAAGTGAAAAATGGAGATATAATTCTGCTGCCGTTATCGTGTCCTCCTATCATGTGCAGGGACAGTTTTATGTTTTACCTCTCCGTATACAGGTTATCATAGGAACTCACTGCAAAATGAATATTATGCGCACTGTTTGTTTAAATACTGCGGGTAAATGGCTGCGAATAGCAAGGAAACGACTCTTTGGATACGCTGTTGCGTAAAGTGGGGAAGAGCTGCTATCCTTCTCTATGACGGATTTGTCGCTATAGAAAGGTTACTTTCATACTATTCACAATATTTCAGTTGTCAGTGAGCTGGGTTCCAGCTGTGAAGAAAGCATCCAGTGCACGACGCTTGGAGAACTTGTCACTTGCGACGAGGGTAAATGTAGCTGTCTGAGAGACGCCTTGATCATCAGCGGAACCTGTCACAAGAAGAAATGTGAGTACATTCAAATGGTAAACATGAGAAATAGGCTTAAATGCTAAAAAAAAGTCCTTCGCCTATTATATTGAGGCCCCAGAATATATTCTCAAGGATCGACTATCGTCATATCTCTCCTTAACATGACGATGTTATTTCCCTGTGTTCTCCTCCAGTCTTCCAGATATTATGTTTACAGTAAAGTTTTTTTATAACAACCGTCCCTAGCGACAGCACATTTGTTGTTTAATATACTCAAAGCGGACCTCGAAGAGACTGTAACAACCAGCACAGACGGAAAGCCCATTATGCCGGTCATCCTAAGGATTTCTTTCCATGTCTTAAATATTGTCGAAAAACATGAAAAGAACTTTTAGGAAAGGAGTAGGAGAGACTGGGAGAATAATATGATAGAAATAAGTGGGTTATGAAGGCGCGGTATGGATTTTACCACCTCGGGTCTTGGACCAGTGATAAAGCTTCTGTTACAAATGTAAAACGCCATTAGATTCTCTATCGTGTAAGGAATGTGATATATGGACTGGATTGGGCTGGCCCGGGATACAGACAGGTGGCGGACGCTTATGATTGCGGTAATGAACCTTTGGGTTCCGTGAAATGCGGGGAATTTCTTGACTAGCTGCAAACCAGTTAGCTTCTCAAGAAGGAGTCTACACCATGGAGTAAGTAAGTAAGTAAGTAAGTAAGTAAGTAATTACGTGACCACGTAAGTGAATATCGGATTTTGCCCTATGGGTTAGATAGTTAGTTAAAGCTTTAGTTAGCTCAGACAACATTTTTAGAGTAGATCGGATGGTCTGATGCAATCCTTTTTTTGGTATTTTTTATGCTTTGTGCTTAGTGCAGCAAACGTTTGCGTAATCGTATCATAAGTGCTTTGTACATTTCCGTAAATTGAAAATATTTCCCGAAATGCTCTATAAGTTACCTTCTAACGCAAAAACACTTTTACTTTGAAGTGTTCCTTGTCCACACTTGGCTTGGACAAGGACATTTTTACTTATTTTGCTTCCTCTTTAGCCCAAGCGCAGGAAAAGACATAAAATGAAGTGAGAGAGCGACTTCGATAAGGCCATTCTGTTGGTCCTCGACGCCCAATCCACCGACGAGGAAAATCTTTTCCAAGCCACTCACGAGCAAGAAGCGCAGAATGTTGTGGTGCTGTATCTTGATGAAATGCAGTTCTACAAAATTTTCCGACAGACAAAAGATGAGCAAAACAAGATCGTCATTCATCCTGTTTAGGAAACAAAGCTATTGAACTTCATGAAATCTAAAACTAAAACTAATATTCCAATGACACCTTCGAGAAACGAACCCGCGACCTTCCGGCTTGTAACGCATAGCCTCAACCAACTTGTTTTTTAAAGTCAGTTTATTACTGATATGAAATGTTCTTTTGATATTTTAAGATGTTACATTTGGCACAACTGCATGATAAAGTAAGAATACAAAATACAAACAAATATTTGCAATTGAGCATGTCCACTCTACAGATTTACCTTACTGCTTCACACACTATTTTCGTTTTTTCTTCTTTTTCTTTTCTGCCCGTTTGATTCTCCCTCAACCCTTTTGACCTATGTCCAAACAGTTCCAAAACTCTTTTTGCTCGTAACGTAATCATACTATTAGCACTACCAACATTCTTGTCAACTGAAAGAAAACGATACGAATTAAGATGGGAATGGCGGCAGGTAAAAAAAAAAACGGAAAGAGGGAAAAGGCACAGTTGGAGAGAACTGTGGAGGTCGTAATGGCTGGTACACGTGGTGCAGGTGCAGCCTGCCTATAACACCTCCAGATAGTTCCCCACGAGTTTCATCCTATTTATATCCTGATATGTATTCCATCGCTTCAGACGCATGAAGCCAATACAATCCATTACAGACAGGGTCCTGCTTTAATGCACCAGATAAAAAACCATATTCGCCAAAATCCACAATATCGCCTGATGTCTCTGTGGGGGCCATATTTGGAGACAGGGAGGAAAGAGCCATTCCGTGGATACACGTCTCGGGTCAGTTCTTCGTATCCGCGCTATCCGTGTGCGGGTCCATTCTCAAATCTCCTGTCTCACCCCACATTCTGTGAGGCGATGTAGCATAGTGTCCTGCCTCCCGTACTGTGTACAGTTGTCCGTATCCATCAGTCAGATTCTGTGCAACCTCGCTTTCGTGGGTATTATGTCATGAATCACCATGTACCATACTGACCTGGCTCAATCAGACAATCTGACGTTGTGGAGATTCCCCCACACTAGTGCCCAGTGAATAATTGGCTGAAGATGCATGATGCGCACATCCCTTGGTTTGTTCTCCGTAGTAGACATAGTCGCAAGGTGTTATACACCCGTCGATTAAATGCCCTCTGTGTTTCGGCCTGCCTCTAGCGCTCCATATATGCCCATTCGTGAAAATAAATGTGTAGGTATTCCAAGGTTCGATAGATAATTCTTATGTGTGGTGGGTTCGTCCTGGAAGATAGCAAAGTCCATACATTGAACCACTCAGCAGTCAGCGACCCATCCCTTTCCCCCTGGGCCCAAGATCTGGTAAGAAAGAGGGCACGGCTTTTGGCTGCGACATCGATCATGTCTAAACCTCCGTCCTCCGTCCGGCCTTGTAAAGTTGATAGAAGCACCATGAAGATCGCATCACGCCATATACACCAGGATATTGCTGTTAAGATTTGTCGTTCGTGCTCCTTTGAGGCCGGGAAAATCTGTGTTGTGTGACATATCTTGGAGAGTAAAGGGGTATGTACGTAATGGATGCGTTGTATTAGACACAGGGCTATACCGTACATGTCTCTCGCCAGCGCTTTGACCTTTCCTGTCACCCTCGACCAAGTGAAATTCCCGGACCGGGCTATCGTACTCGTGAATCTGAAACCCATTATGGTTATTTCCGGACATTGTGGGATGTCCATTATTTTTATCGATTTATCCCATGAGCCCGCCACCAAGGCTTTGGATTTTCGGATGTTCAAACAAACACCCTTTGCCCTTTCGTAGGTCCGTAGGAGGTCCCTGATTACTTGAATGTCTTCTGGTGCTGTCACAAATATCGTGATGTCATCGGCGTATGCCACCACCGCAGTTTGCGGTACGTGTGACTTGAGATCAAAAGCACATAAGATCTATTTTGCCATTCACACATTTTGAAAGTCCGCCTCTCAAGCTCACAACAAATAACACACAAGGAAACTAAATTATAAACTGCAAAACACTATTCCATTCACAAACACTTTTTTCCACCAATCCGCTAACACACAACCGTACCGTTCCGTGCCTCTGCTACAGCGTGCTACTTTGCAAACTAACAGGGTCAATAAAATACTTATAAAGCGACCCAAACGCAAATATTAGGAGACTCTCCTAAAACAGAACACAGCACTTTGATTTCGGATTGCTGTAATTAAACTACAAAAAGAAAAGCTTTAACGTAATCCAGCTTAGGTCTAGACCATACACATACGTCCATTTACAGTGTGTTGATAACTGTTTACTATCATTATTGTTCCTTGCAGATCCTGATCAAAATTGTTCTTTTGAAGAGGAATGTGCTCATATCAGCAAATTGATGTGTCTTGGAGACAGATGTGCCTGTGCAGAAGGTCACTTCCTCAGTCCTGACAAACAGTCTTGCCTGTCACGTGAGTGCAATCAGCCCTGAAAAGTTGAAAGTTATTGAGTAATTTTGAAACTGGTGGAAAAGAAAACTCGCGTATTAAATGAAATATTATACGATAAGAAACGTACTAGAAATTCTTCTGGTGCATGATGGCATGTATTTCTATAGATAAGCACCAAATTTACGGAAGAACGTGCTGCCCCCACCTACAGTATACAGACAAAGGAAGCATTTTATGTGTATTCTACATGTCTTATTTTAGACGGTTTTGCTTTTGTAACTAAATTTGCTCCTGGTTTCCTTGACAACGAAAATAGAGTGCTACGATCCTTCGAAACTTCTGTCACTATTCAATAGTCGACACAACTCTTCATCCAAAAAGACTGGAATCTCCCTCAACACTGATGTAAGAAACTCAATCTGAGAAGAAATTTTATGTCTGTATAGAAATCTATCCAAGTTTTTACTCATTTATGTTATAATAATTTGGCACTCTATTTTTAAATACCAAGTTTCGTTTCATTTTGAAAATAATCTTGTTTTTGTTTCCTTCGCACACAAGGCTTCAACAGAACGTGGAATGCAAAATTTACTTTTTGTATGCCCCTATTTCGTGTATAGAATTTTTCAGTGTGTTTGTATTCGCTACAGCTACACAGGAAAGTCAGGTGTTTGTGCTTAGAACTTATAAAAACTTTGTCAAATATCTCCATA
>Ga0131853_10022348_pt1 | contig 11450 bp, 10 predicted proteins | sample TergutLab28metaG_FD_92764 | JGI IMG/M metagenome (GOLD analysis project Ga0131853, IMG submission 92764) | Labiotermes labralis P1 segment gut microbial communities from Petit-Saut dam, French Guiana - Lab288 P1 (version 2) (version 2) | ecosystem: Host-associated > Arthropoda: Insects >...
GACCGACGCGACCACCGCCACGTTCGGCGGGTGGTGGCTCGTGCCTGCGGCGCTGCTCGGCATCGTCGCTGCTCTTGCCGGTTCCGCAATGATCCGCCGCCCCGATCCCGTTGCTGCATCAGCCGCCCCGCCCCCAGACGCACCCCACATGGATCTCGCCGACACCGAGACCGTCGTGTGGACCGGGACCGCGTCGATGCCCCGATGGCTGGCTGCGGTGCTCGCACTGGTGCCGGTCGTGATCGTCGTGTCGGTCGCCTGGACCGCAGCCGAGGAGGCGGTGCCCATGCTGCTCGGCGCCGCCGTCCTCGGAGCCCTGCTGATGGGATTCGCGCTCGCACCGGTGCACGTCGTGGTGGACGGGCGCGGCCTCGAGACACGGTACGTGCTCACCGGCGGCCGGCGCCGGATCCCGCTCGACGAGATCGCCCGCGCCGACGTGGTGAAGATCGGGCTGATCAATCGGTACGGCGGCATCGGCTACCGGGTGGGCCCCGACGGCGTCGGACTGCTGGTCCGCCCGGGCTCGGCCCTGCGTGTCACCCGCGCCGACGGGTCCAAGTTCACCGTGACCGTCGACGGCGCGGATCAGGCCGCAGCGGTGCTGAACTCGCTGGCCGCCCGGGGGCGGGTGGCCAGGTAGCGGGCGGCGGCCGCCGTCGCGGCGAGGGCGATGCAGACGATCGCGATCACCGCGACGAACGTCCTCGGTTCGGTGCTGTACCCGAGGCGGTGGGCGACCCCGACGCCCGCCGCGGTCGCCACGACAGCGCCGGCGGGCAGGGCGGCGGCGAGCCACCGGGCCGTATCGGCGGCTCGGGGATCGCGCACCAGGCGCAACGCCGCGAAACCTCCTGCGACGGCGAGTAGGTAGGCGAGCACACCGGTGACCGCGTAGATGCCGAAGACGAGATATGGAGGTTCGATCTGCAGGACGTTCGACCTGCCGATCCCGAACTCGGCGAACTCCTTCGTCGGCTTTTCGGTGAATCCCACGTAGAGGATCGCGGCCAGCAGCGCGAAACCGACGGCGATACCGCTGAGAACTCCCGGAACGACCAGCGGCAGGCGCAGGGCTCGCCCCGACAGTTCGCGCTCGTCGGCCCAGGCTCGCAGGGTCTGCTCGGGATCGTCGCCGACCACCGCACCGGCGGGCAGCCCGTCCGCGTCGGCCGCGGTGAGTTCGGCCTTCAGTTCGGCGAGCAGGGCGCGGCGATCGGTGCGTCGCACGGCCGCCCTGCGCCAGATCCGCTTGGCGTTGCGCAGGAGCAGCGGATCGGCCCCCGGCTCCGACGGTTCCGTGTGTTCCCGGCTGTTCTCGTTCACGATTCTTCCTCCCCTGATGTGGCTTCCGCGATGGGATCCAGTAGTGCGGTGACGCTCTTGGCCACCGAGAACCATTCGGCGGCCCCCTCTGCGAGGGCCTTCCGACCGTCGGCGGTCAACGAGTAGTACTTCCTCGGTGGGCCCGATTCGGATCGGCGACTTTCGGATTCGACCAATCCGGCCTTCTCGAGGCGGGCGAGTAGTGGGTATGACGACCCTCCCGCCACCAACAGGTCGTGCTCGGCCAGCCTCTCGGTCAGTTCGTAGCCGTAGACGGGTTGTTCCCGAAGAAGTGCGAGTAGGCAGAGGTCGAGCACTCCTCGGAGGACCAGGCTGCGGCGTTCTACGGTCGGACTCATGCACAGCAAGATAGCAGTACCTTGGTAAGCAAGATAGCGATTCGAGAAAATGCCCCCGGCGACTGACGAGTCGCCGGGGGCAATGCGCGTTCTAGGAGCCGTCGGCCGGTTGGAGCCGCAGCGAGATGCTGTTGATGCAGTACCGCTTGTCAGTCGGGGTGGGGTAGCCCTCACCTTCGAAGACGTGGCCGAGGTGGCTGTGGCAGTTGCTGCACAGGACCTCGACGCGGTGCATCCCCAGCGAGTCGTCGGCGCGCAGGATCACCGCGTCGGAGTCGGCCGGATCGAAGAACGACGGCCACCCACAGTGGGACTCGAACTTCTCGGTGCTGCGGAACAGTTCGGCGCCGCACGCGCGGCACGAGTACACGCCCTCGGTCTTGGTGTTCGTGTACTCGCCGACGTGCGGTGGCTCCGTCCCGGCCTGCCGCAGGACGTGGTATTCCTCGGGCGTCAGATGTGCCCGCCACTCACCGTCGTTACGACGGAACTTCGGTTCGGGGAGACCGGAATCCTGTGTGGAACTCATGCCACCACGCTAATACCAGGCGGCGGGAACCGCGTCACACCTTGGCGGGAGTGGGTGCTTGCGCGGCTCGGTCTTCGACGAGGAAGTCCGGGTCGATGCCCCGATCCAGGCGGCCCTCCCGCTTCGCGGTCAGGTAACGGTTGACCAGGACCGCGAAGACGACGATGAGCAGCAGGCTCCAGCCCATCGTGGGCTTGAGGTATTCGGCGGCTCGCCCAGCCCCCTGGAATCGGTGCGAAAGCCACTCGTCGGCGCTGAGGCACCCGTAGAGCGCGAGCCACGCCGGCCAGTTGCGCATCACCGAGTTCCGCAGCACGACGGTCATCACGAGCGGGAAGAGCATCATCGAGTAGTACATCTGGCCGAGCGAGAGCAGTAGGAACGACGCCGCCATCAGCACGCCGGACGTGGTCGCGACGAAGAACAGCTCGTCCTGCCGGTAGTACCGGTACAGCAGCCACAGCGACACGAGGACCATGGCGGCGAACGCGATTCGCAACGCCCAGATCAGTGCGACGGGCAGGCCGTAGTAGGTGCCGTTGCCGACGATGGAGCTGTTGAAGTAGTCGCGCGACTCCGCCAGGTAGGGGAGGGTGTGGTGGATGAACTCCATCGGATCCGCCGCCAGCGGCCACGCCACCGCCATGAGGACGACGGGGATGCCGATCGCGGTGACGAACACCTTCCACTGACCGCGCACCAGGGGCAGTAACAGTAGTGGCGCCAGAATGGGTTTGACCGCCAGCGTCAGTCCGATCGCGGCGCCGGACCACAGGTCCTTGCGGCGCAGCAGCAGGAGCAGGAACGCGACCTCGCCGAGCAGCACGAGGCCGTTGACGTTCGAGAAGACGAGCGTGTTCGACACCGTCTCGGTCGAGAACGCCGCGAACAGCAGGATCGGTGCGGCCACCGAGTTCAACGTCAGGTTGAACATCTTGAGAAGCAGGTACAGCGCGATGATCACGGCGATCGCGTTCGCGAGGATGAACAGCCAGCGCGACTTCTCGGGATCGATGAGAGCGATCGGGGACAACAGCAGCGTGCCACTCGGCTGGTACAGGTAGTGCGGGTCCACCGAATTGAAGTTGGCGGTGTAGACCTCACGACGATTCAGGAAGGCCAATGCCGCCTGATACACCGGGGAGAAGTCGTCGGTGACGGATCCGTTGACCGCCTTGACAACTACGCGGTGGATCACTGTCATCACGGCGAGGGGCCAGAGCGCGAAGTTGATGACCTCGGCGGTGGTGCGGCCGGTACGCGGCTCGAATCGTCGAAGGAACACTACGGCACGGTACACCGCGCGGGCGCCGGGACCGGCTCCGCCACCCCCGAGGGTCATGCCGGGCAGGCGTTCCCATTCGCCGGGAGTGCGGTCGAGTCCAGATAGCGGACGAGTGATTGACGCGCACAGTCGGAGTGCGTCGTGACCGGGTGCCCGTAACCCGCCCACGCGAGGTTCGACCACGTGGTGTCCGCGCTCGTGAGGGTTCCGGTGACCGTCGCGACGCCCGCGTTGCCGACCACCGGATCGGCGGCTCCGGTGAGGACGAGCACGGGCACCGGCACCGTGCTCGGCAGCGGCGGCGGCGACATCGTCGGCCATGCGGAACACCGCATCAGCCCGACGGCGGCGTCGGCGCCGAACACCGGGTACCGCTCGGCCCACGACTGCTGGAGTTCCTTGGCGCGTCCGGGTCCCGGCCACTGCTGGCCGTCGCTACAACGTGCCACGAACTGCCCGTCGGTGTCGACGGCGGCCTGTGTCTCGGCGACCGATCGCTGCAGTGGGGCGACGTCGCCACGCCCGGCCGCCGCCAGCACGTCCGACAGCTCGCGCACCCGGTCGACCTGATCGCCGCGAGGCGATCCGAGGAACGACGAGACGGTGTTCAACAGCGCGCTCGCCGACACCGTGCCGAGCTCACCCGCGGCCGCGCGGTCCCGCAACGCCACGATCGCAGCGGTCGGGTCCGGGCCCAGCGAGCAGTTCAACGCAGCGCAGCGTCGGCTGAAGGCGGCGAGCGCGGCCTCCTGCCCCCGCACCCGCTGCTCGGCCGCGGTTGCCGCGTCGACGGTGGTCGCGGCCGGCGCGTCCAGTACCAGCCGGTCCACGTGGGTCGGGTACTTCGCGGCGTAGGCCATCGCGACCGCGGCGCCGTTCCCGGTGCCGAGCAGTCCCAGACCGTCCACCTGCCACAGCTTCCGGAGCTGCTCGAGGTCGTCGGCGGCGTGCGCGGTGTCGAATGCGAGCTCGTTCGGCTGCAGCGAGTCGGTGCACGCGACGGTCATGTCGCGGCTCAGCGCAGCCACCTCGTCGACAGCGGACGAGTCGCCGTGCGTGAACTGCCCGAGATCCTCGATGCCGTGCCGGTCGACGGTCGGGCCGCAGTCGATCGGGGTGGACGCACCGATCCCGCGCCGGTCGACCGCGACGATCGGCTGGCGCTCGAGCAGACTCGAACTCGGCCCGGTCGCCAGAGCCGCGAGCGTGCTCTTCGACGTCACGTCCGAGCCCGACGTGAGGACGAGCGGTGCCGCATCGGCGGGCGTCTGCGGCAGGCGGGCTCGCACGGCGCCGATGTCGAGGCGGCCGATCGCCCCGCCGGTGCTGTCGACCGGGGCGGTGAAGCCGGCGCACTCGAAGGACAGTCCCGCGGGACCCGGTCCGAGGCCCAGCGCTCCGAGCGTGGTGTCCTTGCAGTCGGCCCAGTCGAGATCCCGGACTGGTGCCTGCAACTGCGGGACGGGTGCGGCCGAGCTCGACGTGGGCGCCGATCCGCCGCCGTGCTCGACCACCGCGATGTCGGGCCGGTTCGACGGTCCGGCACCGCACGCGGTGCAGACGACGAGAACAGCACCGGCGATCGCGGTGACACCGAGCCTGCTCACAAGCGACTGCATGCCCGACAGCCTGCCAGGTCGGTCACACACCGCGGCGCACCCACCGCGTGAGCAACGTCCCGTCGTCGTCGCCGAGGACGTGTGCCCGCGTCATCGGCGTCGGGTGCGCGGCGGGGGAGATCGCGATCCGGCCGGCCGCGCCGGCCACCAGCTGCGGCGACGTCGTCAGACACAACTCGTCGACCACACCGTCCGCGGTCAGCGTGCCGAACAGCCCCGGCCCGCCCTCGCACAGGACCCGGCGCAGGCCGCGGCGTTGCAGTGCCGCGACGACGGCGGTTCCCGGCACGGCCGAGTCGGAGACGATCTCGACGCGGGCGCCCGCGTCGCGCAGCCGGGCCAGGTTGTCGGTGTCGGCGCGGGCCGAGGTCAGCACCAGCGGCGGCACGACGGTGTCGGTCAGCAGCCGCGACGTCGGGTCGACGCGCCCGCTCGCGGTCACCACCGCGATCGGCGGCACCTCGGACAGTCCCGATTCGCGGCGCCGTCGCGCCAGATCCGGGTCGGTGTGTGCGCCCCCGTAGTTCTCGGTGCGGGCCGTGCCGGCGCCCACGACGATGACGTCTGCGAGTTCGCGCAGCACCCCGAACACGCGCTTGTCGGCGGGTGTGCCGAGCCCCGCGCTGGCGCCCTCGACGGCCACCGCGCCGTCGATGCTGGAGACGAAGTTGACCCGGACCCACGGCCTGTCCGGGTCGCCCGGATACCCGTACAGTGAACGCAGGTCGTCGTCGCTCAGCTCCGGCGGCCGCCGGGTGCTGCCTTCGGCGCCTGTGAGGTAGGTCGCAATATCGAGACGGTGCACGTGTTCGATCACAGCACGTCGATACGCTCAGTGCATGCATGCACGTCTTGTCGATCGCAATCCGGTGGTGCCGGCCGATCAATTGGTTGCTCAAATGGTGCCCCCGGCGATGTTCGACGAGGTCAGCTTCGCGTCCTACATTCCCGACCCCAAGGAGCCCAGCCAGGCCGCCGCGGTGCGGAAGGCCGAGGAGTTCTCCCAGAAGGTCGCCAAGATCCGTGGCGGTGGACGCCGTGGCCTGTTCGGCAAGAAGGCGCCGTCGACCGGTGCCGGCCTCTACCTCGACGGCGGCTTCGGTGTCGGCAAGACCCACCTGCTCGCCTCGATCTTCCACAGCTCGCCGTCGCCCAAGGCGTTCGGCACGTTCGTCGAGCTCACCCACGTCGTCGGCGCACTGGGCTTCAACCGTGCGGTCGAGGAGCTGTCCTCGCACAGCGTGCTGTGCATCGACGAGTTCGAGCTCGACGATCCGGGCGACACGATGCTCGTCTCACGTCTGCTCACCGAGCTGTCGGCGCGCGGCGTCTCGATCGTCGCGACGTCGAACACGCTGCCCGGCCAGCTCGGCGAGGGCCGCTTCGCGGCGCAGGACTTCCTGCGTGAGATCAAGAAGCTCGGCTCGATTTTCGAGACCATCCGCGTCGACGGTCCCGACTACCGCCACCGCGACCTGCCGCCCGCGCCGGAGCCCACCGACGACGCCGACCTGCTCGAGCGTGCCGACGCGATCGAGGGCGCCACGTTCGACGACTTCGACGAGCTGTGCGCGCACCTGAGCACGCTGCACCCGTCGCGCTACGGCAAGCTCGTCGAGGGCGTGCCCGCGGTGTTCATCAAGGGTGTCCATCCGGCCGCCGACCAGTCCGTCGCGCTGCGTCTGGTGGTCCTGGCCGACCGCCTGTACGACGCGAGCATCCCGGTCACCGTGTCCGGCGCCAAGCTCGACGAGATCTTCACCCCCGAGATGGTGGCCGGCGGCTACCGCAAGAAGTACCTGCGCGCGACGTCGCGCCTGCTCGCGCTCTCGCGTTTCGAGGTCGCGGCCTGATCGAATCTTCCTGATGCAGCGCAGCCGTCAGAGGCTGCGCTGCATCACGAAGTCGTGGTGGGTCTGGGTGCCCACCCGGAACGTCTTGGTTCCGACCTTCTCGAAGCCGTTCTTGACGTAGAACCGCTGCGCCCGCTCGTTCTCCTGATTGACACCGAGCCACACGCCGGCGCAGTTCGCATTGCGGGCATGGTCGACCGCCGCGTCCATCAGCGCTGCGGAGACGCCCGAGCCGTGCCGGTCGGGCAGCACGTACAGCTTGCTGATCTCCGTGGTCGGCTGCAGCGAGACCGCGGACCGGATCTGTTCGTCGTCGGGGGTGCCGTCGACGAGCATCACGTAGCCCACGATCTCGCCGTTGCTCGTGGCCTTGAGGACCGTCCGCGTCGGATCCGTGAGGTACTCACTGAACTTCTCCGCAGAAAGCACCTCGTCGATGAACGCGGCGATGTCCTCCTTCGTCGCGTGCGGCGGGCACGCGAGCGGGAACGTCACCGCCGCGACGTCGGCGAGCGCCTCGGCGTCCCACAGCCCGGCGCGGTCCACGGAAATGGTCACAGCTTCACCTCGTGTACATCGGGTTCGTCCCGTAAGTACACCACTGTCGGCGACTGTGCCGGTCACACCCCGGTGGGCGCCGACTCGGCCTCGGTGGTGCCCGACCAGGTTTTCCGCGGGGCGAATGCGGGCGCGAGCAGGAACAACGCCACCGCGAACAGCAGCGGGGCGATGAACCCGATACGCAGATCGGTGGCCCACGCGATGCCGCCGATCACCGCGCCGCCGATCACGGTGCCGGCGTAGTTGAACAGGTTGATCCGTGCGATGACGGCGTCCGTCTGATCCGGCGGCGCGAGTCGTCCGGCCGCGCTGAAACAGAGCGGCGCCACGACCGGTGCGCCGAGACCGACCACGAAGAATCCAGCGATCGCCACCGCCGGTGTCTGCGCCAGCACCACCACGAGCAGGCCGACGACACTGATCGCCGAGCCGACCCGGACCACGGTGATCTCACCGAACCGGCGGACCCAGTAGTCGCCGGTCAGACGGGAGATCAGCGCGGTGATCTGGTACGCCGCCATCGCGAGGGCAGCGGTGCCGGCGTCGGACAGCAGCACCTCCTTGAGGTAGAGCGCCGACCAGTTGCCGATCCCGAAGTCGATGGCATAGAACAGCACCATCGCGATGCCGAGTGCGAGGAACGGCCACAGTGGAACTGAAAGCGGCGCCGCCGAGGTCTCCGAGGTCGACTGGTGCCCGGTGTGCAGCAGGCGCGGTCCGATCGCGCCGCATCCGACCGCGACGACGGCGGCCGAGACCAGCACGCATACCTCGACCGACAGGCCCAGCCCCGAACACGCGGACACGAACAGCGCACCGATGATCGCGCCCACGCTCCAGGCCGCATGGAACGACGACAGGATCACGCGCCCGTAGGCGTGCTGGATCGACACCGCCTGCATGTTGGCTGTGGCATCGACCATGCCCAGCCCGATCCCGTAGAACGCGAACGCGGCGAGGAACGCGGGTGTGGACGACGCGAGAGCGATGACGACCGCAGCGACGGCGATCACGAACAGGCCCGTGCGGAGCGTCGTCCGACTCGAGGTGGCCTTCGCGAGTTGTTCGGCGAGAACACTTCCCACGCCGGCTACGACGGAGACTCCGACGACGGCGACGACGACGAGACTGTCGCTGAAGCCCAGGTCGTCCTTGAACTGCGGAAGCTGGGTGAGTAGAACGGCCAGCATGAATCCCTGCAGGCCGAAGGCGACGGCCGCCGAGACCCGCGCCCCGCTAAGGGTTTTCGTGTTTCGAATCACTGGACGAGTGTCCAACATTCCGCTCCGTTTCGTGGCATTCTCGTGCTTCACTGCTCATCATGGCGGTAGAACGATCGATTCCCGAGTTCCCTGACGATTTCCTGTTCGGTGTCGCGGCGGCGGCCTACCAGATAGAGGGGGCGGTGACCGAGGACGGCAAGGGACGTTCGATCTGGGACGAATTCTGTTCCGTGCCCGGCAAGGTCGTCGGTGGGGAAACCGGCGACGTCGCGATCGACCACTACCACCGCTACCGCGAGGACGTCGCGCTCATGCGGGACCTCGGCATCGACTCGTATCGGCTGTCGGTGTCGTGGCCGCGGATCCAGCCCGACGGCAAGGGGGCCGTCAACGCGGCGGGCCTCGATTTCTACGACCGGCTGATCGACGAACTGCAGGCCGCCGGCATCACGCCGGCCGTCACGCTGTTCCACTGGGACCTGCCGCAGGCGCTGCAGGACGACGGCGGCTGGCTGAACCGGGAGACCGCACACCGCCTGGCGGAGTACGCGGCGATCGTGGGGGAGCGGCTCGGCGACCGGGTCGGCATGTGGATGCCGATCAACGAACCCGTCGTGCACACGCTCTACGGACACGCGCTCGGAGTCCATGCTCCCGGGCTGTCGCTCGGATTCGGCGCGCTGCAGGCCGCGCACCACCAGCTGCTCGGCCACGGACTGTCGGTGCAGGCGCTCCGGTCGGCCGGCTGCGGCAATATCGGCATCGCGTCCAATCACGCGCCGGTGCACGCCGCGAGTGACGCCGAGGCGGACGTCGAGGCCGCCGACATCTACGACCACATCGTGAACTGGACGTTCGCCGACCCGATCCTGCTCGGCAAGTACCCGGCGGACGAACTTGCCGCGCTGCTGACCGGCCCGGTCGACGACGACCTGCGGGTGATTGCGCAGCCGCTGGACTGGTTCGGGATCAACTACTACGAACCGACGGTCATCGCCGCGCCCCGCGACGGCGAGGGGACCGCCGGCGTGCTCGAGGTCGACCTGCCGCCCGGCATGCCGTTCGCGCCGGTCCCGCTCGAGGGGTACCCGACCACGGACTTCGGCTGGCCGATCGTCCCGGACGGCCTGCGCGAGATCCTCACGATCTTCCGTGACCGGTTCGGTGCCGCGTTGCCGCCGGTCTACATCACCGAGAGCGGGTGCTCGTTCCACGACCCCGATCCGGACGCATCCGGACGGATTCGTGACGAGCGTCGCATCGATTACCACGCCGACCACCTCGGGGCCGTTCGTGCCGCGATGGACGCCGGTGTCGACGTCCGTGGGTACTTCGTGTGGTCGATCCTCGACAACTTCGAATGGGCCGCCGGATATCGGGAACGCTTCGGACTCGTCCATGTGGACTACGACACACTCGTGCGCACGCCGAAGGATTCGTATCGGTGGTTCCAGGATGTGCTGACCGCGAGACGACGGGCCTGACCGAGCGGCGGGGAAGACGGGAGACGGGAGAGCCCCAGCTGTGGACGTCATGGCTGGGGCTCGGCATCGAGCGGACCGGGGAGAGCGCCCGGAAACGCAAGAAGGGCACCTCCGTATGGAGGTGCCCTTCTCGATGGTGCGCGATACTGGGATTGAACCAGTGACCTCTTCCGTGTCAGGGAAGCGCTCTCCCGCTGAGCTAATCGCGCGGGCCTTCAAACGGAAACCCCGAGAAGACTCGGGGTTTCCTGATCGGCCACAGGGGCCGATCGTGGAGCGGATGACGGGATTCGAACCCGCGACCCTCACCTTGGCAAGGTGATGCGCTACCAGCTGCGCTACATCCGCATGTTGTAACACCCAAGTTCTTCAGCAGCATACTGCCTCGAACTTGGTGCGCGATACTGGGATTGAACCAGTGACCTCTTCCGTGTCAGGGAAGCGCTCTCCCGCTGAGCTAATCGCGCGAGGTGGAGACGGGAATCGAACCCGTGTGCACGGCTTTGCAGGCCGTTGCCTCACCACTCGGCCACTCCACCATAAAAGGTCGAGTCCAACCTCTCGAGCGGATGACGGGATTCGAACCCGCGACCCTCACCTTGGCAAGGTGATGCGCTACCAGCTGCGCTACATCCGCATTTGCTCCGGCGGGGCGTTTCCGCTTCCCCGGTGCGGTGAGAACATTAGCGGACCATTCGAGAAAGGCACAAATCGCGAGGTCAGGAGGCAAAACCAAGATCTCCAGCGGCGCTTTTCCGTGGTCGTTCGGGGGAGCGGTTCGCGATAACCGGCCCTTCTGGTCGAAAACCGACGATTCGGCCGGTCTCGGGGTCGAGCGCGAGGGGATGCGCCGGCCTCAGGTTCCGGCGACGGTTCGACCCACGCCTCGCGTGTAGGTGCGGTGACAGTCAGGTGCCGCACCCGGAGACTCCTATAGGGGGCGCGCGTTCGGGCGGCGCCCGCCAGGCATCGGTGTCCGAGTCTGTGTCGAGGCCCCACTCCGGTGACTTCTCATAGAGGGAAGCGCTCATAGAGGGAGGCGGGGGACGCCCTGGACCCCAGGTGCCGACGAGGGGTTCTCGGACGCGATCCCGTCGATCGGGCTGGCCCCTCATTGGGGGCGTGTGGCACCGCTGCCCGGAATCCGGCTCGCTCACCGCAAGGAAGGGGATGCGCCCGCGGCGCTGCCGGGGCCGGAAACGAATGACAAC
>Ga0131853_10022351_pt1 | contig 11449 bp, 4 predicted proteins | sample TergutLab28metaG_FD_92764 | JGI IMG/M metagenome (GOLD analysis project Ga0131853, IMG submission 92764) | Labiotermes labralis P1 segment gut microbial communities from Petit-Saut dam, French Guiana - Lab288 P1 (version 2) (version 2) | ecosystem: Host-associated > Arthropoda: Insects >...
TTCAACTTTTTCTTTTTTTTTTTGATGTCGTCGGAAAAGATTCGGGGGGGTTTTGGGTGGGGGGGGGGGGGGTGTTGGGGGGGGAGCGATGAAAGGGTTCATTAGATGAAGCGATGAATCGATATCTATCTGTTCTACCTTCTAGCTTCTCGGTAAAATGTTTATACTGCATGTGTAAGGAACACCATCATATGAAGACTGCCGCGCTAGCTGACATTTTTCCCTTTTGAATGACTCATTGCTTATTGCATAACTTCCCTATGTTCAGGGATTGTGGGTTGTATTTTGCGCATCTAGGTACTGCTGTTTCGCTAGGCCTAGCTCTTATTGCACATCAAGGCGTACGGTGTTGTCTGCTTTGGTATGTTGTCTCCCCTTCGGTACGTGCATGTAAATGGAATTCTTAGCCTTTATAGCGACTACCTACGGGCTGGGCGGTCCCGGGTTCGACTCCCTATAAGGGGAAGATCTTTTTCTCTTCTTCCAAACGTCCGAACCGGCTCTGCCCCCCCCCCCGTCCTCTTGTTCTGTGGGTACCGGGTTCTTTCCCCGGGGGGGGGGTGGTGAAGCGGCCGGGAAGCGGTGATAACCACTGGTCCCCGCCAAGGGCCTTGGTGGCATGGTGCGGGCAGAGGCAACTGTACCATTTATCGAATGGTGGTAGTGCTGATACCAGTAATTAAGTAAATAATAATAATAATAATATCGAAAGCGATGGCAGCACGAATTGGGCGTTCTGGTCTGCTTCGATTCGGAATTACGCAGGAAGGAGTGAATGTTCTAGACATTGGTTGATTCTTTGACAGGATGGACGATCGGTCATCGTAAGGTCTGCCTACTGTCTGAATACTGAAGGGATATTGATAGATGGCCTCGCGCTATACCTGCAAGCATATCCGAACTGTAACGAAGTCATTTTCTGCCACTATTCGCCACCATTCGCCTTCCAGTACTCAGAGCTTAACACTGCTCTGGAGAAGGGCTACAGAGGTCGAACATTGAGGGTCAGGCAAAACAACACGCGCAGAAATTGTATTCGTCGTAATTTGCGTAATGTATAGATATTGTGCTTTCAAAGTTGACGGGGGACGCTTATGAAATGTGGTACTTTCAGTGTTCACCGTTGTACATAGCGTGTTGTACAAAAGTTCGGAATTAAATTACCTTGTTCAGCCTGTTGCGTTTCCCCCTCGCCCTCCCCCTCCCCCCAGATTAAAACTAATTGAAATGAAGATAAGATTTTCTAACCGTATGAAAGGGTTTTCCTATAATACTGACCTGTCTGATCATGTACCTGTTTACGGAAATGGTTGCATTTGGTTAATTTGGAATATGTCGTTGACCTGGTTTTGTCTCTCCTTGAACGTGGAAATAGTAAAATATTGAGCATGAAGGTTCGGTGGAAAAGATTTCGTCACATTTTCTCGTTATTACTCATTTCTTGTATTTTTTCTTGCCTGTTACTGGATACTTCCTGACACGAGAAAGAGTAATGCGTTGTGTTTGCCGAAAAGCTTCCAATTCAGTAAGTGTGCAGCAGCGATTCTCGTGTTGTGTATCCAGTAATATCTCGTACTGCCGTCAGCTGTTTTCATGGTTTATCAGTACGTTTTGAGATTGAAAGAAGTTTTCCCTTTTTCGGGACGTATTTGTTTTCTCTCTGCTGTGAAGCCATTGACCGTATTTAGGCGGAAGTTTTGGGGATTTAGTTTCAGGGCTGCGACTCACCTCACCACTGGAATTTAGTTTATGCATGCTAATATTTTTGCATGTTTCTTACGCTTTGTTCTAGATTGGGAATTAGTAACAGTGGGATTTGTTTTATGTGTTAAAGTTACATGCCTTAAAATCGTGTGGCTGTGTAATTTCTAAATGACGTTACGGAAAGTTTTTTTGCTTAAACACGGGTAGCAGGGCCGCACCCACGTCTAATTCTGCTTGACCGTTTTGCAAACACTCATGTTTCGCCATTGGAAGAATGCACAAAGGCATGTAACGTTCCACGGTGTAGTTGCTGTAGCATGTCAGCACTATTCCTTATCACTGCCTCAGCACAGAGAATCTACTGGATACGGTACGCAGGTTTCTCTGTATCAGAGTATAATTTCTAACAGTTCATGAATAAACAATGTTTCCTTCTCTCCACATTAGACATGGTGTACAGCTGATGTAACAACTTTTGTGTGTACAGAAGGAAAGTTGTTTCACACAGCGACACTGTTCCTTTGTGTGTTGTATTACATCCATTCTTTACTCTACACCATAAAAATTGCCACCACAGTGCATTCACTTTCCTGCACGTGGATTCGTTTCTGGGAATGTGTATCGAACCACTTCAGGCCAAGAAATGCTGTTAATAGCCCTTTAACGCTTTTTTTTTTCGCAAACGTGTTTTATGAAATGCAGGTGCAGCACAGCGTGTTAGGAAATGTGTATATGAAAGATCTTATCCCATGTTTAAGGGCTTTTCGTGCGATCGACTTAAATAGGGATTGAGAATTTGCGATCTGGCATGCCCGCATTTGATACTTTAAATGACCCATAAAGCGGCCTGGGTGATGGTGATGGTGCCAGTCCGGATGTTTTCATGTTTTAAGTTCCAAAACCGTGGATCGTGTTTATTCTGATGTAGCTTGAGTGGTACTAACAGTAGTACCTGTAAGTGAAGAGCGCTTGCATTTTTGTACGCGTCTCTGTTGTCCCTAAATACTCATCAGAACGGGAAGGAAGAAAACGAAAAGCCTTTATAGGGGGTTTATAGCTTTCATGTTAAGATTTTACTCCTTCCTGGTACTTTTCTGTGTCTTACATGTTTTTGTGTACGGTAGTGTTTTTCCATGTTATCTGAGTGATTTACAGCATGCACTTTGTACTCACCGCGCGTTTGTTGCGGATTGATTACGCCTCAGTGTGTCTTTAGTGGTAGTGAGTGTTAAGCATGCTCATGACGAGGTACAGTAAAGGGTCGCTTACCCGGTACGGCCTTTCCAGTGGTGCCTTACCCCATAGTCCACTTCGATATTAGCTTCTCTTTATTTTCTCGGTATTTTCAATTCTTTGAGCAGTGGTTAACACTTCTCTTTTTTCTGCAGGTAGTAAATACTGTGCTATATCAAGTAAATTTTTAAAATTCTTTTTAAATTTAGTGGGGGGGAAAAATATTTGCACGCTACCCCGTTTGTGTTAATTTCTTCTTTTTTTTTTTACGTAATTGTAATATATTTCGTGAGTTATCTGCTTATAAGATTTGACATTCCTGGCTCCAGTTGTTTGCCAAGAAACTGAAAGATATATAGGCTATAAATGTACCTTGGCTGTTACGTTTTTTTATACTGAACCAAAAATATTCTCGGTACAGAAGTTGCAGTGTGTGTTTGTATATCTGTATAAATTTAGATCTGTTACCACGCAAAATGTCATGAATCTGCATTCGGACACTAGCTGGTGCACGTTCGCACGACTCTGTCGGTACTGATTGTGTGCTGTGCGTGATATTTGACGGTATATGTGCAGCCAGGTTTAACACTACATACAGCATTTTGCCACACACAGTGTATTCGCGCGCGCGCGCGTGTGTGTGTCGTATGATTCTGACACGATGGGAGCACGTTGTGTACCCTGTGAGGTGCAAACAGAAAGAAGATTAGCTGCAGCTTTCGGGGGGATAGTTTCGACAAACCCTGGCGGTGAGGGGGGGGGGGGCACTATTATAATGCCATAAACGTTGAAGACAGTCCAAGTGTAGTGTCTCTGCTCTTGCTTAGATATGCAGATAATAGTTTTTCATGTGCATTGAATGGTCTGAGGTCGCGGTGGAGATGCCAGGAACGCATTTGGAAACCGTGTATTCTAGTGTACAATACACTTTTCGTTACGTAGTTTAGTTCTTGGCATGGTGTGTACATACAGTAATTATTTTCTCAGCGTGTGTCTTCAAAAGACGGACCACGTCACGTCACGGCTGCAGGTAGCATTGTATGCAGATTTACCCACCCACTACACAAAGTATAGGCTAGTATGAAAAAGGAATCCGGCTATGATGAAACTGGTTTTTCGTACTGCATCTCCAGACCAAGTTTTGTGATAAGTACTTTACTGCGGGTCTGAAAGGAGAGAGTTATGATAATGGTGGTGGTGGTGGTGGTGGTGGTGGTGGTGGTGTGGGGACTATCTATGATTAGACTTAATGCCTGTTCCTAGTGAATTGTATTTCATTGTCTACTGTCGTGTTGAGTAGCGAGGTCCCCCTTCTCTCCAGCGAAACTAGTAAGAAATTAGATTATATAGCGTCGGTGGTGTACGGATGAAATATGAGTATGTCGCATAGATAGAACGACACTGTCAGGGCGAAAACCAGGTATTCTTAAGAATCTGTCTCAGTGCCACATCGTCCACCAGAAGTCCAATATGGACTGGCCTGTAATGGAACCCTGGCCTCTGGGGTTGTTGGGTCCTAGGTCAGTGTGTATGGGATTACTGTCGGACAGTCTCTCTCCGAGTAATGATGCCTTCTGCAGTCAGTTTCAGGCCAACCCATTAGACGTGTACGGTGTGTGCTGTATCTAATATTTTGGTGGGCCTCAATTTTACGAGCGATGTTTGGTACCTGATTCCTTTCTCATGACTGCTTCGTTACCGTACCCGGCCTGTCAACCAAGCAATATGGCGTTTGTAAGAGCAGTGGTATCGACTTGTAATTGTGTAGGTTCTTCAGGCAAACACCCCTTTGCCGTGTGTCAGTTGTTGGGAAGACTTTGGCAGGCGTGTGCCGTCGAAACGTTTTACAAGTTTCAATGAGAATCTGAAAACAGGTGCGGTAGTCCTTTGCTATTCACAGATTTCCTCTGTATGAACGGAACTCTTTCCAGTGCCAGGGTGTTCAAATTATTCATACTGTGTGCAGGTGCTACATTAATTGAGGGGTTACAGCGTACATACTGGTGACCTCCAAGAACGTACATTGTTTGACAGATATTTTGTATTGCGTTCCAAAGCAGTGTTCGGAAGACATACTTCAGCGTGAGAAAATAAGGTGCAAATCTGTAGGCAGTCCAGTTGTTTTACTACCTTCCCCCCCTCCCCCCCCTCTTATATTCGTGCGGTTTCCTATATAAATTATAAACTTCAAGTTGACCGTCTCCCACAAAAGGTTGGCGACCCCTGCGTCTGTGAAAATAATTGTTGTGGTTGAACACGATATGGTTGTGGGGGAAAAGGAGAAATGGATTTTGTTATTATGACGTAACGTGGAATATGATTTGCTTTTGTAATACTCATCTTTTGCCATGCATATTGGCAGAACAGGCCGGTGACGAGGACGGGGGTAGAAAGAATAGAAGGAAACGGAAGATTCAAATAAAATAGAAAGAAATAGGTGGAGGGAAAGAAGGAAATATATAAGGATATTTCACTACATTACGGAAGAAACATCGTCTGAAAATTGTGTTTCTGTAAAATCTGAGAGCAAATTAATTTATTCTTGTTGTGTTGCGAGTTCGTATACTAATAGTAAAAGTGAACCGGTCGACGCGCGCAGGGACATCTTGTACGCGTGCCTGTAAGTTTATGGAGGTTGCATCGCCCGTTGCTTGGACTGAAGCCAGCAAGTGTCTCGCGACCAAGGAAGAGTTTGACCTCAGCACATGAGGGTCACCGTTGGAGGCAGGGCATTGCCTTCTCTACTACGCTTGCTCACTTCCCTGTTGTGTCCGTACTCGTCTGACTGCATCATGTAATGATATGCAGTATTCGTCCAGTTTCAAGTTCACGTCTGTCAGCAGGTCACCGTTTGGAAACCGCAGTGCAAGAGCTCCTTTATGGTCGATACACAATTGCTGGTGCTACTGCCACCACCACCACCACCACATTCCATTGGAGCAGAATCCGCCTTAAGAAGCTAATAGCCTTCTATTTTGTCACGAAAATGGGCCGGGACGTCGTGGTCGGTACAGCTACTTGCTACGGGCTGGACTGTCCGGGGATCGAATCCCGGTGGGTGCGAGATTTTCCGCACCTGTCCAAACCGGCCCCGGGGCCCACCCACCCTCCTACAAAATGGGTACTGGGTTTTTCCCGGGGGTAAAGCGGCCGGGGTGTGGCGTTGACCACTCTCCTCCGTCCAGCGCCGAGGTTAAAGAAGGAATAAACCTATACCACTTCTCCACCTCTGGGCCTTCGTGGCCTGTTCTAGGGTGAACTTTACCTCCTTACCTTGTCATGAAATTTCCTGAAGATGCCTGTAGATTTATTATTACCGTGATGGAAGGAATCCAGACACAGGTCCCCCTATTCCAAGCCTCGGTAATCAGTGCACATCCTCAGTCGTGTGACTTTGAGGTCCGTTTTAATATTATCGTCCAATGTACCTTCGTGCTCTCAGAGTGGTACCTTCAGTTTGTCAACTAATATTTTACATTTCTTATAATCCCCATGTGTTCTGTATGCCCATCACATCATTTGTTTGATAATCTTATTAATAGTTGACAGATATTACAATTTTTGCGGTTGTCTTTATTTCCCTCCCACCCCCACCTTTTGTTCCAAATGTTCTTGCCAGCACTTAGTGATGATGATGTCTGTGAACCTACAGAGGTTATACGCTTTTTACGTAGATTGTTTGTTGATACCGTCGTTTAATTTACCATTCTGTATCAGCTAAGTAGTATAAACGAAATTAGGATCATCAGAATAATTATCATGGCAAGATGGGGATAGACGATGTTTACACCAGACCTGCACATTCACCCTCTCGTACACATTCGCCGTGTTATGCCTCTTTGTCATTTTTAAACATTTACTCGCGTTAATTAATGTCGTGTAACTTGTGACACGAATATTAATTTACTGCAGTCAGTTACGTAGCGAAATCATATGATGTTGGGGTGACTTACTTTTGGGGTCCTGCAGGACTGTCTGGCAGTAAAATACATTTGTGGACAGTAAAAAAAAAAAAAAACAGTGTAACTGCCACGCGAAAATTGTCTTTACTTTTCGGTGAGATGGCGGTAAGTAGTGAATAATTTCAGGTCAGTTCAGTCCATTTTAATAACGTGCAGGCCTCACGGTGCGGAGCCAGTTAAGTAATACATGCATACATACATACGGACGTAAGTGCATGCATGCATACACACACACACAGGTACGAAACAATTAAACAGTAACTAGGCAGTTAACTGGCTAACTTCATGGAGCATTGTCCTTCTTGACAATCTTCATATTGTCAAGGAATTCTCCGAATTTATGGAACCCCAAGGTTAATTACTGTGTTCACAACGCCCTGCAATTTGTCAGACAAATCCGGTCCACTCCCATCCTGTTTTTTCTTAAGATCGATTTTAGTTTTGTGCTCCCATGTATGTGTAGCTCGTCCGAGCGGTCTCTGGCCTGCAAGATTTCCAGTCGAAGCCATGTATGCATTTATCTTTAACCCCCTCTTACACTTTGGTCACCTGAATAATATTTGGTGGGGAGTATAGATTATGCAGCTTCTCGTTATGCAGTAATGCAACATTCTCACACATTATAGTGAACATATTTGAACGTGGCGACGATGCGAAACGTTGAGGTCTTCTGTGTCACATTTAACATATGCGGAATGTGTACTGAAATACAATAGAAAACAGTAATGATTCTAATAGCTTTTGGAACTAGAACGACTCGCTACGGGCTGGGCGGTCGGGGATCGAATCCTGGTGGGGGCGAGATTTTCCTCACCCATCCAGACCGGCCCTGTGGCCCGCCTAGCCTCCTATACATTGGGTACTGGGTCTCTTTCCCGGGAGTAAAGCGGCCGGGGCGTGGCGTTGACCACCCACCCCATCTAGCGCCGAGGTTAAAAAAAGAGTAGAGCTATACCCCTCCTCCTCCTCCTCCGGGCCTTTGTGGCCTGTTCTAGGGTGAACTTTACCTTCACCTTTTACCTTTTACTGTGTGCAGTAGGAACATGTGCATGTGAGTTATGTTAAGAAGTACTTGGTTCTTGAGCGATATTGTGGCTCGACGCAAAATATTCTGTTACTGGAAACGCAGAGAAGAATCTTGTGGCTCTTTAATAGTGCAGGATGGTGTTACTGTTTAATGTAACCACTTAAGTAAGTTTGGAATTTCGTTGTGAAAGTGGTGATTCATAATTTGGAATTGGTTCAGTTATTTTTTTGTTTGGAATAGTCCCAGGTGTTCAGTAGGTCGTTCGTTCCCGTCTTTTACTCCCAGAAAGTATAAGTGGCGCCCGTTGTTGGGGTTGAGTTGGTCAATGAATTTCTGAGGACACGAGAGAAGGACGTCATGTGCCAGCAGAGGTGACGAGAACCGAACTGTGGTCTGTCTTGGAAAGGTGAGGGTTGTGTTTTTGTTGCTGCGTGTTGCCATTGTGGCTGTCATTTCGGGTCCTTTTGCTTGACGTCTTACCTAGAGTTTGAGACTGGTGAAGTTGTGCACGCCATGAAGGCATATGGAGTAGTGGAGGTGTAGCTCCACTTGTTCTTAATCTGTGCATTCGATGTAGGCGAGTGGTACGCATTGAGCAGGAGGCTTGACGCTTACCATAGCCAGGCTTAGAACACTTAAAAGAACAGAAAATTTCGTCCTCATCCCAGAAATCGAACTTGAAAGATCTGAGATCCTGGAAATACATGTAAAATTTTGTTTGGCCACGTTAGAGACCTAGGCGTAGGTAGTAATACATTATTAAATGAACCTTAAGAAATGCGGTGTGTGAGGATGTGTATTAGATTTACTATACTCATGACAGTGTGGTGGGCTGGTAATATTAAAATGGGTCTTTAGAAGTGGGATGGAGGCATGGATTGGATTGATCTGGCTGAGTATAGGGCCTGGTGGCTGGCTGTTGTGATTGCGGTAATGAACGAGTTCCGTAAAGTACGGGCAAATTCTTGACCAGCTGAGGGCCTGTTAACTTCTCAAGAAGGACTCTGCTCCATGGATTTGGTTGGTTGGTTGGTTATACTCATGAGAGTGGCCAGCGTTGGGCTCTGTGAACTCGATCATTGATATTCAGAATTTTTTGACAAGGGACATTGCTCCATGGAGGTGGTCAGCAGTGGTATAGAAGTCACCGTATTCTGTGAATTCTTAGTAACTACTGCTCTTTTGCGGTGCTGCCCTCTTATGGGTAGGTAACCACCCATTATTCGAGAGGTGGCACACCGCACATTATATGCAGTGTTACGATAGTGACCCATGGACGAAGATGGCCTGTACGAAGTGCTGAGGCGTGAGATGCTTTGTTATAAAACAGGAAAGGGATCTGTCAGGTCGTCGTTCCTTAAGTGTTAACAAGTCTCCCCGGTGTGGTGGTTCACGATGTGGGTCACAACCGGCACCGTTCAGAAGTCGCGTGTAACGAAGAACCGGCTTGGTCGTGACTAGTCAAGGAACAGGTTATTCGGAAATCGAAAATCGAAATAGAGTCGCGGAGAGTATCTGATTAATTTTGAAAGCCGAGTGTAAATTTGAGAAGTGATAGTTGAATAAAGAGAGACCAACTTGACGTCACTTGCTTTTTTTTATTTCATTATTTACTGCTCAACATGTTTCGGATGTTAATACATCCATCCTCAGGAGCCCGCGACTTATTTGTTGAGTTATTTAATAGGTTGTATTGCTCTGGTTCGATGCGTGTTGGTGTTACATAGTGGTTTGGCTGGGGTGGTGTGGTATCCGTATGCAGGCTGACGCACTGCTTCAGCCTGCATACGGATGTATTAACATCCGAAACATGTTGAGCATTAAATAATGAAACAAAAAAGCAACTGACATCAAGTTGGTCTCTCTTTATTCAACTATCAAGATGATGCACGTTCCAATAAACATAAGATTGAGAAGAGATCCTTGTAATGGGTTGGTCTAGAAGTATGTGCAGAGAACGTTAATGTGTGACCGGTATGCGGGATGTTACAATGTGCATGCATCATATCAGTCGTATAATCGCTAAAAGCTACCATCATTTCTTCCTCTCCCCATTCAACACCTCGGTTCCCACTGGACGGATTTTCGTGAAATTTGATATTTGAGGATTTTTCGAAGACCTGTCGGGAAAATTCAAGTTATATTAACATCTGACAAGAATAATGGGTACTTTACATGCAGACCTATGTACATTTGTGACAGTATCTTGCCGAATTCTTCTTAGAATGAGAATGTTTCATACAGAATTTTGGAGAAAATGAAAGCACACTTTTGTATTCAGTAACCCCCCCTCCCCCGAAAATCGTGCCGTTTGTGAGTAATTTGTAAAATATTGTAGAACCATATATGTCACAGTTAACAATATAATACGGTGCATGCCGGATAACTAGGGAAGAATACAGACGCACACGCAGAATATGTAATACTGCTTGTCCACGGCAACAGTGGTTACGCGAACACGCTTCAGTGTTACGTTATAGTGCATTGTCTTGTTTACCGTGACATTGTGGGCAGCAGGTTCTTCCTGGACATTTGCACCTGTCATTGAAACAGCGGAAGAGTCGCTTCTTGGTATACCGTGGTTTAAAATCCCTTGGAAGTGTGGGAAATGTTATACAGCCCTGTTTCTCGACGACAGATGTTTGTACCGGGCATATTGTATGGATATTTGTAAGGTATATATCTCGTTATGGCGCACTGCGTTATGTTGGTTATGATACACCGAACATATACAGAAAGTTGGTTAACCCAGTTTGAGTGCATCACAGAGCAAACGTATCGAAGCCAGCCGATTTGGAGAGAGGAAGACGATTTCAGATGTGGCCGTCGGGCGGAGCAGGCTGGGGCGTCGATGTGGGAAGTGCAGAGGAAGCCACATGGGTGTCCTGAAGATACCCTGATTGTGCCTTCAGTGTGATGAATCTCTACGGTTTTGTCTTTCCTTTGTAAGCGATATTTGAAGGCAGCGATGAAATGGTTTTAGACTGTTTTATGTACTTCCTGAACGCGAACTTGGATATAAAACTCTCTGTAGCGTCATGATGTTAGCGGATAGTTGGTACACAAATATTTGTTACGTATTCGGGTCTGTTTATTGTAAAGTAAGTGCTTTCAGTGAACGCACAGTTCTTAAGCCGTGTCCATAGGGGCGGACGTTCCATCTCTGATACCACTTTAACGAAATCCGATTAACCTTAAAACTGGGTAGTGCTGAAAAGCCACGTGCACTGCATTAAAATCCTCTGCATTCGTCAGAGATTGGTGTTGCGTCCTCAGTGTCTGGAAAACGAAATGTGAGAACATTGTTCTTTAAAGAGACCGGGGGGGGGGGGGGGGGGGGTTTTTAAAATTCGCTTTAATTACAAATTGTTTTTGCCTTTTTTGTTTTTTTTAAAAAAAAAAAAAAAAAGTTTTTTTTTTTGGGGGGCTATTTAATTAAAATTTTTCCCCCGTTTTTTTTTTTTTGGGGGTTGGAAAAATAATGTAAAAAAAATTTTTTTTTTTATAAAATATGTAGACCCAA
>Ga0131853_10022352_pt1 | contig 11448 bp, 14 predicted proteins | sample TergutLab28metaG_FD_92764 | JGI IMG/M metagenome (GOLD analysis project Ga0131853, IMG submission 92764) | Labiotermes labralis P1 segment gut microbial communities from Petit-Saut dam, French Guiana - Lab288 P1 (version 2) (version 2) | ecosystem: Host-associated > Arthropoda: Insects >...
CCAACTGATGAAATGAAAGGTCGTATCATTGGTCGTGAAGGGCGTAACATTCGTTCGTTAGAAACATTAACGGGTGTTGATGTTATCGTCGATGAAACGCCAGAAGCAGTAGTTTTATCTTGTTTTGATCCGGTTCGACGTGAAATAGCTCGTCAGGTGCTAGAAATTCTGATTAGTGATGGTCGTATTCATCCTGCGAGAATTGAAGAAGTCGTTGATAAAACAAGAGAAGAGCTTGATGCAAAAATGATGGAAGTTGCAGAAAATGCCATATTTGATCTAGGTATCGGTCGAATGCATAAAGATTTAATTCGCATTTTAGGACGTCTACATTATCGAACGAGCTATGGGCAAAATGTTTTAAAACATTCAATGGAAGTTGCTTATCTTTCAGGCATGATTGCAGCTGAAATTGGTGAAGATGAGCGTTTGGCACGTCGCGCCGGTTTATTACATGATATCGGTAAAGCAGTGGACCATGAATTAGAAGGTTCTCATGTTGAAATCGGTGTTGATCTGGCTTATAAATATAAAGAAAAAGAAACTGTTATTGACGCCATTGCATCTCACCACGGCGATACAGAAGCGAAAAGTTTGATTGCAGTTATTGTTGCAGCAGCAGATGCTTTATCAGCAGGGCGACCTGGTGCGCGTAGTGAGTCATTAGAGAACTATATGAAGCGTCTTGAAAAATTGGAAGCCATTGCTTCAGAATTTTATGGTGTCCATCGCGCATTTGCTATTCAGGCGGGTCGTGAGATTCGCATCGCAGTTTTACCTAATAAATTAGATGATGCTAAGACCCACAAATTAGCGCGTGAAATTCGTAAGAAGATTGAAGCAGAACTTAACTATCCAGGTAATATTAAGGTCACTGTTATTCGTGAAACAAGAGTGGTTGAGATTGCCAAATAAAAATTCATCCTTTGGGTGAATTTTTATTTTGACTAGATGATTGCTTTGGGATTTTTAATTCATGGTCTTTTAAGCATCTTTTTTGCATAGACTTTTCTTGTATAGTCAGATTAAGAGGGGGTCTAGGAATGGAAGTACTGAAAGTATCATCGAAATCAAATCCTAATTCAGTTGCAGGTGCACTTGCCAACACTTTTCGTGAACGTGGCATTGTTGAAATTCAAGCCATTGGCGCTGGTGCACTGAATCAAGCGGTTAAGGCGATTGCTATTGCAAGAGGCTATGTGGCACCAACAGGTAAAGATTTAATCTGTGTACCAGCGTTTACTGATATTTATATCGACGGTTTTGAGCGAACAGCAATTAAATTGATCGTTGAGGCTAGAGGTTAGCGACACGACTTTTTAAGGGGATTTAATAAAGTATGATAGGCAAGGTACTTGTGTTTTGCCTATTTTTACGTTGAAAGAAAATATCATGCTTATTTTGTGTGATGGAAGATGCGTAAAACGGCTCTTCCATGCCATTAGATGGCATGTTATTATATGGATTATCAGGATGAAAAATGGTATAATCTATAGCGGATATGAATTTTTTGGATTTTTGAAAAAATAAAAAGCAATCATGCAAGAAAATCTGTAAGGGAGTAAATTGAGATGAGCTATGATTTAATGGTATTTGACACAGCAAAAGCACCTAGAGCAAAGGAAGAGTTTATGGTGTGGTTCAACCAGCAAAGCAAATGGGAGGAGCCACATGATTATACTGATATTTCTGTAACCTCGCCGCCTTTAAAAAATTGGTTTATGGAAATGAAAGAAAATTTCCCCCCTTTAAATGGTACATACGCTCCGACTGACGAGATGATTGCAGAAGATGAGGATTTAGAAGCACGTTTGACGGATTATTCAGTCGGATATGACATGATTTATGTTGGCTTTGGCTGGTCTGTATCGGAGGAAGCTTATTTGCTTGCAAGTGAATTGGCACAAAAACATGGCGTGGGCTTTTATGATGTAAGCAGTGGCGATGGGAAAATTATTTTCCTAGACGATAGTGAATTAAAATCTGTAAGCAAAGAATCGGCTAAAAAAGCTAAAATAATTGAAGTTCAAACTCAAAAAGAATACCTTCCTCTCAATTTTTTGAGGCAAATTATCCCTATGACTGTTTGGATAGGGTTAGCGATAGCTGTGGTACTTTTTTTAATATTTTTCATTGTCGTCGGCGGGTCTTTGCTGATATACGATCTCACAGGTGTCGATTCATTAGGTACTTTAGCTGATAACCTTATGGAACTATTTGATGAATTATTTATGCAATTTTGGACAACCGTCTTGATAGGGGTTATCCTAGGCGTTATCGGAGCCGGCCTTATGGCATTTTATTTTCAAAATATTAAGATTACCGTTGATGACAAAGCAGTTAGTTTTTGGCGTGGAAAAAAACAATACCGTACTTTCAACTTAGCTGACCATGAAATCAGAAGTCACATTCAAAAAACATATCACTACTTTCTTTTTAAAACAACGACTCGCTACCTAACCGTCAAAAAAAGCACAGGAAAGTGGCGTAAAAAGTATCAATGTCACGGGATTTCAGAAGCCGACTTCAACAAGCTCCTCAATCATATTTGGTTTGATACAATACCAATAACTGATACTGATAGTGATGAAGAAATTGAAAAGGAAATCATAGAGGAAAGTAATTTTGAGATAGACGTTGAAAGTTATCATATGGCTAATGAGCGACCGGAATTACGCGAAGCAGTTGCTAAACAACTTGAGGAAACAGAAGAATACGACATTTTCCCAATCACCTTTCAAATTGACAAAGAAGCTTATATTAAAGGTTGCAAAAAAGAAATCATCTCAAACTTTGCTTTCTTGCTCTTTGTTCCAATTGTTGTTATCATCTTCATGCTCATCCTAGACCTGCCTTTTTATGTCATGCAAAACGTACTTCAAGACAGCTTTCCTGTCCTCGCTGTTCTTTCTGGAATTGTCCTCGCATTTGTTCTCTATCGAAACATAAAACAAATCATAGTGATACAAGAAATAAAAACAACAACCCCAACTTCCATAACGGTTGACCAAACGACGCTTCAACTAGAAAGTGATAGCTCTGTTGTTAAATTTTCGCTGAATGACATCGAAGAAATTCAAGTGACACCACCAAGCTACTACACCAAAGACAATCTTCATACCATCAGAAGACATTTAACCACAACGACAAAAGACGGATTAACCAAACGATTTTTTCTAGGAGATGCGCACCAAGCCAAATGGCTTTACTGGCTCAACTTTCAAAAATCAAGAAGAAATGTCTTTGAAGACTACACCACCTTTTGTCAAGTTTTACAAATCTGGCTTGCAGACGAAAACGAAAATCGATTTAAACTAGAATTGGAATAGGAGTTGACGAGAATGTATCCACTATTTAAACCTCTATGGAGAATTTATGTTATTTTAGGGTGGGGTGGTTTTTTCTTAGTTATCCTTGCACAAGTTCAATTTATAATTCGCCAGACAAATCTTTCGACTGAAACAGGTGTTACTAATGATGCATTTGCTAGTGAATTAATCGCTGTCAGTGTGATAGCTGTCATTATTTATTTATTTTGTTTTATGACTGGAGCACTCATGTTGGTTAGTGCCGCAAACAAAAAAGTTGCAAAGTTAACCGAAGAAACACTAAAGAGTTGTAAAATTCAGGAATTTATTGTGATTTACGAAAACTTCCAGAAACAAGCAGAAAAGCACCCTAAGCGACTAACCCGCGATGCGATACTCATGATAATACTCAATCATTCAGTGGGTTACCTGAACCTAGGAGACTACACAATGGCTAAATTAATCCTAGAAAAACTGCCAACATTTAAAGCTAAAAAATCAGAAGACATCTTCAAATTTTTCTATTTTAATAATTGGTGCAATTATTATTTAGGCATCAACGATCTAGAACAGGCACAATCTCACCTAGAAAAAGCACGCCAAATTCTAGATGGCAATGCCCATTTGAAAACAAAATATTGGGATTTACACACCTCAACAAAAATAAGTTTTTCCATTGCTAAAAAAGATGTTGAAGGTGTTGAAGTGACACTACAAGCCTTATTGAAAAATGCCAAAAATTCACTTCAAAAAGTTTCCCGCCATTATGGATTAGGTCAACTCTATTTACACGAAAATCGAATTGACGAAGCTTGTACCATGTTCAAATATGTTATTGAAAATGGGGGCGATACCTATTTTGTCAATGAAGCGCAAACCTATTTGAACCAGATTAAAAGTGAAATTAGAAATAGCTAGGTGACGGAATGATTACACTGCACCGTAAAAACTAAAACGACAGAGGTATGACATATGGCCTATTTAAAAAGCATTGAAAAATCCAAAAATATCCCACAAATTGTAATTGACATTACAGCGGGGAATCTTTCTGCAATGGAGGTATACTACAAAAATAAGCAGCACAGTATCAATAAGGGCTTTGAATTAGAAGATTTATGGGGAGATAGATGGGTCATTTCGCCATTAAATTTAGCTTTGAGGTATAACAATTTTCCATCAGTCAAATGGTTAGTTGAGCATGGTGCAAATTTGAATGTCGAACATGATTTCAGCATTTTAACAGCTGTTCGATATTGCAACGAAGATATCATTCGCTATTTGGTTGAAAATGGGGCAAAACTACTTGATACGTCAAAAAGGCGTCACGATACTAATCCATATACAGAAGCGTTACGTGGTAAAAAACTTAAAAATTTACCAGTCATACATGAATTGGGTTATACCGTAGAGGAATTTGGCGGAACTGCTTTTCGAGGTGAAGTTTTAAATAGAAATTATAAGGCATTGGAGTTTTTCGTAGCTCATGGTGTAGATGTTAATTATAGTAAAGCTGATATGATATTCCCTAGACATGAAACAGCACTTCACACAGCAACTATATGTGGCGATTTGAAAATGTGCAAATTTTTAGTTAAGCATGGTGCTGATATCACTTTAACTGATAAAAACGGCATGCGTCCTTATAACATTGCGGTGGAGCAACGTCACATTGCATTAATTGAATATTTTAAATCCTTAGAGGACGATATGATGTTTGACTTGGAATATAAATTATTGGAACTTGAAGCATATAAACTGCCCGACAGTTTGATTGAATTTTTGCAAGGCGAGCAACTACGTGTGCATAGTAATAAAAACTGTGATGTCGCATTTGTTGATTTCTTTTCTCTAATTGACACTGTGTCACTGGAAATCGATGGGCAATATTATTTGCGAATTTCAAAAGAAGTCCATGCTTATGAAACTGTTCATGTTTTATGGAATCCAAGAACAAAACAAATTGCGCTTTATGATGAAGAACATAACGAATTAAAAGACGTTGCATCATTTGATGATTTTATCAAGAATGTCGGCAAATATATGGAAAAATTTATTTTTGGAGATTGAACTAATGGTTTTATAGAGATCCCCTCCCAATGATAGAAAGCTTTTCCACAAACAGCTTCATTGTTTAAGGACTAAAATGGTTGGGACTAACTAGAGGTGTAAAATGAAAACAGAAATGATAAGTTGCATGAACAACACCAAATGGCGTGAATTTTTCGAAGCGGTTGAGGATGAACCAACTTTAAGCGACATTCCGTTTTTCATCAAATATTTAGATAATACTGACATATTCGAAGAAACATTACTTTTGGCCGAAATCACTGATGTTGGTTTATTTGCATATTGGAGTTCCTTAATTGATAGAAGGGAAACCGAAAAAGGAAATTGTTGGCTTGCTTATGGGGATATTGAATGGATATCTCTTCCTAACATTTATGATCCAAATATTTACGCTGTGATAAAAAGAGACAGAAAGCTTTTTGAAATAGACAACTATGCAGTTGGAAAACACATCATTGTATTGAAATCGATAATAGATGAATTAGGACAATTAACTTATAAACTTGATGAGAATGAGTTGAAATTATACGGCTATAAGTGGAAATGGCAATACATTGGCTGATGTTACAAATAAAGCAATTGAAAAGTTATGCACAGATTTAAGTTTAACACCACCAGATGAATACACTCAGTTTTGGGAGTATGAGGTCATAATTAATGAAGCTCAATTGGTAAAATTTATTCATCAAAGTTAAGCTATTTATCGAAAATCACATTAAAGAAATTGCTGAAAGGCGAAAAGAAAGAGGGCTAATATAAATGGAACTATCAAAAGAAGCATTTGAAGAAAAGATGTTGGCATTGGCAGCGTGCAAATTAACATTTGAAGAGTGGGAAACTTGGTGGAATATTCATAAACTAGCTGTTAAAGACATGGTAGTTCCAAGTACTTTTCTGCTTTTAAATACATTAAAGTATGGTGGTAGGGCTTGGGCAACAATGGTCGATACACAATGGGGAGCAGTCCGTTATTTAGAGTCGCAAAAAATTTCTTTTGAGAACTCAACACTGTACAAAAAAAAGGCGGATATAGAGCAGGCTGAGTTTTTGGCAGAAGCTGACAAAAAATTTAAAGAAGCTAAAAAGGCAAGAAAGGCGGAAAATGAGAAATTGAAAGCACAATATCCATTGTTATTTGAAAAGTATCCTCGCTTTGGGAAATCTCTCAAAAATACATTTTATGACGGCGATCGAATTGGACAAGGGGTCACAGAAGCAGAATTATCAACGACACCTTTTCAACTCCCAGAAGATATTCAATCATTTTTTAAAGTCGTTTCGGTTATTGATGTTGAAGGCATTACTATTGAATTTTCAAGCCTTAGAATCGAGCTGTTATGCGGAAAAGAATATCTTGTACTAGGTGAATATTGGAAAGAAGCAGATGGAGATTTATTGCTCATTAATCTAAACAAACCTCAATCGCCAACGCCGATTTATTATTATGCACATGGGTTGAACAAAGTTAAAAAACTGTGTGGAAGTATTGATGACTTGATGGAAAAGAAATTTAGTTGGTACAACAACCAATCGTGATTTAAGCTGGGTGGTGTTTAGTATGTTTAAAAAAGTAGAAAATACAAGTCGAGAACAAGTTACTTCTGATTGTTCCTATTGGGTGAATGAGGGAAAAATTTACTATGACGCTGATCACATTCGTAGTGCTAATTTTGAAACTTTTGTCTACGATGGAGAATTTGCCAAAGATAAAAAATACTGCTATTACGGTCCAATTCGGTTAAGGGATGCAGATGTGGCAACCTTTGAGGTGTTGAATTTCGCTTTCGCAAAGGATAAACAATTTGTCTACACCAGTGGTGGGAAGGCAGGAGCAACCAGAGTGAAAGAGGCAGATGTGGCAACTTTTGAAGTATTAGATGATGGCAAAGTAATCTCGTGGTACTTAAAAAATGGTGATGTAGAATATGTGGATGGAGGTTATGCAAAGGATAAATTTAATGTATACTATCAAAACGGTTTTTCTCCCAAAGTTGTAAAAAATGCTGATCTTGACACATTTATCTCATTAAACGATGGCATGTTTGGAAAAGATGTTAATCACGTTTTTGCTTATGGAAAAATATTAAAAAAAGCCAATATAGCAACTTGGTATAAAATTGTTGATATTGCAGGTATCAATTATTCAAAAGATGATAAAAGAATTTTTTATATTAACCGTGAAATGAAAGACGTTGATTATGATACTTTTGAAGTGATTTATCCAAACTGTCCCTATTCACCTCATCAACTTGCCAAGGACAAAAATCATTTCTATAAAAATGACGGTATTGAAACATTAGACGGGCTGAAAGATTGGGGTATTGCGGAATACTTTGAAACTTAAAACACGAAATGGAGTGTCTTTACAATGAAAATGAAAATGAAAAGTCCAATTGATTAACCTTTCTGATTAATATTAAAACGAAAAAACACAAAGGTTGTGATAACAATGCGTTGGGGAATTAAATGGTTTTTAGAAGATTTTGGCGAACGTGGTGCGATTAATATTATTGAAAACTTGAAAAATCGTGAAAGTAGCATGTTTGACCATAATATAACAAGCATTGAATTTGATTTTGAACGTGAAATCGTCCAGCTTGATTATTATTGTGAAGATCCAGAATTTCCGATAACTTTCACATTTACTGAAATCAGGTGTCTTTTATTAGGTCATTTTACAAATATCAACATTGATTTTCACGAACTGCAACAACTACTACAATATGATTATCCCGTTTGGAATTTGCGATATGATCAGTTGAAAGAAATCTTGGTTAAAAAAGCAAAAGAGTTAGCGGAATGAGGAAAGATTATGAGTTCAAAAAATATCGCTTACACAGAAGAGTATCGAGAACAACGTAGAGAATGGGACTACCTATTCGAAGACAAATATTTGAACAAAAGAATGAATAAGAAATTTAAAGATTTTATTTGTGCTGATGGTAAATATACGATAAAATTTCAACGCTATGATGACCCAACTTATAATAACGGAAAATCTAACTATGCCAAATATGGTTCAATACTAACTGTTTTCAATGATAAAGACGAGTATTTATTTGAGCAAAAAAGTTGTCATTATCGAAGCTTTTTTCGCTATATCGAGCATGCTAATGGCAATGAATATCTATTGTTTGCGATTGATTTATACGGTTATAGTATTTTAAACCTCAATACTCTGGAAGTTTATCATTACATGCCAGAGGAAGTTTTAATAGGTGGCGAAACCTTTATTTGGTCGAAGGCTTTTTACTCTGGAACTAATAAAATCGCAGTTGAAGGCTGTTATTGGGCTTGTGACAATGAGTTTGAAATATATGATTTTAGCGAACCTGAAAGGCTACCTTATCAATTGCTTGTCAAACATGAGGATTTAGAACCAGAATATAATAACTGGTTAAATCCGATTGGATGGGTTACTCCAGATGAATTTGCCTATGATGAAATTATTTATCACAAGGATGGAAAATTTGAAAAAATCAGAAAATCAGTGAAATGTTAGGAGCTGAAACGATGGGGCACGAATGGAAAATAAAATCGAAGAATAGGGAAATTAACGAGGTATTGCCGTTTATCAAAAAATATCTAGTTGATGAAGGTATTGATAATTTCAGCGTCTGCTCTAATAAAATAACTATACCATCATCAAATTGTGTGGGTTGGGATGATATGCAGTTTATTTTGGATGACAACCATCTTTATTTCATGCATCTAAATTTTTTCGAAGGGCAAAATATTGTAAATCAAATAGAAAATATATTAACGGATAATGACTTTGATTTGATTGTTGAAGAACTGTAAAATATGGAATAAAAGAAAATGTTGATATATACTGTTAGCAGAAGTAGAACTACAGAGGTGAAAAATGAGTGAATATTTTGATGATAAATTAATAGATTATGAGATAATCCTCAAAAAATTAATTGGCGTTTTAACAAGTGGTAATGAATGGTTTACAGTGTTTAAATGCTTTGAATGTAATAAAATTTATCTATTTGACCGCGAAGATGAGACACTTTTTCCAGACCCTAAAAATTTGCATATATTGCGATTTTGGAGTGAACCTATATGTATTGCATGTGGTGTGAATTTCAAAGGTCATATTGTTTTTGGAGAAAAAGCTAAAAATAAATTTAGGGTTACTTGGGATGAAATAAATTCAAGTGACTGGAAATGGATTATTAAAGTCAAAGAAGATGAATAATAGGAGTAGGAACAGTATCGTAAGGAGATGAATATATGATGATGCAAGAAATGAAAATACCAACGTATTTACGAAAATATATTAGTGGTCATACAGAAGACAAAAAAAGTGGACATCAAACAATGACACTTTCCTCGCTAACAGGAGATCATTTATTTGAGATTTGGTATTATGGAGAATGGGAAAAGTTAGGAAAACATGAGTACCTTGTAGATACTGAAGAAGCACCTGTATTGATTGTGGCTAAAGCCTCATCATCACATGAGGAGTTTGTGATTTTTGATGGTGCAAAGCACGGTTATAATGCCATGTTTGTTGATGAATATACGGAAGAACAACTAGCCCAACGTTCATTACAAAAATTTGAAAATTTACCATCTAAACTGGTTATAACAATCGGAAACGGTATTGATTGGGAGTCTGAAAAAGAGGATTTTATTGATGAAGATGGCGAGAATGTGACATTGCTTGATGGAAGTGTCATATCATGGGAAGATGTTGTCACAAATGCTTTTGATTATTTTGCTTTATCCTATATAGATGGGAATAACAAGAAAATTGAGTTCGCCGATTTTGAACTTGCATGATGAATGAAATAAAGACCGCGATTTCAGCATTAAGTTCGCCGATTTCGTGGTCTTCGTTTTGATAATTTTAAAATTGTTTACTTTTGATAAATTTTAACAAATCTTCGTAAGACATTTCACCGCTTGCAACATTCATGCCCATGAAAATGATATCTTCATCTGAAAATGCGATTCCCATTTTGTTAATCTCTAACAGAACCAACATCGCTTGCATTCCAATTCTTTTGTTCCCATCAGCAAAGCTATGATTTCGAATCAAATTGTATCCTACTCGTACAATTTTATCTAAATCCGATGGGTATAAATCTTGTCCATCAAATGTTTGGTATGGTGATTCGAGTGCAGAATCAATTAAAGATTTATCTTTGATACCAGCGAGACCACCTGTTCGCTGAATTAATATTTCTTGAAATTTGATTACTTGTTCCACTGTTAGTTTTATCATTTTGCAAGTGCCTCAAATGCTTTGATATGGCGTTCCAAAATATTTTGTGCAACTTCTTCGACATGTACATTATCGGAAAATTCATTATCACGGAACGCATTAAAATCTACCAAAATATATCGTGGGGCATTGTTCTTTAAGATGACTGCTGCACCATTTTCATCAACTAACTTTGCGACTTTTGAAAAATTTTGGTTTGCTTCTGAGATAGAGACTAAATTATTGATATTTATATTCATTTTGATCAACTCCTTGGTTTTATTATAACCCATTTTTAGGACGAATTCAATCTAAAAGCTAAAATTTAACGCCTTATCTACCTCATGCCAAAATTCATTGTTTACATCAATTTCAAAATCAAGATGATAGTAAAACATGTGTTCGATATTATGAATTAGAATCAAAAGCCCTTTAAACTGCTCTAATGTAGCTGTGACTTTAATAGGTTTCCAGTTCCCTGCACCATGAAAAGAAAAATAAACAGGAAATCCTACTTCTTTTTGAGTGAAATCAATATAAAAAGGGTCATCAGAGCTATTTAATGCAAAAACATACCAATTCTCTTGCCAATCTCCATTTCTATTTGAAACAAGGCAATTACCAGAAATAGGATTGAAGCGATAGCCAGCCTGAATTTTATAATAATTCTCAATATCTGCATAGACTGAGGGGAATAGTCCATCTAGTTTAATGTCTAGTTTAATTATTTCGACAATTTCATCGGGTATTTCTGGTGTTTTCAATTCTTTTTTTGGAATTCGATTTTGCATTTTAACCGTTGAAATGACGTCATCTCTTTTAACAACTTTAATAATTTCGGGATTTTCTAAAGTCGCA
>Ga0131853_10022353_pt1 | contig 11448 bp, 12 predicted proteins | sample TergutLab28metaG_FD_92764 | JGI IMG/M metagenome (GOLD analysis project Ga0131853, IMG submission 92764) | Labiotermes labralis P1 segment gut microbial communities from Petit-Saut dam, French Guiana - Lab288 P1 (version 2) (version 2) | ecosystem: Host-associated > Arthropoda: Insects >...
AGCCAGTAGGAATCGAGCTTCATGGGGCGACCTCGGCTTTTTCCGTTCTCACAGGCCCAGTTGCGCGGCGAGTTCGCCGATCGTCTCGACTTCGTAGTACTCATAGTACGGCGTGCCCGGCTCGTGGCCGCGCTTGACGAACGCCTTGTGCTTGATGCCCATGTCGTGCGCCGTCATGAGGTCGTAGCGCAGGCTCGACGAAACGTGCAGCACGTCGCCGGGGTTGCAGTTCAGCTGGTCGAACATGTACTCGAAGCCCTGCATGCGCGGCTTGTACGACTGCGCCTGCTGCGCCGTGAACACGCGGTGGAACGGCGCGCCGAGCTTGTCGACGTTGCTCTGGATCTGGTCGTCAGATGCGTTCGAGAGAATCACGAGCTTGTACTTCTTCGCGAGGCGCGAGAGGCCTTCGGGCACGTCCGGGTGCGGGCCCCAGGTCGGCACGGCGGTGTAGAACTTTTCGGCTTCGCTCTCGACGAACTCGACGTTCATGCGCTTGCAGGCGCGGCGCACCGAATTGACGACCACGTCGCGGTACGGCTTCCATGCGCCGAGCACCTCGTCGCGGCGATAGCCCGCGAAGAACGCGACGAACTTCTCGAGATCGGCGCCCTTGAGGCGGTCGCCATACATCTCGCGCGCCATGTCGGCCATGCGGAACTTCGTCAGCGTGCCGTAGCAGTCGAACGTGATGTACTTCGGCTCGAAATCGATCATGATGGCAATCCTTTCGTGTGATGAACCCGCTCCGGGCTCAGTGGCGAAAACAGGTGGAAGTGCGTCCCTGTGGAAAATTTAAGCAGCACAAAATTTGGGGTTGGCGTCGAATCGTGGGGCCTGCACGATATAAACCACGCGTTTGCAGGGGCCGCCACAGCAGAATCTGCGGTGACGCCATCGCGCGGGCCATAGCCGCATGACCGTGCGTTTTCGTGCGTGATTCGTCAGCATTGCAGTCAGCATGACGTCAGGTTCTCGTATCGATCAGCACGCTCTTGAAACGCAGGTGCGCTTCGTAACCCTGGCGCCCGAGATCCTTGCCCATGCCCGAACGTTTGTAGCCGCCGGTCGGGATCATGAAATCGTTGCTGCGTCCGTAGCGGTTGACCCACACGGTGCCCGCCTCCAGCGCGCGCACGATCCGCAGCGCGCGGCCGATGTCCGCGGTGTGCACGCCGGCGGCGAGGCCGTATTCGGGATGCGAGGCGAGCGCGAGCGCTTCTTCCTCTGTGTCGAAGGTCTGCACCGTGAGCACGGGGCCGAAAATCTCGGCGCGCACCGCCTCGGTTTGCGGCGTCACGCCGGCGAGGATGGTGGGCAGGTAGAAGGCGCCGGGCACGGGCGCGTCGGCGCGACGGCCGCCGCAGTACAGCGTGGCGCCTTCGGCCACGCTGCGCTCGACAATCGCTTCGATGCGCGCTGCCTGGGTTTCCGAAATGATCGGTGGCAGCGTCGTGCCCGAAGCCCACGTCGCGCCGGCGCGCAGCGCGGCGAACGCCTGCTCGATGCGCGCAACGAGCTCGTCCGCAACAGCGCGCTCGACCAGCAGGCGCGAACCGGCCACGCACACCTGCCCCGCGTTGCCCGCAATCGCGCCGGCAATGCGGCGCGCGACCTCGTCGAGCTTCGGCGCGTCCGCGAAGACGATTTGCGGGCTCTTGCCGCCCAGTTCCAGCGTGACCGGCTTCGTCCCGCTTTGCGCGCACGCCGCCATGATCGCGGCACCTGCACGCGTCGATCCCGTGAACGTGACCTTCGCGATGTCCGGGTGGCGCACGAGTGCGTCGCCGGTCATCGCGCCGTCGCCTTGCACGACGTTGAAGATGCCCGGCGGAATGCCCGCCTCGATCGCGAGTTCCGCCAGACGCAGCACGGAGAACGGCGTCATTTCCGAAGGCTTGAGCACCACGGCATTGCCCGCCGCGAGCGCCGGACCGATCTTCCACGATGCCATCACGAGCGGAAAATTCCACGGCGCGATCGCGCCGACCACGCCATAAGGCTCGGCGATCGTCATGCCCAGATGATCGTGATCGGTGGCCACGACCTCGCCGCCGATCTTGTCGGCGAACTCGGCATAGAAGCGGATGCCTTCCGCCGTGAACGGCACGTCCCACGCGCACACGTCGCGCACGGGGCGCGTCGAGCCGAGCGCTTCGAGCGGCGCGAGCGTGGCGGTGTCGGCGGCGATCAGGTCGGCGAAGCGGCGCAGAATGCGGGCGCGCTCGCGCGGCGCCATGCGTGGCCAGCCGCTCTCGCGAAACGCGCGCTTCGCGTTGTCGACGGCGCGGTCCACGAGTTGCCCATCGCCAATCGGCACCGAGGCATAGACGACGCTGTCCGATGGCCGCGCGACCCCGATGCGCGCCGCGCCCTCGGCGACCCACTCTCCGCCGATGAAGTGGCCGGCTTTTTCGGCCGCTGAGGCAGCCACTGCGGCGGGATCGAACTGGTCCATGACTGGCTTCCCTCGACTTGGTCTCGATGGGAAATATCGTAGGTCCACTGCCACCGCATATTTCGCCGACAAAAAAGCGCAATCAGCAGAATCGACGCGTTATTGACCTTCCAACCCCGCGTTTTGCATTGCATCACGGGCGCCGGCCGGGCGCGCGCCCAAACAGGAAGATCGTCCTAGTCAGCCACGGCGGCCAATGCGATAGTCACGGAACGCGTATACAGAATCTGGAGGCCGGCGTGTCCGACCCAAACCTGAACAGCGTCATTACCTACCGCGCATTTACTGCCGACGATCTGCCCGCCGCGCATGCGTTGTCGACGGCGGTGCGCTGGCGGCACCGCCCCGAAGACTGGCGTTTCGCCGCGCGCATCGGCGAAGGCATCGTGGCCGTGGACGAAAGCGGCTCGCTCGTCGGCACGGCTTTCTCGTGGTTGTTCGGACCCAACGCGGCGACGCTCGGCATGCTGATCGTCAAGCCCAGTCATCAGCGCCGCGGCATTGGCCGGGCCATGATCGAGCACTGGATGCAGGCGCTCGCCTCGCGCACGCTGCTGCTCCACGCGAGCGACACGGGCTGGCCGCTCGTCGAGCGGCTCGGCTTTACGCGCATCGGCCGCATTCACCAGCACCAGGGCGCGGCGTTTCAGCCGCCGCTCGTCTCGCTGCCCGCGGGCGAGCGACTGCGCCCGATCGGCGCGAGCGACCGGCCCCGCCTCATCGAGCTGGCAACGCGTGCAAGCGGCCTCGACCGCTCGGACATGCTGCCGAAACTGCTCGATCAAGCGAGCGGCATTGCGCTCGATCGCGACGGCGACCTGATCGGCTTCGCCCTCTTTCGCCGCTTTGGCGACGGTCACGTGATCGGCCCCGTGATCGCCCCCGATTCCCCGGATGCCTGCCGCGCCAAGGCGCTGATCAGCCATTGGCTCGCCTCCAACGCGGGCATGTTCGTACGCATCGATACGCCCGTCGATCTCGGCCTCTCAGACTGGCTCGAAGGCGTGGGGCTGCCGCTCGTCGATCACATCGAGAAGACGGAGCACGGCGCGCCTTTGCACGTCGATACCCAGTTCAAGCAGTTTGCAATCACGAGCCAGGCGGTGTGGTGAGCGTATGCCCTGGTTGCGGCTTGTCACCGGCGTTTAACCCGCTTTTAACCCGCTTCTCACCCACTCGTCACCACCCGTAATCGTTTCCAGAACGATCGAAGCGCCCCGCCCGGCCGACGGCGCGCTACCACCCGCGCAGCGAACGGACTACCATTGAAATCTCGTCTCGAGGGTGACGGCTATGGCTACCTATGGTATCGACGGTGTACGCATTAGTTCCTCAACGGACCGGGTCACACACGTGCGCTGGGCGCAAATCGATCCCCAGACGCACAATTGGCTCTCGACACCGACCATCTCCGAGGTGGCGGCCGTCACAAACGACATCCGCTCGGGCGCAGTGGTTTATTCGGTATTTACGCTGGGCGGAATGAGATTTCTCGGCCCGAAGATCAAGCCGGTGCCGCATCCCAACGGTATCGATGGAATCGATCTGGAAGTGCCGGACGGTAACGTCGAAAAATCCATCGACGATCTACCGCGCGTCTAGCGGTTCGTCGTTCGTTTTGCCGGCAGGCGGAAAGAAAAGCGCGATGCGCCCGAATGGGCGCGCATCTGCCGCTTTTCGCCAACGTTGATTCGTCAAGCAAATAGTTCGGAATACAGAATACTCGACCGGCACACGTTGCCGTCAGTTGTAGCCTAGTATCGCCGACGTGGCCACGTCTGCACGGTCACTTGGGTTGCCAACCAGCACGACGGTGGGTTCGTGCAATAACGCGCGGTATGGGTGCAGGAAAGGTTCGTCAGCCGCATCAGCGCCGTCCTGCTTCTCCTGCGGTTGGCTATGCTCGCGGTAGTCCATGATCGTCTCCTTGTGTAGGTCTATCGGTTGGAGTGGATCGCTTCAAGACCTTGCGAAGTCGTCACACGCATCGCGCCTGCGTCTTGAGACGAAACCATCAACCAGTAAGGTGCCCTACACACCGACTCAGCAAGTTCAGTGCCGTGGCCGCAATGGCGCAGCCCCTCCCAAGCCATCACGCGAGTCCGTGAGGCCATTCGCTTTGGCCCCAAATCGCTGCGCGGATTCAGGCGTACGTCAGCCGTAGAGTGCCTCCGAATAGATATTACATCACGTTGTGATGTTTTATCCTGTACCTGATTCAGGAGGAGGCCCGCCGCGATGCTCGACTATTGCGAAGTCGTAAGCTTCAGGCTCGGACGCAAGTCGTGCGTGACCGCTTCACGTTGCCCTTTGCGCTGGTCCGACACCTGTTCGATGCCGGCCTTCAGCACTTCCTCGCAAAACGCAATTCGCGTGCGGTAATACTCGGCCTGCAGTTGCGCATCCAGAACTCGCTGTTCGGCCTGGAACAGTGCCATGCGCAATTCACCTAGCGCGCGTTGAGCCTGCTTCTCCGGCGTTGCGGCATTGTGGGCAATCAAGTTTGAAAGCCAATGCAACATGGATAAGCCCCCCTGTCTTCGATTTCACGATCGCACGCGTCAAGTTTGATAACCGCCCGAACTGTCGCTGGGAAAAGACTATCAGAGGCGAAGAAAAGCAGTGTGTGCACAAACGAACGTGTTGTATAAACGATGCAAAAGGTCATAGCCACGACGCGCTTTCGTCGCAACGCTTTCTTCATACGTTGCCATCGCAAATAGGGAGCGATTCATGTCCGTGGTGCCGGATCAGCCGATCGAGTTGGGGCGCAGCCGTGACTATCCAAAAGCTAAAGGTTCGCACACTCGCGTTCTGCATAACGCTCGCTTTACTAAGCCCCAGCGTGTCTTTGGCAGACCAGGTCAAGGTCATGATGTCGGGCTGGTTTGCGCCAGCGTATCGCGACCTCGGTCCGCAATTCGAGGATGAGAGCGGCAATACATTGGTCACCGTCTGGGGAGCGGCGTCGGGCACGGCCCTGAATGCGATTCCTGTGCGGCTTGCGCGTGGCGAATGGGCCGACGTGCTGATCGTGGTCAGCTATGCGCTCGACGATGAGATTCACGCCGGCAACGTAGTGCCTGGCAGCAAGGTGGACTTCGCACGCTCGCCAATTGGTATGGTGGTGCGCGAGGGTGCGCCGAAACCGGACATCAGCACTGTCGATGCGTTGCGACGTACGCTGCTTGCAGCGAAGTCGATTGTCTATCCGCAAAGCGCGAGTGGAATCGATATCGCCAACGAGTTGTTTTCGCGCCTCGGCATTGACGGGCGTGTGAAAAGCAAGAGCCGCATGGTTTCCGCCGAGCGGGTCGCCACTGTCGTCGCGAACGGCGACGCGGAGATCGGCTTGCAGCAGGTCGTGGAGCTGTTGCCGGTGAAGGGCATAACGGTAGTCGGCAGCTTGCCCGCGGAAGTACAACGCTACACGGTGTACTCCGGGGGCATCGCCACCACAGCGAGAAATCCTGCAGGCGCAGAGGCACTGATCCGCTTTCTGTCCTCGCCGGATGCGGCGGCCGCAATTTCGCGCACTGGCCTCGAACCGATTACGGCGCCGCAGCCGCAACCGCTACTGCAGCCTCAACCCCAACAGCAACAGCAACAGCAACAGCAACCACTGCCGCTACCGCAACCTCAGCCACAATTGCAACCACAGCCGCTACCGCAACCACCGCCACAAGCGCAACCACTTCCACAGCCGCAACCTCAGCCTCAACCGCAACCGCAACCGAATTGAGCGAAGCAGCAGCGCTACCGAAAAGCGGTCACCGAAACCTCGATTTCAACTCGCTGCCATCCCTTTTTCGGCCAGTTCCTTTTGCGCGCTTTCGTTCTTGGACAGGTGCGTCAGGCCCATGCCGCGCAGAACGTTCGGCGCCTTCGTGTACTGGATGTTGTCGTAGCCCACGATCTCGATGCGATTGCCCCATGGGTCGCGAAAATCCAGAAACGGACCGTCGAGCGTCTTCACGCCTGCCGCCTTGAGTGCCGCGCGCGCCGCCTCCTTGTCATCGACAACAAGGCCGACATGCCGGCCATCATCAGCGGGCTGTTTGCGCCCCGCCTGCAACGCGATGAATTGATCGCCAAGATCGATGAAGGCCATCGTCTTGCTCTTGCCGCGCAATTGAAAGTCGAAGATGCGGCCATAGAAAGCCAGCGCCTCCTCGATATCGCCGACTTCCAGCGCGACGTGGTTGAAGCCGATCGCGCGCGGCTTGGTGGTTGAAGTGTCAACCATTTCCCCCTCCTTCTGCAGCCAGTGCATAGCGTTCGCAAATTCGCCCGGAACCGAAATTCCGGCGAGACACCTCAAGTATGGGGATTGAAGTCGTCTCGCACTAGCCAGTCAAACAAGATTTGTTTGAGCCATTCTTGAATAAAAATCGTACCCGATGCGGCGCGCGTGCGTAGCGTAACCTATGATGGTTCGAGCGCAATGAGCCGGCAAACCGTGAGGGCACCAGCACCATGGACAGGACAGAGCGGACCATCAAGTGGCGCAGTTTGCCAAATGTAAGCAACGACGCGAACGAGCCACACAATCCACTGCCTGCGGTCTGTGACGTCTCGGTGACGAATGTTTGCAACGCTGCGTGCGACTTCTGCGGCTTTTCGCGCGAGAAGAAAATGGCAGGCCCGCGCCGCTATCTCGATCCCGATGCGTTCGAGCGCGCGATGCCGATGCTGCGCAGACGCAAGATTCGCTACATGACGCTGCAGGGCGGCGAGCCTCTCGTCCACCCGCAGATCGAATCGCTCGTCAGCTCGGCCACGAAAGCCGGCATCCAGTGCGGCGTGATCACGAACGGCTGGTTCCTCCCCCGCCACATCAAGCAACTGGCCGCCGCCGGCCTCAAGCGGCTGCTGATATCGATCGATAGCGCGGACATGAGCGAGCACGAGCACAATCGCGGCCTGCCAGGCCTTGCGGCCCGCATCCGCGAGGGCATCGCCCAGGCGCACGCTTTCGGCATCCCGGTCTGCGCAACGGTGACGGTGAGCCATCTGGTCCGTTACGCAGCGCTTCCCGAAACACTCAGCCATCTTGGCTTCGACTCTGTGGTGTTTTCCTACCCAAGGCGCGACGCATTCGGTTCCACATCGCTTGTTTACGACGAAAATTCGAAGCTTGTCGACCTCAGCCGTGACGAACTACTCGAAGCATTGAGTGCAATCGATGGCCTCAAAAAGCACTTTCGCGTGATGGACCCGAGCGCCGCGCTGGATGAGGTCGCACGGTTCGTGCGCGGCGAACAGCAACTCATTCCGTGCATCGCCGGGAGCAAGTATTTTTATATCGACTGGAACCTCGATGTCTGGCGTTGCGAACCGTGGCATGAGCCCATGGGCTCTGTGTTCGACCTCGACCGCCTGCCCGATCAACGCGAGCCGTGCAACGCCTGCATGATGGGGTGCTACCGGCATGCCAGCGTGCTGATGCACGGCGCCAAGGCGGTCACGGACTCGGTCTATGCGCTGGGCAGGGGCGAACTCCGCAATGCTGTCGGCTTGTTGTTCCAGCGCGGTGTGGCGTATTCGCTGTGGGCGCTCGCCACGGAAGAATTACCTCGAACGGCGCTTACCGCATTGGCGGGACGGCCCGGCGCGCGCCGTTCATCGCCGCAAGGCGCATGAATTGAGGCTACGGGCAAATCACCGTCATGTTGAATGGGCCGCCGTTCGCCGCTGCATGTGCGACGGCCTCGTTCGCATCGTCGAGCGCGAAGGTCGTCACGTCGAAATGGCGCAGATCGAGCAGTGCCCCGTGAATCAAACCTGCCATTAGCGTCACGGCGTGCGTTGGGTACATCCACTTGCCCCGCAACGTGATGTCATTGCGCATGATCCACGGATAAGGCAGTTCGAGCCCGGCTCCACCGAGCATGCCGACACCGCCCATCAGGACCACGCGCCCGTATGGGCGGACCGCCATCACCGCGGCGCGCACCGTCGTCGCGGGGACCGAAGGCGGCATCAGGTCCATCACGCAGTCGATCGGCCCAGGCGCCGCCTGTTGCATGCGTTCGCGGTCCGTTGCTTCGTCGCCGGAAAGCGCCACGGTTCTCACGCGCTCGCCGAATTTGCGCGCCAGCTTGTCGAGCGCCTGCACGTTGCGCCCAAGTGCAACGACGCACCGCGCGCCCATGGCGAGCGCCAGCGCGACGCACGCGCTGCCGAAGTTGCCGGTCGCGCCGCTCACGAGCAGGATCTCGCCCGCCCGCAGATCGGACGCGAGCAGTCCGCCATAAGGCACGAGCAGCGTATTGAGCGCACACCATCGCGCAGCGTCGGCCGGATCGATGTCGCCGATACGCACCGCGTTTTCGGTCGGCACCCTTAGCTGTTCCGCGAACGGGCCGTCATGAAAATAGCGCTGCAATTTCTGGCCGCCCTCGCCCCGCGCGCTCCAGCCCTGCAGCACGATGTCGGGCATGAGCGCGTCGTCGCGAGCACGCACCGTCGGATCGCAGAACACCCAGTCACCCGGTTGCAGTTTCGTCGCATCCGGGCCGATGGTCCGCACCCGGCCGATCGCGCCGCAGCCTGGCACGATCGGCAGTTCGATGGGATAGCGGCGTTCTCCGCTGAACACTTCCTGCGCATAGGACAACACCGGCGCCGCAACGACGTCCACGACGACCTCGCCGGTGCCTGCAGAGGGATCCGGTATCTGTTCGATCGCGAGCGGCGTGTTGAGGGTTTTCAGAATGGCAGCTTTCATGGCGCTTCCAGAAGGGGGAAAGCGCCGATTCTGGCAGGCTTAGAATGGGCAACAAGGCCCGCTGCGATCCCAGGATTGCGCACTCCCACCCTGCACGAAGCGAACGCGATGACAGCCACGACACAAACCCAATTCGGCGATTTTCTGCGCTCCCGGCGCAAGAGGCTGAGCCCCGACGACGTTGGCCTGGGCGGCGGCCGGCGCCGCCGCACGCCCGGCCTGCGGCGTGAAGAAGTCGCGGAACTCGCGGGCATCGGCGTGGACTGGTATGTCCGGCTCGAGCAGGGGCGCGCGGTCAGCCCTTCGGATGCGACGCTCGATGCGCTTGCCCAGGCACTGCGGCTCGACAAGGCCGAAGCCGCCCATTTGCGCGCGCTCGCGCAGCGCGGCGAGCCGCGCGTCTTCGCCCGCGAGAGCGTGCCGCCGACCCTTGCGCGGATCGTCGCCAGCCTCGGCCTGCCCGCTTACGTCACGGGCCGGCGCTGGGACATCCTCGTGTGCAACGAGGCCGCCTCCGATCTGCTTGGCTTCGATCGCCTCGCTGCGGAAGATCGCAACATCATGATCTACATGTTCATCGAACCCGAGGCACGGCGGCTCTTTGGCGCTAGCTGGTCCGATGAAGCCCGCCGCATGATCGCGCTGTTTCGCACGAGCCACGACCTCTATGCGGGCGACCCTGCGTTCGTCGAGCTGGTCGAGCGCCTGCGTTCAGGCAGCGAGGAGTTCGCGAGATGGTGGGATGCACACGACGTGCGCAGCGGCGCGTCGGGGCAGAAGGTCCTGGCGCACGCGCAGCGCGGTACGCAGCGCTACGAGTACGCAACGTTTCAGGCGAACGACGATCCGGCGCTGAAGCTCGCAATCTACACACCGGTCGGCGCGGATGCCGTTTAGCCTGTCGCCGCAACCAGCGTATGGTGCGCCCGCTTGCCGGCATGGTGTTTGACGCTCTGCCGGTGCGCACCGGACGTCGGAGCGCTCCGGTACGATGCGAGCCGCACACTGACGCCGTGCGAACGCGCGAGCATCGAATAGTGATGATGCGCACGGGCGCTTGCGTAATAGCGCGGTTCGACGACCGGCGTGTCGTCGCCGTTCAGCCATCGCCGTATCGTGACGAGATCGGCAGAGCGTCCCCACGAGGTTCGCGAGCCGAGCAGCGCAATCATCACCTGCCCGTTCGGCATGTTCGCATCGACCACGATGCAGCGCCCCGCCTCGCGGATATAGCCTGTCTTTGCGACCAGCACGTCCCAGTCGGCTGAGCTCACTATCGGGTCGGTGTTGTGATAGAACCGCGTCCTCGTGCCGATCGCCTCTTCGTAACGGGGAAGCGTCGTGTATTCGCCGATCAACGGATAGCGCGCCGCGGCGTCCGCCATCTTCACGACATCGCGCGCCGTCGAGAGATTCTCGGGCGAGAGCCCGCTCGGATCGTTGAAGTGCGTATTGGTCATATTCAGCGCGCGCGCCTTTTCATTCATCTGCCGGATGAACGCCGGCTGGCCGCCCGGGAACGCATGCGAAAGCGCGGAGGCAGCGCGGTTCTCCGACGCCATCAGCGCAAGACGCAGCATCTCTCCTCGCTCGAGCGACGCACCGATAGGGATGCGGGACCCCGTATGCTTGAGCCGATCGATGTCGTCGTTGTCGACGGTCACCGTGTCTCCCAACGGCTGGGCACTGTCCAGCACGACCATCGCCGTCATCAGCTTGGTGAGCGACGCGATCGGCTGGGCGTCATCGGCATTCTTTTCTAGCAGGACTTCGTGGCGCGCGACGTCATACACGATCGCGCTGTGAGAATAGAGGAACGGCGTCTCGCCCCACGCGACGAACGGCGCCGAAGCGAGCAATAGCGCGCTGAGGAGTTTTTTCATGGCGTTCACACCCTGGGACGGCAATCAGGCGATGGCGGGTCCAACGTGCAACTGATCCCCAACGATTCAACTGTAGTTGCTCGTTGCACGAATGAGTGTGGGAAAGAGGACAGAATTCTTGTCCTCCATGCCGACTATTCAGCGGCTTGCGAAAATTCCTCGGGCGTCAGGCAGACAGCCGTTCGACAATCTCATCGAACGAAGGCCGCCTGTCGACTTGCTCGGCGAAACAGTCCGCAATCAGCGCATCGAACCCGGCGTCGCGTTCATTAGCCTCTCCGGCCAAACGTTGCGCGAGTTCTTCCAGCAAGCAGCCGAACGCGCGTACCTCGATGCGCTCGAGCGCCTGCGACTGTGCGCGATCGTCGATATCGTGA
>Ga0131853_10022354_pt1 | contig 11447 bp, 7 predicted proteins | sample TergutLab28metaG_FD_92764 | JGI IMG/M metagenome (GOLD analysis project Ga0131853, IMG submission 92764) | Labiotermes labralis P1 segment gut microbial communities from Petit-Saut dam, French Guiana - Lab288 P1 (version 2) (version 2) | ecosystem: Host-associated > Arthropoda: Insects >...
GAGTATATACCATGTTTAAAATATTCACTACCTATATTTGTTGAATAAATATATAAAATGCAACTTTAGAGGTTAGCGGTGCGGTACGACCACTATAGTTGACATTAGGCGTCAAAAGGTTAAACACTATATCAATGACAGACACTATCTGCTGCGAAATCAGACTCCAAAAATCCCAAGCCCTTCTCAAGACGACATTCTGTGTTGCCGTTGTCACGTACTTTGGCGTCTCGCGATTGAAACAAGGAACCACAGCAAAGTGCAGATAACATGACATGGAAAAGACAGTGACTTCGTTAATTCGAAATTCCTACAGCACAGATTTCCAGTTCTACAACTGTCTTGTGTTGTTCATTTGTATTGAGGGAATGCGAGAGCCAAACACAATTTAGCCGATGGGTTAGCTTGCACGTGGTTGGTCAAAAGTTCGAACGCTACTGAAATCGGCATTGCTCCGTTCTTTACAGTTTTAAGGCCTTGCCTATGGTTGTTACTTTCTGGTAGTAGTGGTACTGGTGATGGAGTTGGTAGTAGTAGTAGTAGTAGTAGTAGTAGTAGTAACCATTTTTAGGGAAAGCTGAAGCAGGCAAACTTTCGGAAAGCATTAAGATGATCAATTTTTACATTCTTATAACAAAAGCCAACAAGATGCACTATTTCTCAACTTTATTTTGGTAAACTAATCTACATGTTTCGGACAGACTTACTGTCCGTCATCAGGGGTCTTAATACTGTATTCACAGCAATTGGTATTTGTCGTACTGGTTGTGTTGCCTGTCTGCAAGCAGACAGGCAACATAAAGTTGAGAAACAGTGCATCTTCTTGGCTTTTATTGTAAGAATATATCACGATGCACGGTCCTCTGAATGTCAAATTCAATTTTTAACGTATTCTTTATCACACAATTCTTGTATACTTTGCATGGCCTTTTGTAGATTCTTCTTAAGAATTTCATCACGCATTTCGCTAATTTTGAGCTCTCCTATCCACTTGCAGTCATAAAAGCACACTGAAGGTTTTTAATGGATAAAGTCTTGATGGCGGCTTATATAGGGCTGAAACTATTCGCCTAAAAGTACTTGTACTGTGACGTTGTGTATGGCTGTATAGTGAACGATATACACTGGATTAGGACCGTTGTTAAAATCCATTGCGACCTTTTTCCTTACACTAGACCCAGAGCTGGAAGCAAAGATTTTCGCATGGCCCCTATGCTGTTGCTTCGCATACCCTGCCGTAATTGGGCACACGTTTAACCGATCTGCCATCTTACACCTATATACATCATTTCAGACCCTATATATATATATATATATATATATACATACATATACAAAACGCATCTCCCATGCAGGACACCATGTGGACACCAGCACAGCAAGCACGTGTCTGGGGCCCACATTTCCAGTGGCGGCAATCAAAATGTATAGCAGGCAGAAGCTGTTACAATTCACTTAACTACGAATCTCCTTCCTTTCATTTTTCTAAATTTTAAGGAGTCCAAAATAATTTCTCCAAAATGCAGACAAGTTTGGATAAGAAATGAAAAAGTAGCCGCGTGAGGGAAGGTGGAGGGGGTATTTTTTTTTTTTTTTTGCTTCAGGCGGCAGAAGAAGAGGCATGGACATGGTGGTGTTCCCACATCGAAAGTTCGTGCTTTCCAAGTGGTATGGAGATTCGGTAAGAACGCTTTCTTTCCCAGCGCATACCCAACAGCTCCCGAAGCAACAGCGAGACAAGACACAATATGTATATACGCTCTTTAATCGAACGCTAGAGGAACAGTGTTTGTCGCCTAGGCCATAACCCAGCAGTCTGCGTTTCGAAACTCGACCAAGAGGTTTTTCATGGTTTACCGAAAGTCGTCCAGACATTGTGTCAATTAGTTCAAGTCGCAGTCTGTCTTACAACAGGTCCATAAGGTAAAGGTGCATCGTTGTTACAGGCACTGATGCTCTGTACAGGCCGTACGGCCCATAGGGGGAGTAGAGGTATAGCTCTACTCTTTCGCGGCCACAGCACTAGAAGGGGGTGAGGTGTCAGCGTCACGCCCCGGCCGCTCTTTACCCCCGGGGAAGACCCGGTACCCATTGTACAGGAGGCTGGGTGGGTCCCAGGGCCGGTCTGGACAGGTGCGGAAAATCTAGCCCCCACCGGGATTCGACCCCTGGGCCGTCCAGCCTCTAGCCAGTCGCTATACCGACTTAGCTATCCGGTCCACACAACAGGTCCATAGCCTCTTCCAAACTGACTTCTCCACAGACTGCTATCTAGCGTTTGTTCTTTGAATTTACAACACCCTCCCGCTTCCTTAAGGTCGTCCAGCAGCTGCTTACGTCTTCATCCTCGTCTTCTCTAAATTTTAATAGGAGCCATCCCATTTTGTTGCAATATTGTAATAATTTATTACGTCAATAACACAACACATATTAATCAGCAACTTCTAAAATTTAAAATCTTGGCAACGTGTTTCAGCTACAGTGAGTCATCATCCCATAGAGTGCACAATCATTGAATGTACCGGAACTATGTTCCATTTTTGGCCTGATGATGGCTCACTGTAGCTGAAACATGTTGCCAAGATTTTAACTTTTAGGAGTTGCTGATTAATATATGTTGTGTCATTGACGTACTAAAGTGTTACGATCTGCAAATTTTGTTACAATGTTTTGAAATACGCCTCGACTATTCTCTCCATATCCTCCCCTTGTCACTGTCATATTTGACGCAGTACAACGTAATTACCATTTCACAAAACGCAGCCTACTGTACCCAAGGCCACGCACCCTTGCTTCAGGGTTCAAATATCCAAATTTTGCCCCAAAAGTGCATTTGTTTCCAACGATTTGCACACAAAAGAACAGCGATTACTTCCTTCGAGGGCATTCATTTGTCTTTAGTGACGATGGGCGTGCTTTCCGCGCGGTACAAACTGTATTTCTAGAACTAATTCACAATAGCAGCAATATATGTTCATGGCGTTTGATATTCACATTTTGCAAACAGCTGAATATCTGTCCCGGCAGCCTGCCGTCATTTAAGCACGTTCAATCAAACAGTAACCCCACAAATCGTGTCAGTAGATCATTGCGTACGGCCAACCATAAAATCAGGCAGCTCTATTCCATCCTTAACAGGTGGTCCCCTATCAGAATTAATATATCCATAACAATTCATAAATCACTAATCAAATCAGCAATATTGTCAGCAACCCCTGTCTAAGGAGGTGCCGCCAGAGGACCCTTCAACATTCTCCAACAAGATAAGGCGTTACAAACGGTAAATAAAATCCACAGAACAATGCATATCGCGGTTTTTCAAGACCAAACCGGTAAAAAAAGTTGCAAAAATAATTCCAGTGGGATAGCATTGCAAATTACACTAACAGTTTGTTTAGTGACAACGAAAAATTAAGTCGGTTTTCCGGGTCTGAAACTGTAACACATTCAGCAGAATATCTCTATGCAAAGTAAATTTCTATTTTTTTTGGTATGTTCTGTTGACCGTGCATCCCTGTATAATCTTTTTCAAATGAAGCCAACTAGGTGCTCGCTACTTCTTAGTATATTTATTTCAACTTCTCTACGTGTTTCGGGCAACTGTGTGCCCATCATCAGGAGAACTTACTGTATCTATGTATCTGTATGGGTGGGTGTCTGATCTGCTGAGCAGACCAGACAGCCACCCATACAGATACATAGATACAGTAAGTTCTCCTGATGATGGGCACACAGTTGCCCGAAACACGTAGAGAAGTTGAAATAAATATACTAAGAAGTAGCGTGCACCTAGCTGGCTTCATTTGAAAAAGATTACATTTCTATGTACTTGGTTATTCAATAATTTATCGAGGATGCCGCTGGCTCGATCGTTATTGTGTCTACGCTAAAAGCCGGATAAACATGAAAATGCAATTCATCTCCCGGCAGGTAGAGCTCAGTTGAAATGTGATGGCACACGATGACGCACGGTAGGGGACGTGAAGGGGAAACATGCGAGTGGAGTGGGTAGCCAGTAGTCTTGCATTGTACCTCAGAACATGGTGTATCCAGCATTACTACCGCTGATGCGCACACCTCGGTTGCCAGTAGTTGACTGAACTGACGCCCCCGACAATTTAAATGGACTCATCCGTTTCGCTGAAAGACCAAATCTGGTTTCTGCGCGTGTGCCATCACGTTTCAAACGTGCTCTACAACAGATTCTCCTCTCCTCAAAACGTCCAAAACGGCTCTGGTACCCTGCAGCCTCTCCCAATCAATGCCTTTCGACCCTCCGTACACGAACGCCGCATGAAGAAAAACAACTTCACTCCTTTTTGCAACAGTATCCAGATCAATGATCGGCAGGTGGAAAGAGACGCGGGTGTAGGTATTTGGACGCGATCAAATGATTTGACTGACACCTGCATTAGAATGTTCCAAACAATCTTTATATCACAAGAGTCAAGTGGAACAGTAGTATACAAAACTGGCTGTCTACACTCCAATCACCAATAAATTAAACTACAAAATAAGACATTTGTACAGCTTGCTCATTTCTCTCCACTGCATAAAAATGGATCTGATATGTTTCCATTCCTCTCTGCACAGTCCTCTGTTTATAAATTTGCATACATTTAACAACAATACTCCTTGACAACTTTGGATGACATTGAATATTTCCAGTCTTTCCTGTTATTCAAATTAACCCTGCAATTACATGTCATTTCCCATGCTGTGTAAAGCAGACACTTTCATTATTTGATAACAATGGATTGGTTATCGCAAGGCATCGTAACATCACTGCGTCTGCCCTCTCATAACACACGTTGAACCAGTTTGCACAGTGTCATGACATATGACACAAATACCATACTAGCAGCTGTCATCCACCTTTTCTACATAATATTCCTGCCATCAGACACACTAATATGGAGGCCAAAACCTTTGGGATGGGAACAGTACCAGCCTCACTCCTCAGTTGTGTGTCATAATGACACTTGGTGTACTGTGCAGAGGAAAAACTTCACTGGAATTTATGCTCATAGAATTCATCAGAAACCTAACTTAATTTGATGGAATGCATCAATTAATTTGTTCTTGTATTACATTAACCTTTTAAAGTCTACTGGTTACGTGATGCACCAACAGTTTAACATTCAACAACTGTACGCCCTACCCACACTGCATTTATGTGTTTTGTATTTATCTCAGAACAAACAGCGACTTGTGCCCCATATAACATAAACTGATTGGTTTTTATAACCGAGATAAAGAGTGTTTACTGCGCGGTACAAACTGGGTTTTTATATAAAGCAGTCAGCACTTCATCTATAAAGGGCTGAACATACACAAAATTTTAAAAAATGTTAATGTTGCAGGTTAAATACATTTTTCAAAAAGATACTACTTTCTTAAGATATTATTCATTTCTGAAACTGATACCCTCGCACATTGTGATGAGGGGCAAACCAAAATAAGCTCAAACCATTATCATGTAAGCTAATGTGAACGAATGTAAAAGTGGGTCTGTTACTTTGGGGGCTGAATGGAGATTGATAATGTTTAGGAACATGGTGCTATTGAGATTATTTAAATGTAACAGATATGACATAAAATTTTCAGTATACAAAGTACATAAAATATGTATAGAATTCTGTGCAGTGTATTTGAATAAAGCAACCAAAGGAAAAAAGATTCACAATATTTTCTTTTCTTTCAGGAAGAAAACAACTGAGATGTGAATGAACTTGAATCAGGATACTTAAACAGTAACCATGGTACATTCATTCAAGACAGTCATTGCACTTGGTACACCCAACAGCACACAAACTGTCTATGCAGCCAGCCTAGTTAAAACAAATGTAATCAAGTATATATATGAAAGAACATAGTAACCCAAACAAAAGTTGCATAAACTGAACACACAATAAGTCATGTCTGTCTGCCCCTACTTTTCCCTCCCAAGCCTCTTCTCAAATTCTGATTCTTTTTTGTGTGGAATGTCTTTAAAACTGTCAAATTAAATGTTCACACCAGTGCAACATAACCTCAACTTTACATGAACTTCAAAAGTAACCAGTAAAAAAAATTCACTTTCCAAAAATTGTCCACCATACAAAAAACTGATACAGGGCATAAAATATAGAAATATCATTAAGATCAACAATTATTGTTTTAAATGATTTCAGTATGGTATCTCTTTAATTAAACAAAAGAAAAGGAAGAAACCATGTTATCTTTTGATGCTGAAGACCATGAGGAACAGATTTCAAGATCATGTGTATTTGAAACTAAAAGGCAAACTTTTCACTCATGTGTACATTTAATATCAACAGTGTAGCAGCCCTTGGTTTTGATGATAGTGCACCATCTCTAATAGGGAGACACTTCAACTTCCACACAATGGATAAAAGTTTTAAAGGACTACATTGTTCATATGACAGTCTGCATAATTCTTACACCACCTTAGATAACAAAATATCTTAACAGGCTTGATATTCTACACAGCACAATAACCCCCACAAATATCATTTCCACAACATGCAATAACTACAGCCAAACCATGATATAGTGCCATCTGTTCACCACAATTTATAGCAGATTAGCTAGGGTGGCGGTATATCAAAAAGCTCGATAAGAGGGAATTTCTATTCACAGATTTCAATGGGCAGGCGCTAAGTGAAGCCGGTGCTTTACTGGGAGGTACTCTATCGAGGTTTAATCGTATCTCATTTAAATCTTCATGGCCCTGAGAAGATTCTATTGAATTCTGGTGCCATAAAAGCTTCAAGACATACATACCATCTGTTGACTCCTGCTAAAAGCACATCATGTCCTGCAAATTGAGTGACTGTGGGACATGGTACTGTACCGCTGCAATCGGCATTGTGCCAAGGCACACAGATGTTCCAGAATGCCATTGAAGGGGTTAAAAGCATATTAATATCAATTCCAGTCGTGGGTATCACAATATTATCTCATTCTTATGGAGCTCATCTATCCAGTATTTACCTGAAAAACCATCTGAAAGAAATGTAAATTTAAAAATCCATAAAACAAAATGCTCAATATTTCAAGCTCTTGGATTCTTAATATTGTTCAAGTGCTTGAGACAAGGAACAGATTTTGTGTCTTCCTTGCAAGCCATAAAATGACATGACCTTACACAACAAAGGCAGCATATTTAACCTCCCCCCTCTACACACACACACACACAATATCAACAAGCTCAATGTATACCAACAAACATTTGTGTAATCTGTTGGCATGTAGTTATCTAATACTAAAGATGTCCTAACAGTCATTTTACCAACCTACTGAACTACTTAACTCTGAACATTTTTAAGTTCAGATTTTTATTTTACAACAGTTGGCAGCACTGCAGTTAAACTACCGCTTGTCTCAATCAATTTCTGTGATTCATCATCAATTTCTGTTAACTGTTGGCCATTAATAAAGTAATATCTCCCTGGAATGTGGGCGTAAGGTCAGTAAAGTGAGTGACATACTGCCCAGATAATATTAAAATGGATCTCAAAGACATATGGCATAAGGATGTGTACTGGATTTATCTTGTTCAAGACACGGCCGATAAGCAGGATCCAGTGAGTGGTGAACATTCGGGTTGTGTAAAACGTAGTAAATATTTTGAATGTTTAATTTAGCTTCTCATGCAAGTCTCTGCTATATTGATGCAGCTAATACACTGCCCTAGAGGCCTGCCCTTCCATCAGTACAAGATCAAAATTTCATTTCTTGTACCTAACATTTTGCTGCTTGTGATTTATCCCATCGCACTGCAATGGCCACTAAAGCACACCAAAGGCATATAAGCATTTACAAAAAGGATGTTTTTAAAATGGCAACCTGGCAGGACAGACCAACATCAGTAGCAGCAGTGCTTGATATGACCATGTCACAGCCCAACAATGCATTTCGTGTGCAGGTATGGATCAACAAACCAAGGGAAGCATCACCATGGAATGGCTAGGGTGGTTTGTTGCTGGTCTCTGAACACTGAGTCCTGGGTTCAATTACAGGGCAGTCAAAGTGAATTTGTGGTGAATAAAGCAGCACTGGGACAGGTTTTACACCAAGTACTTCAGTTTTCCATCAGTCTCACTACGCCAACACTGCATACTTGATTCAATCATCACTGGTGATATTAGTTTCAGCATCTGATATCATCAATAAATAACACCTTTAAAAAACCAGGGGGCTGACTTATGCTATGTGCACGTATCAGCCCTTAGGTTGTAGTTACTTGGGTTTTTAACTGTGTGAAAGTATCCTTTACTCAGCAGGCAGACTGATAACTGATCTGATGTAACATGGTGCTATTACACAAGAAATGAAAATCACATTTACTACAAAAAATGTCTAATATTTAATTAATGCAAAACATGATACGAAAAAGTCGGTCATGTACTAAAGAACAGGCACAATTTATTTTTGCACCCAAATCTATACCACTGTATTAACATCTGCACAGGATGTTCCAAATTAAACTAACAGTTTCTGTTGTTTATAGCTGCACACTGCATAGTCAATAAAGTTGCATGGCTGCAGAGTCTTCTGTGAGGTTTGCCATTTTACAACTTAATTTTATGCCAGTTTGTAACAGGAGTCCATCACAATGAACAGGTTGAAGCCAGAACAACATGCATTTTTCTCTTAAGACTGGTGACTCGGTCAGCCAGAGGCATCATTTCCAAAGTAAATGACACAGAGGTATTCCACCACAAAGGACTATAACTGTAAAGCAATCCCATTACAGGCCTGGAAAGGCCTCGAGGGTTCCAGGAGGCTGAGGCTCCCAGATTTCAAGACAATCGGCACATGAAGGTGATAAAGTTGTCAACCGTATGCACCGGCCGCCTTTACACCCCAGGAAATATTCCTGGTACTCATTTCCTTTAGAGGCTGAGGCAAACCCAGGGCCATAGTGCGGCCAGAAAGATTATGTCAATGAAAAAATTCCAATGACACCATCGGGAATTGAACCCGCAACCTTCCGGCTTGTAGCGCATTGCCTCAACCAACTGCACCACCGCAGGCCCCACTGTATGTGCTTGGTGAAAAAAATTCTTGGCAAACTGGCAGAGTGCATGATGTGAAAGATGGCCAACCACACCAAGTTGATACACCAGAATACAACACAAATGTTACAAATGCTATGAATGACAGCCCAGTGTTCCAGTTGGAAAGCACTTTGTTGAAAGTGCAAGGATAAAGAATGTGTGAGCAAAAGGGCCACATAGGAGAGTGTACATGGTTGAAGTGCAGAGGCCACTACAGTGCCCACTCTTATGCATTCTATTCTATCTCACTTGCAAAATGGCAAAAACAGTCAGCATGATACCACAAGTGGTTATAAGATCTGAAATTCCGGCCATAAAAAATTCCGAATGTTAAACAATTATGGAACAATAAAAATTATCACAAAACTCTCTGCAAAAAATCTTTCACGATATCGAAAATGATCAGCATTCGGTAAAGACATTACTGATGTCAAAATACATTTTCATGTAACAGGTTTTGATACAAAGCATAAAATTAGGTCTTTGCCCTTCTGGGATGTTACACAGCTTGATTCATACAAAATGCTGTTTAACATCTCATAAGAGCGAAGATCTTATTTACACCATGGTGGAAGCCTGATATCACACAAAGCATAAAATGCATTCCTTGCTTGATGTAAGCCCTGGAAGATTAAACAAACAGCCACTATGCCCTGTGAAAGTGATGGTGTCCTGTGCCATATCACTGTTTGTAGCAACAGGTCAATAATAACACAAGGACCTCCGCACTGCCAACAAAGTAACCCTTACATCTAATCAGTATGTCAAAATGTTACAGACATTTAAGAAACCTGAATTAGAGACATCAGATACTGTTCAACCTGCATGACAAACAATGCATGTTCTAACACATTTCAAACAAAAGCAATCTCTTGCTTTAATTATATTCCATTTTCAGTAACATAAATCAATGTAAAGACTGTTCGTATACGAAGAAAGAATTTATTGCATCAACCAACATTCAGAATTACTGCACCATGTCATGTATGACTTGACCACACAATTAATGTTCCCTTAATAGGATTTGCGTGAGCACTTGAAAGACATCATTTCAAGAAATAATGTCTAATATTACAAAGGAAAAGTCACTGGACTGTCATTAGGTTTCATGTGCCAGTTTATGTTCATAAAATACATACGTACTTAACTTACAGACGTTTCACTTCGTTCTGGAACCCCTGCATATGCACTAGCCATCACATACACTATACCATACAACATCTTATAACCCAACACTTTTCTTCCTATTATGTTATCTTCAGGGATCCTTTATTGAACATATGCTACAATGGTTTACAGTATTTACATCATAAAATTTTTACCAATGTCTTACGTGGGCCCTGTTTCATTAAATGAGAAAATAAAATACATTGTGTCTTACATAATTATAAAATGCTAATTACTGATCTTCAAAGAGTGTGATGTGGAGGCATGTACTGGAATGTTCTGGCTGAGGTTACAAACAGGTGGTGGGCACTTGTGAATGTGGTAATGAACCTTCGGGTTCCATAAAACGCTGAGAATTTGTTTACCAGCTGAGGACCTGTTGGCTTCTCAGAACAGACTATGATCCATGCAGTTAGTTAGTTGGTTAGTTACTTAGTTAGTTCTTCAAAAATTACAAAACAAACTTAAAACTAATTTGTGTTAGAATGAATACCTTGTTATCCACGGGTAAAAGGAATTATTACATCAGGATGCCAAGGTAAGTACAAAATTCTTACATCTTTTATATAACAGGATTAATTCCACAAGGTATCCAGCTTCAGACACAGGTAACATTAGCAAGCCTAGGCTGATTTCACAAGTCAAGATAATGTGCAAAGTTGTGTGCACATTGATCAGTGTGTTTCTGTATTCAGACCAGTGGAGGTGCCAACATTCATTTCCTTCTGTAGTAGCTACAATCATGTGACTGAGGTAACAGAACTGTAAGGGGTCAGACTTGTGCTAAAGGTTGTCACGCAAAATGATGGGGACTTTGTGGACGTAATCATGCTATACTTTGTAATTTATCATTCTGTCATGGTAGCAATAAAACTGATTAAATTCCAAATGGTTTTGACAACGGCACGGGCGATTACATTTAGGATGACTCGGTTTATGGACTGTCCTCATCTTGCACTAGACAAAAACAATGTAACAGCAACTAGATCTATTTGTGTCCTTGAGATGCAAAAGTGGAGAAGCACTTGCACTGTCACTGGACACCCTATATCAGTTAACTACCTATATATATATATATATATATATATATATATATATATATATATATATATATATATATATATATATATTATAATGTACTCCCAGCCCTCTACTGCATTATTTTATTCACTCAAAACATATTTGCAAAACAATATATATATAGTAGCATACGTA
>Ga0131853_10022359_pt1 | contig 11446 bp, 9 predicted proteins | sample TergutLab28metaG_FD_92764 | JGI IMG/M metagenome (GOLD analysis project Ga0131853, IMG submission 92764) | Labiotermes labralis P1 segment gut microbial communities from Petit-Saut dam, French Guiana - Lab288 P1 (version 2) (version 2) | ecosystem: Host-associated > Arthropoda: Insects >...
CTTATAATAAAACCAACTAGATGCACTAATTTCTCAAATTTATTTTTGGAATAAAACTCTACATGTTTCGGACAGTTCCTCTGTTCATCATCAGGAGTTTTTCACTGTACACACAGCAATGGTGTATATCGTACAGGTTTCCAAAAATAAATTTGATAAATTAGTGCATCTAGTTGGTTTTATTATAAGAATTTATCACGATGCACGGTCACCTGAACGTTAAATACAAAAATTTAGTTCGCACATAATTTACACACACACCGAGAGAACAATCAACCCCCGCGAAAAAATTACACGAACAACCGTCCCGTGTACACCCCTACAACTAGATTACTGATGTATTCACAGTATACCACACATTAACACCCACTCTTACAGTAAACACATCATTTTAATATTTTATTTTATTTTAGTATAATGTTTTTAAACAGTACCGTAATTCGAGAAAGGTTTGGTAGTTATATTGTAAACCATGGGATCCCATAGGTAAAAACCACGGAATGTATCTTGACTAACTCCTCTGTTTTGTAAGCCTGATGATGGCCGAGTAAGGCCGAAACATGTTGCTTAGTTGAATAGTTATAATAATTTGCAACTGTTATTATATTGTTGTTTAAAGACGGTATTAATTGATACACTAATGAGTGTGCAATGCGTGACCCATACGCAGTGCACACATTGCCCGCTCAGAGGTGAATTATATCAGCAGTTGCATGGGGACGTTTATTTCTTAATATCGATATTCTCCGCGTATTCCATCCTGTACTAACAGCGATACCTGACCGTCCAAATGTGTCGATTTTGTTGTTCCTGAAACCGAACAGAATTACTAACACAAAGAATATGTTCTGTATTCGTGTTTTGGAGAATTTGATAAACTTTAATTACATCTAAACCCATCTAACCTGTCTGTTGTATTATAAATTTAAATTGTTGTGTTCAGTGTAGGTAAGACTCTTATAGAAAACGTTTGCTATGCAGTTAACCTGCAAATGTGGCTGCTATGTGTTCTGTTTGTGGTAATAATTCATTCAGTTTATTACTGGAGATACAGGTTTCAGATACAGAGCTATGTTTGATGTCTGGGATGATATACTTGCAATATGTCGTCACAGAAAGGTGTGTCAATGGGAACTGGACTATTGTACATCAGGGTATGTTCCATCGACCGGTTATTATGAACGCACTGATTTTCGAGTTCGTCAAAAGCAGAGAATTTCTTGATGGTCTGTCTGTCTGTCTGTCGCATTTCAAGAGGGACTGAGCATGATGTAGTGAGTTATGTTAGCAGCCGGTTGATTAGTTATTTGGTTAATTAGTTATCCATGTGTTGGTTGTGTGAGTTAAATTGAGATTGGCACGTGGGAGTGAAGATAATTTTGTTATTAACTTCATGTTTCTTGCTATTAAATGATTCTTTGGGGCACAAGACGAAATCACAACGACAGAATTTCTTTGGTCTGAATGGGGCCTTTCCAGCGGCTGTCATGTGTCTCGACAGGGAATGAGTCTGTCAGCCAATAATCCAGTATCGCTACATGTGCACATGTTAACGTGTGTTGGGGGACCCTCTTAATTGGGAGGAAATAAATTTTCAAGAGATACCGTTCTGGTAGCACGTAGTATTTCCTACTCAAGATTGCCTCACCCAGAGTTCAACAGTGACATAAGTTGCAACTTGGTGCATCTCCGTCATGAGGTTTCTATTGTCGCTTGATTTCGTATCATTTTCGGAATTCCAACACGCATCTTTATGAGACTGTTCTAATGTTGGTACACTGGCGTGAAGTAATACTGGAGGAGTTTATGTTGAGAACATTAGTTTTGAGTATGACGCTCTGCTCTAAAGGACAGAGCCTGCCTTTGTTAAATATTGTTTTTCTGAACGTGAAAGTTTTGTTCAAGACCACTTGAATTATGGACAGTTTTAATTGTAGTTATGTTCCATCGAGAAATTGTGTAGTGAGTTAGTACGAAGCAGTTTAGAGACGTCCAAGAAAGTCCTCATTTCTGTAAGTGGTTTGGCATTGGTGTTGTATCAACACACAAAATTCTTAGACAGAATTTAAAGATACGTATTATCCAAACGTCAAAAGAAAATAACAAAAGCCGGTTGGATTTCTAGTTGTCCATTTACCGATTTCTTTGAAGTAAATCCTGGGATTCCGAACAACATTTTGTTTACAGATGAAGACAGGTTTTGGGTGAATGGGGTTTTTTAGCAGACCGAAAATTGGAATGTAGTGAACGGAAAATTCAAACCTCCACCGAGTGCTCCAGTTTTCCAGCGAAGTGCACAATTTTAGTGTAACCTGTCTGCTGTTGGTACTGTGTGCCCAGTAAAGAACACCCGGGCACCGAACGTTCATTTCCATGAACGAGTCATTTTGAACTGCTACCCATGTCGATTAAATTGTGGCGGTCTTGGTCACGACTCTCTTCTGACATTCATTCTTGCGATTACCTTTTGTGGGGAAGGGGGCATTCTTATTGATGATGTTCAAGGTAACAGTTCTCAAACAACTGTCGTACATCTGTGTAGTGAAATATATGCGGTCGCAGTAGATATTGGTACCTTTATTTTGGCGCTGACATCGCAAGGTGGTGGTGATGGTGGTGGTCGTGGTGGTGGTGATGGTGTTGGTGGTGGTGGTGTTTGTTTTGGTGATGGTGGTGGTGGTGTTGGTGGTGGTGGTGATGTTTGTGTTGGTGGTGGTGCTGGTGCTGGTGCTGGTGGTGGTGCTGGTGCTGGTGGTGATAGTGGTGGTGATGGTGGTAGTAATGGTGGTGGTGGTGGTAGTGATAATGGTGGTGGTGGTGTGCTGGTGGTGGTTATGGTAGTGGTAGTGGTGGTGGCGGTTGCGGCAGCGGCTGTTGTGTCTGTACTGATCACCTACACCCCAATTCCTAATCCTCAAGCAGAATTGCTATGATTTTTATGAATATGCTTGTTAAATAAAAATTATGTACAATATGAAGTAGTCATTCGTGTCAAATTTCGAGTGTAAGAATGTTTTGCTTAAGTTAAGTCTGCTGTATTTAGCAGTTTTTAGTTACTTTTTTTTTTTAAATACGAAACTGGAACGTTGAATTAACCTTTTAAAGACTAAACGTATCTGCTTTATGTAAGGAATCAGCCCGTACCGCGCAGTAAACACTTCCCACCACGGTTATAAAAACCAATCAGTTAATTATGTATAAGGCAAAAGTCGCTATCTGTGCTGAGATACGTACAAAACACTCAACGCAAAGCGAGCATCGTGTAGAACTTTTGAATGTTAAACCCGGTGGTACGTAAAGAAATCTCTAGGCACTAAAAGGTTAAGACATTCTTGCACCGACCTGCACAATTCGATTTTCATTGAAAGTATGGAGGGTGGCTTGCAACTGTGGTTTTCTGAATGTCTCATTTCTCGCTACCCTTGTAGTAGTGTCGTAGGGTCTACCGTGTTATCCCAGTGCGCGTACACACACACTATATACACGTAATATCGCGTTAGCCTATGTTTTATTGTGCAGTCCCTGCGCTTGCTACTGGAAATGCTGAGGTAAATAAGGGGCTGGAGGGAGGTATACTTCTTATCCATTGCCTCCATACTCTTCCCACAGTATAAATTCTAGATCTTCCTAGAAATTCTGTAACCCATATGTACCTTCTGTTATTGTAATTGCATATTGGAGCATCAGTAGTCGTACTAACAAAGTGAAAGTGTCCCTTCCTGTCTTTCTTTTTATCTTGCGTGTTTTAGAGTGGGGAAAGTGGATTATGTCCTTTTCTCTCATATTTTGTCAATTGAGTTTGAGCTCCTTTAACGTGGCCAACAGATGTGTGAGCTTTACCTCGCGTTATCCCTTTTCTAGTCCTTTCGTTCTTTCTCGATATTTCCCATCGAACTTCGTCGATGAGTGGTGATAATTCATATCTCGTATTGGCGGTCCAAATTTCGAAGATCGTCGGCCTTGACGGAGGTGTATCGTTGCTTTCCTCAGACCCTCAACGGAGATGCTGTGCTTATGCCTCAAACAGACCACGACCGCACACGTTCCAGTTCATTCTACATGATCTTAGTACAATTCGGCATTCTGCCAATTGTGCAGTTTGAGAGCTATCGAAAATGTTATTATTATTTTATTTTTTTCATCTTTATGCGGGGTATGTACAAAATTTGCGTAAACGCTAGTAACCAGAATAGATGTAAATATTGGTTGGTCGTCACGCGAAGGGCTTCTTATTTTTGCCTGATTTTAACTGAAATCATAATGTGCCTATAAATTTTAGTAACGAATTCCATCTCGTGGAAGCTGAGTCTTTCCACGCTCACAAACGAAAGGGCGAACTGGCAGACATGACGATGCTAATAGCCACTGTCCGCAACTGCATCTGGAAACTTTGTGACGACAGAGCGCAGCATGGGTGTAATTCGTGACTCATTCACGTAGCTGTGTCATTGACGTTTTTGCCTCGGAAAAAATTTGTAGGGCAACATCTCTGAAATCCGTTTCGTGGAGAAGCGTTCGTCTTAAAGAGTTTGATAGGTTCTGAGCTGATCAAGAAATTCCTGGTTGTTATGGAACTTAAGGTTTAACGCGTTCACAAGCCTAAGACAACGATACCCTGTCCTGACCCAGTTGAACCCAGTCCACACGCTCACATCCTGTTCATGTAAGACATTTTAATATTATTGTCTCATCTACGAAAGTCTTCAAACTGGTCTGTTTGATTCAGTTTCTCCGATTAAAATGATCGAATTTCTCGTATGTTTCTTGCGTCTTAGGTGTCCCACCCATATCGCCTTCTTTTCTTGACCTCCCTAATTCTAACAGTTGAGTACATTTGTGAAGATCCTTAGTCAAGCTCTGAACTGTAGTCTCCCTGACAGACATCAACTCAAACAGATTAAATTCATGACGTACTCTACTTATATTTTTTGCTTGTTTCTGACGCAACAGCCCCCAGTGGGCCAGGGCCTCCTCATTCACAAGTTTCTAGTTCACACACAACGACACACCACACTCGGTAGGACTCCTCTGGACGAGTGATCAGCCCGAGGCAGAGACCTCTACCTTACAACTCACAACACTCACTACAGACAAACATCCATGCCTTCGTTGGGATTCGAACCCACAATCTGAGCAGGCGAGCGGCCAGAGACCTACGCCTTAGACCGCGCGGCCGCTGGGACCGGCCACCGGCCACACTGTTCTAGCACCAAAATCGCACGTCCTGTGCTCCGTGCTGTAACGACGGCTTGACACATTTATTCCACTGAACATTCCTGACGGTTTACGTAAAGGATTTTGGTAGTTTTTAGACAATGTAATGTGACTGCGTGTGGCTCATGTATTCCCGTTGACAGATATTTATTGTACTGTAGATACTGTAAAAGGCAAAGCAGGCCTGAAGTGGCACAGTGGGTTCCAGGAAGTTAAGGTTCCCAGATTACATGAAAACGGCACAGGATGGTGGTAAGGTTGGCAGCCCTACACACCGGCCGCCTTTACCCCCAGGAAATGCTCCTGGTACTCATTTCTGTTAGAGGCTGAGTCGACCCCAGGGCCGTAGTGCGATCGGAAGGATTATGTCATTGAAAAATTCCAATGACACCATCTGGAATCGAACCATCGACCTTCCGATTTGTAGCACAGCACCTTAAGCACTGTGCCACCGCGGTCCCACTGTAGATACTGTTGCAACGCATAATTATATCTTGATGCATCAAACTGACGCAAAGCAACAAAACTGTTGTTGCGCCATTAAAGTCGGTTACTGTCAACTAAGAAGGAGCTGAGAGTCTGAGAAACGGAGGATGCTGGCCAGTAAAGTTTTGTGTGTAACCTAGATTCATATGGGTGGAAGGTCATATATATATATATATATATATATATATATATATTGTAGTAATAGACTTCGAAATTAATACAAAGTAAATGACTGTTCCTGCCAACTGTGATTGAAATGGTCTTTTCCCACTCAAGATTGAGCCATGTAAAGACGTATCAAATTTGTGTAATAAAATTCGTGTGTTCTCTCTTTATCGTAAGCTTATGGAGTATAAAAAGCTAAGAAATTTGGTGCACGGAGTGTGTATAACTGGTGTGAGAAACGTTAGTTGTTCATGGAATATGGTTTGAAACGTCATAGAAAGACCTTTCTAGCAGTAAAATTTATCTTAAATTATAGGTTTCGGAAATGTGAACTGGACAGTTCGAAATCGTCCGGTTGAACGTCTGGAATTTTTAATGCTGTTTCACGCTAGTGTGGATTAACTGCCAGGTGCCTGTCCCATGGAAGAAAGACCGCAACTGGCAGAAATATCTGTCATTCCATTACGTATAATTCCATTTCTCCGAATTATAGAAATTGACGTTTTGAAGACCGAAAATAAAAGTGAAAATTCATTTCTATCCAGTTCTCCCCGATAAACGAACATTGCTTTTTGAAGTTTCCCAGGCTTCCCGATTTGTCCCGATAAGAGTAGTGCATGTATGAAGAAGACTATGGGACTTGGCGGAATGACGCATTTCCGAACTCACAAAATATTCAGTTACGCAATTTTAGACTTCCGCAATCCCCCCCCAAAGGGCAAAAAGGCCTCGAAATTTTTTTCGTGGCGTTGGGAGCACAGTGAGACGAAGCTGACGGAAGAATACTGCTGGGCGAATAAACAGGCGGCGGGACGGTTACGCAGCGGCTTATCAGTTCCCAGTGTGTTGGAATTTTTATTTCATACGCAGTTAACCATATGTACATTTTTGATACACTCATTTCTGAATTGCGCCTCATTTTTTGACAGTAATTACTGCGGGGAGTGTCTGTGTGAGGTCATATACAGACTTGTAGGTTGAGTGGCTAAATGCATAAATTTTACTGTTATTGCAGATGGTGCATATAGTTACCACTAGCTTCTAAACATACTTCGTAATTACATCCATTATTAAAGCCGTAATTGTTGTATGTGTAATGGCCGGAATATGTTAGTCGGTATCCTGTTGTGTCCAGACAACGGACTGGAAGATCAAGGAATCTTGGCTCGTTTCCCCGCCGGCGTTTTCATCGGCTGTGGGACCCACATATCCTCCTATTCAGTGGGTACCAGTGTTTCTTTCGCTGGGGTTAAATTGGCCGAGGCATGAAGGTGACCGCTTACCCCAATCCAGAGCGTGGTTGGAATGAATTGAGCTGTTCTTTATTCCTTCCCTCTGTCTTGGCAGCTTGCATGGGAATGGCTTTTGCATATCACCCTCACTTGTGTTTCAAACACATACAAGAATGAATTACACTGTAATAGGCACACGTATTTGAGAAACTCGTTTTATCTGGGGTACTTTCCACACGGTTGCCTTGTATTAATGTGTCTGTGGGTCACAAGTTGCTCCCCAGCCGGTCGGCCCCGTTCTGAGCAGTGCCGAGGGAGACGCTTGTGAATAATGTTTTACTGCCTTCTACGTAAAGGTGCAGAGCAGGCACGACGAAGCAGCTTCGCCACCTAAATTAATGACAAATTGCGCTTCATTTTCCAGGCCGCACATTCACCGTGTAAGAGCTAACAAATAATGCACTGAGGTAAATGAGCCTCAAAAGTCCATAAAGCTGTTTATAATAGAGAAAGGGTAGGTAATGCTTGGATTCAGTGCCTCTATGGTATATTAATGTCACTTAGTGCATTATAGTGGCAAGGGACCCTCAGTAATAGGGGGTGGAGAGGGGATATTCAGGTAACAGTAACATACTAGCAGCGATGGGAGGGGTTGAAATGCATATTACAAACTTTGTGATACAGTACCTCGTTTCCATGGTAGCTGGAAAAGGCGTTTGTCACGTTATTATTTAGGTAGATGGGGAATTTTGTTGTTACATAAATTTACGGGCGTTTCCAAACATTAGGTAATTCATTGTGCCAACGTGAAAGTGGTTAATGCCGTTTGTCACAACTGTAGAGTAGAAATTAACTAAAGGTGTTAATGGCGCTATACGATGCAGATAAACAGAGAAAATTGTTTCGTTATGCCGGCTTTAGCGCGCTTCGTTATGCGGTGAGCGAATGTTCCGAAATTACAGCAATGGTCATGAGTTTAGTTCTTGTACTGTGCAGTCAACTTGCTGAGGAGGTGAACTCGTCAAACTGTCGATGTTATTTACGAGTAGCTGGGATGGTTTACGGTCAGCAGATCGATTGTTTGGTGTTGGAGTTTGGAAAATAAATCTCCATCGTATTCATTTGAAAACCTGAATTTTATCTAAAAATACAGGGTTATTCGAAATGATTGTCGGGGTTTTAACAACTTGTCATACACAATACACTTGATATAGGAGTATATGTGTTTTTTATTTTTATTTAATAGAACAGCACAGAATCATCTTCAGGTAGCAGACATTGATAAAGTGTAAAATACGAATTACGTTAAAATAATAATAATAATATAATAACAACAATAATAATTATAATAGTACATTATGTATGTGGATATATTGGAGTGTACAGCAGGAGCAGAAGTGTGAAGAAATATTGCATAAGATGAAAATATTATAAGCAGTAGTATTTGATTTGATTACAGTTACTCTGGAAATAACATTGAAATAATAAGTATAAATTTGAGTAATATACACATTTCAAAACAGTATGCACATTGCATAAGAAGTTAAACGCTCCACAGGCTGGACGATCCGGAAATCGAATCCCGGTGCGGGCGATATTTTCCGCACCCGTCCAGACCGGCCCTGGGGCCCGTCCAGTCTCCTATAGAATAGGTACCGGGTCAACCCCGGGGGTAAAGCGGCTGGGGTGTGGCGTTGACAACCCACCCCATCTAGTGCCGGGGTTAAAGAAAGAATAGAGGTATACCTCTACTCCCCCTCTGGTCCTTTGTGGCCTGTTCTAGGGTGGACTTTACCAAAATCGTAGAACATTTTGTGGATGGGATGGAGGTAAGCACGCTTCTGAAGGGAGGACACTGGGAACTGTCAGTCGTTATGCTTCACTTCCGACTTTTCCTTAGGGTCCACGTATCACGATTCACATTTAACTCCTTCGGTAACGAGGATCTGAATTGAGGGCAAGCCGTATTTCTTTCTGGAACCGGGCTCAGTGTTTCTGGCGTGCCTGATATGGGTAAGGCTTTGTGTCTTAAGACTGTTGATAGTGACCTGCAATGTGATGTTTTGACAGTCGACATTCAGGCGTAAGAGTCGGCCACTCCTTCCCTCAAGTCGGACCGTCACATAACGCATTCGTTTCATGAAATCTCTGTCTAGAGAACAGGCTGTGGTATTGCGGGTGACATTACGTAGTTTCCACTACACTGATAACAATAGGTAACGTCTCCGTCTATGGGTAGAGAGGCGGGTTCTTTCCCTGTTGCCTGAATTCGGAGCAGAACCGGTGGAAGTGACGAAATGGCCACTAATCTTCCATCCGCTGCTGGTGTTAAGAATGCGAACATCTCTCTTGTTCATCGCGCGATGATTAAACGCGGTGAACATTCTATCAGCGGAAGAAGGTCTTCGTCTTACAAGAAGCCGAATTTCTGTAGAATTTTGTTTGCGGTTTGAATGTACAGGGCTGCTCTGTCTTGCCATCTCAACACATGCAGTGTATTTGGTATGGACAGTTGCGTATGTCTTACGTAAGTGCATAGTGCGGGCAGTAGCGCGTTTCTTACGTAGATGTATATAGGGCGGATAGTGGCGTGTTTCTTCTGTAATAGTGTTTAGTGCGGACATTGGTTCGTTTCTTACGGAAGTGTAGATATACGTATGCAGTATAGACTGTATCCTCTTCCGTACTATACACGTGGTGACATCATGATGCCTAATATAACAGTGTTCCGAATCGGCATTGTGCCTCTAACCCCAAGAATAATCCGGAAACGACTCTCTGCCTGCATGTGGAACTGTTACTCACTGTCACCGAGAACGAGAATACGTGGAGCTTTTACTCCACTCTGACTTACAGGACTTCTTGAGACATCCTACGTAGGTAACAGAATGCGTATGCACTTTAGTTACCGTAATGTCACTCAGGCTGCAATATGCAAGTAAAAACATTAGAACTAAGAAAGGAACAAGACAGAACGGGGTGACAGGATGGAGGATGGAGAAAGGAAGGGTGACGACTGAGGGAGGAAGGATAGAAAGAAGTGCGATTTTTTTTAGTTAAACCGAAATTGCAAATTCGTTTCAAAAATACCTGTCGTGTTTACAGTGTGTGTTTACAATAGGCCTTTAAGGGTCAAATGTAAAGACACGTCATTCTGATACGGCTTTATGTATCAATGAAAAACATTTTGATATTGTTGTTACATGTTTCGGCCTAGAAACAAGTTGTAATCAAGACTTTTTTTTATAAGTGACCTGATGGTTTCTTGCTTATGAACCGAAACATGTGGGTAGGATACAAAACAAAATAATTTGTTTTATTAATAAAATGTTGTCATTTACAGATAAAACTTCCTTTAGAAAATTAACAATATACTGAAGTGTGAAGCAAACACAGTAGATTAAATCGTCAGCAAATGAAGGCATTTCTTCTTATAAAGCGCTACAACCTATATAAGGTTCTGGCTTGTTCAACCGCTTTCTTCCAACTATCTCTATTCTGTGCTACTTTCTTCCAATTGCGTATGTTTATGCTCTTTATATCTCCAAATCGTCATCTTTCCAACGTGTTTTAGGTCTTCCAATTGGTCTTTTAGACATGGGTTTCCATCTCTTAATCTTCTGCACAATATTATCCTCAGCCATGCGTTCAACATGGCCTAACCAGTTTACTGTTTGTTTTTAATTAACCCAGCTATTTTTTCCTTTTAGTATATTATTTATTTCTTGATTAGTTTTAATTCTCCAGTAGCCGTCATCTGTTCTTGTAGGACCAAATATTTTCCTCGTGATCTTTCTTTAAAAAATCATCAGTTTATTTGTCATATTTTCTTTAAGCACCCAATTGAAGGCATTTAGTGAATTGAATAATAATATTGAATGACATTAAAAAATTTAAACTAATGACAGTTATGTGATGTTGCGAATAAGGCAAAGTACACTTGCTTAATTGACCGTAAACCCATTTAATAGTTCGTCAGTAGGAAGCTGGTTCTATCGATGAGATATTTGCTACCATCAGAGTAGCAGGAGGCTGCCACAAGGATGCGCAGCAAATTGCGTTGTACATCCTCTGGCAGAAACAGATGAAAGGAAGGTTATGGAGCTGATGATGGGGGGAAAAAGAAATGAAAAGGAGATGGGGACAGGTGATTAATAAGAGTGTCAGAATGAGTGATGGGCAAGAGATAGGGTGCAGTTGTTCTTGTTAATGGCGACCCATGGCATTCATGTTACTGCAGATGTACTGTTTGTTTCCTTATAACTTAGTAGTAAGTATTTAAACTTGCCAACAAGAACAATGCTAGCATGAGATCTCTCACGTTCCTTGTGCTAAGAAAGTAGGCTCCC
>Ga0131853_10022362_pt1 | contig 11446 bp, 9 predicted proteins | sample TergutLab28metaG_FD_92764 | JGI IMG/M metagenome (GOLD analysis project Ga0131853, IMG submission 92764) | Labiotermes labralis P1 segment gut microbial communities from Petit-Saut dam, French Guiana - Lab288 P1 (version 2) (version 2) | ecosystem: Host-associated > Arthropoda: Insects >...
ATATATATATATATATATATTGCTTAAATATCTATAGGATTGTTCTGTGTGTTTGTTTAATATATGTTCAATTGTGGTCAGTGTAAGGGGTAAAAACGGAAGAGTCGTTCTGTTGTTCAAATATTTGGACTGCCTTGAGGGTGATCCAAATTATCCACTGAAGGGAGTTCTTGAATAAAAATACTTCTGAGTTGTGCTAGTAGCGCCCCTGACGGGAACTGGCACACAAACTGAGACATTGTTTACTTAAGTTGATGCAGCTTCTCACTTCTTATGAAAACTTAAAAATTTAGAATATTGTAAAATCGACCGAAATGCAAACGAATACTAAAAATTTCATGACAAAGCACAAAAATTCCTCATGATTTGTATTCATGTAAAGATGAATACGTGTCATAAGTTTTAAGTCTAAACGCCTAAGTTTATACGCTACTGTTGTAACTATATCTTAAGAGAGATTAATCAAATTAGAAAATATGGGTAATAACTTGCATGGCAGAAGGGTGCAATTTCGGGACGTTTGGAATTTTAAGCCTCTATGTGGTTCTAAGGGATAGCTTATGGATATTTCACCATCCATTATTATTCATTCAACATGGAATTAATATAAAGTTTTTCTGTAAGATTTTGTGGATATTCTCAATCCTGACATTGAGTAACTCCTATGTCATTCGAAATGTGAGTTAGACCGTTGTGTAATTCAGAACTTACGAAACCTTCTTTTGAAAAACCCAGACATATATATAGCCCAGGCAGATCTGAATCGGCGATCCAGTGATCGTCAGGCCCAAAATAAGTCAGCACCCTGAAGTCCGTGACCACTAGTTTCCCCCATCGTGGAATTTATAGGACGATGTTTTGAGTCGCAAGAACAGTTCCACAAGTCTCAATATTCTTTCCTAAATTCCGCCACAGTTGCCAATTTTATGTCAGCAGTAGCCAAAATCATCGATCCCAGTAGCCGCGTAGTCTGTGGCGTGAGTCTGCGGCCCCTTGCCTGTTGAGATTTCGGGTTCTAATCCCGCCATTGGCATGGATATTTTGGGGGGGGGGGGTTGTGTGTTGTTATATAGAGGTCCTTGCGAGAGCTGATCACTCGTCCAGAGAAGTCCCACTAACTGTGGTGCGTCGTGGTGTGTGATCTGGAAACCTCAAGACTGAGGAGGCAATGGCCCGCGATGGAAATAAACAAATGTTTGTGTAAAATTTTCTATATTTCGCAACATGACGTTATTTTTATATTTTTAGAAGTTCCTTGGCCACCGCCCAACCACCAAGCCCAATAACCGCCCCTTTCCGTCGACTACCATTGACTCTGTATTGAATAATGAACACCTAAATTCCAGCTCCCAGATCCACAATCAGAGGACGCGTAAGGTCATGGTAAAAACGGGCCAACATAACGAGGTATTTTGCTACACATTTCATTTGCTATGGGTTTGCCAAGAATGTGTGCAATGAAGCAATTAAGACAGAATACTAACAATGCTGAAAAATTAGTCACAAGTCTCAGTATTTTCCTAAGGAAATGGAATTTTGAAGTGTTGAGAAATATTACTTTTCCTGTTCCAACTTTTTCAGAGTTAATATAAACCGCGATGGAGACGTCATGGGAAAAAAGATGACGCAATAGACAATACAGGAAATCCGTTGATGAAGTCATTTTTTCTTCACCTGAGGAAGTGGTGCAAAACAGCTCTCTTATTTCGAAGGTGTGTAGGCTATTTTTTTGGCAAAAGAACGCCTCTTCCCTACCCAGTTTATGTTATCAGACAAATTATTTTACTCGACGGATGATCTAGCGGTTATTATGCCAAATATATATATATATAAGAACTTCATTCAAACACAACCACATATTTAGTACCAGTTCAGCACATATTTATTTCAAGCCATATATTTCAACCATCGTCAGGCTGGCGGCCACAAGAAGGAAAATAAGTGCACAGATAGGTTTAGGATTGATATCTCAATGCACTTAGATAGCCTGCAGTGTGTTAGAAACTATAAAAATTTGGAGAAATTACTGCCCGCATTTTCAGGATACGTGGCGTAACATCTAAGAAGACCAAATTCTTTTGTGACAGTCATGAGAACTTGAAAACTCACAATATCAAAATATGTACATGATATAAGATTATGGGTAAACCTCTTACAAATACAGATGCGTGAGAGCGAAAATATCCTGAGCAACCTACGAATCTGCGATCTACATTGGATGGATGACCTTGGACAGCGCGGGTACCGAAGCTGAATAATGCAGTTCGTTTACACAACGATTCTATTATGCGTGCAACAGCTGATGGCATTCTGATCAGACGAGACAACTGTCACCCAGTTCAAATACATACCGCTATCTTCAGCTTACAAGGATGACGTAGTTCCATTTGGAACCTTCAAATACGTGCATTACAATTTTTACATTTTTACTATCTACTGAAGGACGATGTCAGTATGAGATCTGAGGCCTCCACAATCCTGATGCTGCAGATTCGCTTATTCTGGGATATTACATTTTTTCGAATGGAATTTTTTTTACCTTTTTTTGCCTTCATATTTAGGATCGAGTAATTCAGGAAGTTTACTGAAGTTTCGACAAATTATATTGTCTTAATCTTCATGGTTAAGCAATCTACGACGCTGCTTGAACCTGTAGGTTAAATGATAGAGTGCTTCGAAACGTCTTAAATTATTTAGTGACGTTTCTATGGACTGTAATTCCTTCATCTTCTGTGTCAAGCAGTCCATAACGCCGCTTACACCGAAGATCAAACGCTACGCTACTTTGAAACTTCAGAAAGTATTAACAAGGCGACAAGACGTGATTTTCTGGAAGACTAGAAAGTCCAGGATGTGATTATCTCACATGTAATGGTATCGAATGAGAGAATGCTTAATGAATTATGAGGATAGATAAGTTGCTGTCCGTGACGTAGTACAGAGATTTTAAAAAGTTGTTCTTTGCTTTCAAAATGGCACATTTCTTTACGATACGCGTGTAAATGTAATTACATCCACAATCATAAGAGAAGCAGGTCCTTCCTCTGTATGAAAAAAAGCTCAACGGCATTACGCCCGGTCTGTCGTCCACATAAATCTCACATTCAATGTCGACAGTAAAAGTAAAGGCAAAGTTCGCCCTAGAAGAAGCCACAAAAGCCCTGAGGAGGAGTAGAGGTATAGATCTACTCTTTCTTTAACCTCGGCACTAGATCGGTGTTGGTGGTCAACGCCACGCACCGGCCGCTTTACCCCCCGGGAAAGAGATCCGGTACCAATTCTATAGGAGGTTAGGTGGGCCCCAATTCCGGTCGGGACAGGTGCAGAAAATCTCACCCCCCACTGAGATTCGATCCTTCGACCATCCAGCCCGTAGCGAGTCGCTATACCGACTACGTTATCCCGACCCACATTAACCCTTTAAACGCCGAGTTAAATCCCTTGTGCCATTTGCTGGCATTACTAGGAGCTCACCATATTCTACAACGTTAGCAGGGTAAGTGTTAAATGTAGACAGTACAGACAGAAACTCCTTTACGCCAGTACGTAAAGCATGATTTACTCTGCGCCAATTTTCGCCGAAGTCTCTAAGTAGATATACTACAGTTAAAACCACCGCACTGGACCTGTTTCCGTGTTCTGCTATAAAGGTGCTACAGCTTCTAATTGGGGACCGCGGTAGCACAGTGGTTAAGGTGCTGTGCTACAAATCAGAAGGTCGCTGGTTCAATTCCAGTTGGTGTCATTGGAATTTTTCATTGACATACGGCACTACGGCCCTGAGGTCGACTCAGCCTCTAACAGAAATGAGTACCAGGAGCATTTCCTGGGGGTAAAGGCGGCCGGTGCCTAAGGCTGACAACCCTACCGCCATCCTATGCCGTTGTCATGAATTCTGGGAACCTTGACTTGCTGGAACACTCTGGGCCACTCCAGGCCTGTAAAGGGGCTGATTTACCTTACAACTTCTAATTAGTTGGTTCCCTTAGATAAAATTATGCTCAATATCTGAGCCCAAAGAATAGTTCTGTCTTTATATGCATATTATTTGCGTGCCCGACCTATGACGGGCTGTCATAATATTCACGCGCTACTCCACCGAAACCATCGAGTACCTGATAATAATCTATAGTAAGTAATACTGATCGATTAGAATCAATAATCTATATCAAACAATTAGTATCTATAATAATCATCCTACCGATAATAATCGTTTCGAATTGTGATTCAGGTCACTGTAAGGTCATGCATAGTGAAATTCTTTTCATCTGGATTTACATGACGATATTACCTCAAACGCGTAGACCACTTTTCATTATGGACGGTTCAGACTCAGTGCTCGGATCTAAACTCCTCACATTCGTTTGGAATCAGCAAGGAGAAGACTGAAAATAACTAACATGGCTGGAAGTACAGAATATACTTCATGAGTGTTAGCCGCTATAGTAAGAAGTTCGGTTTCGGAGTTTCGAACCACCATTCTACAGAAAATGCCTGACGTTCATTTGGTAAATGAATTTCCCTCACTCTATGGATCTTATTTATAGTGTCGGCAACAGCGGAAGGGGAAAAAATGTTTCAATAAAAAGTCTGGCAGTTTGTTGTTCTGCTTTGTTGAGAACCTTCCGAAAACACGGATATTCCTGTGCTCTAAGAAATTTCCTATGAGTAGACACACAAAACTTTGACCGCGTAATGTGACGTATTGAGCCGAGCGTGTAAATTTTCGCGCACCCAAAGAATTCCATTAATCGGTGTAACAATTTCATGCATATCTATGTAATCACGTATTAAACACAGAATTGACCGACTTTACGCTGAAGCTAATTATAGGTTTTCTTAGTTGCCAATAGGACGAACAGTACTGTCAATAACTTAATAAAGAGAGAGAGAGAGAGTGTGTGTGTGTGTGTGTGTGTGTGTGAATACTACAGTTGCTTAATCCACAAGACGGATTAATTATCTGTGTTTGCCTGTCCAACCACCTCCTGCTCCCCTGCACATAGTCCATGGGAGAAGATTTCTCTGAACTGATATTATAGCTGAGACATATATACCTTCGCTCACATCAATAAAAACCCCACCGAGTCATGCGAACAGCGAAATCTAGGAAACGTCGTCCGCGGACGATAGCAGGGTTACATTGTGGTTTAGAGATCACCAGCTCTCCGTCAGTTTCATTGTGGTGGTCCCAAAACAAATTCATCGCATTAAAATATTCGTATGAATGTTTAGTTGTATTAGTAATATTTCTCTTAGATTTATTACACATTTCTTATTACTGTTTAATTACGTGTACTTTTTAAAAATACTTCAGCTGCTAAGTTTCATCACATATAATTTTTAAAAAAAACAAGTACTACATCATGAAATGATCTGCCACGACCCTCAGAAATGTTCTTGTATTTCATGAGAAAGAAATGTTGTAAAATACTGGTTCACAGAGTTGCTTATGTCCATAAAATTTTCTTACTAATTCAGCGTAAAAAAACCATAATGGTCATGCTCTGACGAGGCTTTTCTAAATTACTAAGACTGTGCTCGTTCATGAACTACTGAAAACATTATTGCCTAATTACATATGAGTTACATATCCTGTACTTAATAAATATCTACTCTTCAAAATTTAGCGTGAATTAATTGGTGTGAATCCTTTGATGCTCGCGGCACAATTGGGATTTTTTTTTGATAGCACACTAGAATTTGACTACAAAGTAAAATTTTTAATAATTGCGTACTTGTTATCCTTTAAATATTTAATACACAAGACAAAAGTATTGTGCAACAGAAATACTGTGAAGTTTTTATGTAATATCAATTTAAATAGCTTCAGTGAATGCTGTAGTTTCTTTACACAGCAGTCTAGCTTATCCTCAGCTTGGTAAGAAATTCATGAAACAGTTCTCCCTTTCTTATGTTTACGATTTATGTATTTGTATAATGAAAACCTGGTCAGTTTTGAGTTTTTAAAATCTGTATTTGTGTACATAATTTTATACAATCATTCTTCTACCCAAAATCTCGCAACATACGAGCATGCCGAGATATACCCGCTGAGAGCCACTGTTCCAAATAATACCATTTTGAGTTGTATTTCATTAAAATATTAAGTAAGAAACAAATTTCGCACGTAGTAAGTCTTGAATAAATATAATTACTGTATTATCATTATCTTCAAATTACAAATTACTGTAAAGGGCACTTTTCGAACAATTATTGAATCAGTCTAACCGTACACAATACACTAGAAAATATTATTAAAATTCTCTTCGCCTAGTGTCTATAACAATAGGCTACACTTGGCGCACATCTTAGTTCGCCTTCGTTAAACGTTAGTGCACATTACTGTAACTGCTCCTTCGAGATGAACTCTACAGCATCTAGGTGTCTTTGGAAGACATTTGCTTTTATAAGAAATGCAACTCAATCCTGTGTTAAAGTTTCCCATTATAAAATATAAATTGAGAAAACTTTAAAAAAAAAAAGGAAAAATGCAGTAAGATAAAAAGGTCACTGGATCTTTGTCTGTTCCATGCAGCAACGAATAACATATGTATCCAGTTCGCAAACAATCTCCTTCCTATAACTAGACCTACCTCTTTCTTCACGTTCCGAATCAACTTCTCTCTGAAATCGTTATCTGAAAAAGAAAAGACAAACACAAGACTGAATATATTCTGTAATAATGTCATGGAATGAAAAGAAAGCATAGAAAATAAATTAGTTTCCTTTTAAGAACACGTTCTCCTGTACCACACACTCATAAACTTCCCAAATCTTGCTGCTGCACAACAGTAATTAACTTTTAAGATTGCAGTTATTGCCGTGCTGATGACAAATATATTGCCCAGATTTGTGAGCATTTCCATGGATTTCATGAAGTAATAAAGCTTCAAAGGCTTGTTGAGTGACAGTAATTGAATTTGTAATGATTTATAGTGTTCTATTGTGAGATAAACGAATATATTACACACGTCACCAGACTGATTTATGATACTTCAATTTCATTATCACTAAAAAAAAAGGTAATTTGAAATTTATACTTTCTTTGATTATGAACCTAGACCTAGCGAAAAAGTCTGTGAAACATTTGGACTAAAATAAAGAGGGGTGTATGTGTTTAACTGAGAAAAATATAAAGACTTTATCCCTGTTCATCGGAAAATTAAAAAAAATATATTCCAGTAGGCCGTACACTATTTATATACGAACAAAATACACATTCTTAAATCACTAAAAACATTAAATGAGCTTCTCTAACATATTTCCGTACATGTGTACCATGTTCAGGGATAACACAATGCAGTTTCTTAAAAACCATATGCTACTGTGAAGCTGTTATTTGTATGTTCCTTGGTTTGTAGCAGCTTCGTCACTGACGTAGATGATACGCAAAAGGTACAATTGTACATCTTTAAAAATTATGATTACACTATGATTAAAAACATTTCTTATCTTTAAATGAGATAAATACACAAGATAAAATATGCATGTTGCGTCTGTGGTAATGAACAGGCTCTTTACCACAGAAGGACCAGTGTCTTACCGACTCCGTAATACGACATATCAAAAAGAGGGTGAGTTCGTTTCTCTTGTAACATACATTCGTATTAGAAAGTCCGTAATATATTTATTAAGCTTAAAGCAAAATTTAGTTGTCATTGCTTGTAGCTATCAGGTCTTCACATTTTCCATTTTTTTACAGGACCCACTCCACTTCAGATTTTGATACGTAGTTCCGAACGGAACATATATTGCCACACTAACAGAAGGGTCCACGGACAAATACAACATTAATAATTGCTACAGGATATACAACTTATTCAACAATAAGAAAAGTTTGTATTCATAGTGTAAACATAAGTTTTAAAATAACTAAAGATTCGCGTTTTAAATATCACCAACGTCAGCGAGGAAGCTTCTACAGACCAGGGAACCTATAAACAAGAGTTCTGCAGTAGTGTTCCATTTCCAAAAACTGGCACTATATTCTCCCTGAATATGGTACACATGAACCGAAACATGTTTGAGATTCTGATTTAATGCTGATACTAATTTAAAACGTACATTTAGTTGGTAAATGTGTAGTATATGCTGATAAAAAATGCACAGAATGGACAAGTTTAAAATTCAAGAGGGTGATTTTAAATTGAATTAAACGCCATTCATGTTGCAGCATGGCAGTCTGAAGAGATTTAGTTGTTTTGTTTTTGGCAGTGAAAAGAAAGGGAACTATAATGAAATGGCAGAATATTTGTATGGTGGCTCCAAAGAGTCGGGGAGTCAGATGTCCTTAAAGATTCTCTTTTTTTACATTTACGTCTTTACTTTCTTTCTGACAACTTGGGCGCCTCAGTCATGAAAAGATTAGAGGTTCCACCACGGTATAAAAAAAAACACCATCAAGGAAGAAGAGATTCAGCCACACTATTGATTGTACGTGGTTTTTTGCTAAGGAAGAATACCCATCAATAACAATTGAGATTCAATTATTATATTAAAATATGAACAAAAATAACGACGTTTTTCAGTTTTGTGTTTTCGTACTGCCGTCTCTACAATTTTAACCAGCTATAGTATAATAAATTCAAGGGCTCAAATCCCAGTGGAGTCACTGGAAATTTTCATTGACATAAGCCTTCCGGCCGCACTATGGCCCTGAGGTCCACTCAGCCTCTGGCAAAAATGAGTACCACGAATACTTCCTGTGGGGGGAAAAGCGGTCAGTCATTCATAATTATTCCCCCATTCAACAATCAAGTCCATTTTCCCAAAATTTAACTTTGTCACGGAAACATTTTCACTCTAGAAGTTTTTACAACAAGACTAATAAAATTTATTTATGTGAAGACAAAAAAAACTAGACCACGAATAAATGAGAACAATATCAAATAAAATATAAAGAACAATACGAGATCAACATATTCTTTAATTGCGCCTATTTAGAAAAAAATATTATGTATAATTTCTACGAAACATAAAATTTAAAAATTAATGATTCACAAAAAAAAAAGTTTCTGGGTTAGTTTAAAGTATTTTATTGAAAAGATCTGAACCTGTGTGACGATATATAAAAAGGTAAAGAAGTCCCATTACAGGTCCGGAGGGGCCTAGAGGGTTCCAGGAAGTTAAGGTTCCCAGATTCCGTGACAACGGCACAGGATGGTGGTAGTTTGTCAGCCTTACGCACCGGCCGCCTTTACCCCCAGGAAATACTCCTGGTACTCATTTTTGTTAGAGACTGAGTCGACCCCAGGGCCATAGTGCGATCGGAAGGATTTTATGTCAATGAAAATCCACTGACACCAGCTGGGATCGAACCAGCGATCTTCCGATTCGTGGCACAGTACCTTAACCACTGTGCTACCGCGGTCCCCGTGTGACGATATAATTGTCAAAATTAAAATCATTTTACAAGAAATTCACTCTAATAACACTTACGAATACTTACGTTATCATTTTTATATTGAAAGAGGCCTTGCGGAAACTTACTTTTCATTTCGCGGAACAACAGAGCTCCACGTCACGCTATTTTGGAAAACCGAGATAGTCTACACGCATTACTTACGCAGTTCAGAAAGCGAATAAGCTAAGAGCTGCTCTACGTTTTGCATGTTGAATATAAACGCGCGTGATAAATAGATGTATACTGAAAAATGTCAGCAATCTCAGAAATATAACCAAGCAGCACATCCGGTGGTACCCGATAGAATCCTGATACCTCCATATTTTCGTGAATTTTCCTATCACGAGACCCAGTCAACATCCCGGGATTATAATGCATACACTAACAGTCTAAAGAGGAGTCCAAGCCCCGAATCAAGTGTCATATTTCCAGATGCAATAGTGAAATGTTCGCACAGTGTAACAAAACGGTGATAGCGACGCCTTTTGGAAAGGTATTTTATAATATCCGAAAATAGAATTGTAATAAAGTGATGTTTATATCATCACGGTTATTTATACTCGTATTTTAAAACGTATATTTATGTACACGTAAATCCGCAAATTGAGGTGAAAGGAATATCCGTGTTAGTATTACAAAAAACAAGAAACTTCATTAATATCTACATGTATTCGGAAGACCGCTGTCCTATACTGAACACATGTCCGGAAGTTCAGATATCTATATAGGCTACAGGGTCTTTCTTTACTTCATGTTTAAAGTGAAACAGTAGCGTGAACTCACCCTCACCGTAGAGTAAACACACACCGTCTAGATTATTAAACAAACAAATAAAAGTTAATGATGCACGGGCAAACGCTGCTTGTACTGAAATCCATAAACATCAAGAAATAGGTCTACAACCTGTCGGCATAATCCAAATTTCTAAATGTTTAACCAGGTTGTATATGAAGTAACCACTATACATTCAGTGGTTAATTATCTCGAAAACCATTAGACTTATGGAAGAAAATAGACTACTTCGATATAAAAGATGCGTTTTATTTTTTTAGACATTGTTCTCCTAAACATTTTTTACTCCTATAAATTAGTAAGGGTTTCTGCTCAAGAAGCCACAGAAACGCGTTTTAAGTTTTCTTGCAAAGTGACCCTCAAACACTGTCCGATCTGAATAAGAAATTAGATGCCTTGCCAAATATACGAAACAAATGGAAGCAGTTCTCAAGTGTCTAAAGTTGTATTGACACGTAGGAGGACGGAGGGACGGACGGAAGAACGGAATGAGTTTAAGTAGTGCTTCGCAGAGTAAGAGCTTTTTTTTTTCTCTGTGATTCAATAGCCCTGGCCACGTCAATGTTGAGGTTCGTAGATCACATACAATTAGACAAATACAGCCGGCAGGACTTCTCTGAATGAGTGATCAGCACGTCGCAGAGACCGCTACCTACATAACACAAAGCCAACACAAGAAACAATCATTATGTCCTCGGTGGGATTCGAACCCGCGATTACAGCAATCGAGCGGCCGCAGACCTACGCCTTCAGACGCCGCGGTCACCGACACAGGCGAAGTGGCTTTTACCTTATCAAAGGAAATTAAATTCTGCATTTAGTAAGCTGTTTCGTAATCCTAAGCACAGGAAGCGATAATTACAACTTCCGTTGTGGTTTCATTACGGAAAGTTTGTCAGCCTGTCTCATCGTTCACAAACTCATTTGACTTAAAATATATATTTAATAAAAATGTATACCAATTCAACTAAAATATTCGCTAAGACAAGACAATTTCAACAATTCCGTCAAACAAGTTTTCCTTGTAAATATAAATAACTCGTATATTAAGCATTTTTTACAATATACAAAGCACCTTTCACATGGAAGTCACTTTGTCCATCTACCTGCAACATGATAGCAGTGCTAAAAACTAAACTCCGTGGCCTTAGTCCGCACGCGAACTATACCGACAGAGCGGCCGCCGCCGATCGGCGAAGTTAGTGCCAACTTTTGCGGATAGAGGGGTGTCACGTGGTCAGCGCAACG
>Ga0131853_10022363_pt1 | contig 11446 bp, 8 predicted proteins | sample TergutLab28metaG_FD_92764 | JGI IMG/M metagenome (GOLD analysis project Ga0131853, IMG submission 92764) | Labiotermes labralis P1 segment gut microbial communities from Petit-Saut dam, French Guiana - Lab288 P1 (version 2) (version 2) | ecosystem: Host-associated > Arthropoda: Insects >...
ATTTGAATAAAGGTTGACCAACTAGATGACACTTGCTTTATTATATATTGCTCAACATGTTTCAGACGTTAATACGTCCATCTTCAGGAGCTAGCGAGTACTTGTTGTGTTGTGTAGGCTGAACTGTATGTTTGAAGAATCTTTTGTGTTGCACTGGTGGAACTTCAAGAGGAAGTTTCTCCTCTTTTGTCCTGCTTTGTTGTTTATTGGTATTCTGATTTACAGGTTTTGCGTTCGATTCTGAAAGTAGACAACTTTTATCTGCAACATACGTGATTTACTAAGGTTCTGCGCGTTTCTTACGTACACCATTTATTTATTTAAAGTGTGAACTGGTTTTTTAGTATCTAGAACTGAAGAAGTGGCAATTCCAGACTCTCTGAACTTCAACCAGAGATCGCATTAATCCGGACAGCTCTGGACCGTGTAGATCAGACCAAGCAACGTCTTCCCAAGTCTGTAACTTAAGGTTCCACAAGGCACCAGCACTGAAGGAGACCAAACAGGGTCACGTTTACTGCAGGGTTTTCTTCGCCTCACTGCACACATTCTCGATTTGGTTCATGTCATTTGATCGTGGTAGCCAGTCGGTGACTTCGAAATTGGCCTGTAGCGTTTGCCATTCTTGCACCACAGGGGATTCCTGAATGGAGGAGTGGTCTTGTTGGAACTGGACTAATACTGAAATTACAGTTTAATACTTTAAGAGGGTTCGATTTCGAAACGTGATTGAATGATTTTTGTATTTGACGGAATTAATTTATATTTTTTCACTATATTTAACCATGAATTAAATTTTTGATAGTATTTTATATCTTGGTGTGTGGAGCCCATTTATTTGTTTTGTCGGTAAAAGTGAAACAAATTTTCGCCCAGTAGACACAAGTCTCCTTTGCTGATAAACACATTCCTTTTTCTTACAAACGAGCGCAAGTTTCGGCTTGTGATAAAGCCATCATCATGCCGATGTTTTACAAAGTATTTTGAGGAGTGTAGCTATACATGATACAGCCTGTAGTTGATAATGAAATCTCATACGTTAACATAATCTTTATATTTATAATAATCTTTATATATACTCGTATTACATTATCTTCCATTTAGCTTTGCAATTGTAACACTGTGATATTTTGCTTTACATTCTTTGTGTGTTTTCCTCATAAAATTGTAATTTTGTCTTAAAATTGTGAATTCTAGACTCCTATAACATCCTTAAAATCGTTTTACGACATATTCATTACTTTTTTTTCAAAACTTCCCCCAATATCTAAATGTTACTGCCGTCAGTCCACATTTATTTGACATTTTCATCTGTGAAGTGCTGAGTTGCACGCCTGGATTTTTTCACTGTTCTGTAATGGCGTAGCGAAGAGCACAGTTGCTGTAACATTTGTGTGAAAGCACAGATTACCGAACTTTTTGCTTTACGACTTACTAGGTCATTACTTCACTATTTGTGAAGTAAACCCACATTTGTGATTGCACCTGAGATTTTGATCTGGTGTTACGCCGAACTTATTCGATCGCTGTTTGGGAAAGAATTTATATCCTACTGTAAAATGAAGATATATTATGTAATAAAATGCATTAACTGGTTCTAAATAACACAAAGCACAGATTTATAAGTTTCTTACACGCTTCTTACTTACAGTATTGAGTTTCTTTAGCGGCTGTGTTGTGTACATGTGATGCCGGTTATGTACTAAGTCTGCGTGTCGGCACATTGGTAGGCACAAAAGCATGTCGGACTGGTGCTGCAATCTACACTATTCATATCATACCGGTAAGTCAAATTAGTGCATTGGCATCAGCTGTGCATTTATTTTCTTAATTTTTGTTTCTGTCTTTTGTTTGCATGTTTGCTTTCCTGTCGCATTACTCTGATTCCCGCATGGGGGAGAGAAGAGGTGCATACAGGGATCTGGCGGAGAGACCTAAGGGAAAGAGAACTCTTGGAAGTCTAGGTGTAGATGGAACGATAATATTAAAATGGATCTTCAAGAAGATGGATGAAGAGGCACGAACTGACCTCTAATTTCTTGTGTTGTTAAATCATGTTTTATGTACAAAATAGCGAGTAAATCTTTGTATATAAAATAGGAAAATACCATTAATAAAAGAGAGAAGAATGAAAGTGTGGATTACTAACTCCAGTCTGTAACACTACTTTCTTATTTATACTTATTGCACCGAAACTAAAGGATTCAGGAGAGTTAAAACGACTGGAGCTTGGAGATCAGCACTCATTTGAATGCAGTGTCAAGGCCAAGAACGCGCGGAGTTTTATCTCCACTCTTCGTGTGAATATCCAATGATGCCATTGTCACTACCAGCACAGCTAAGTTATGTACCCTACTATGACCAGGGGCGTTGGGCACAACTGTTCGTTTGGGCACTTAAAATGAATATAACTTTTGTGACAGAATGTACGAGTATGGCCTGCACCAAACTTTTTTTTTTTTTAATATTATTTGAAATGAGCAATCAGAGTACAAAGTATTCTATAAGCTAATAGGCTGGCTATAAGTCAAACTTGTGGACATACTAGCGTGATGAGGTCCCCTCCTGTGAGGAGACCTCGTTCACCGTATTACAGGTCAGCTGGCCACCGTCGTTTCAGTGGAATGGGGCGGAGTAGTGGTTTCAAGTGAGTTTTTAGTTTTATACAATGTTTGACATTTCTGGCGTGGATGATTTCTTGCACAGTTAGAATATCTAGGTCTTCGTGGATCATAGCATTGGTGACACACCATGGGGCGTCAACAATTGCTCGTAGTATTTTAGACTGGCATCTCTGTATCATTGCAATATTGGGCTTGCAAGCACAGTCCCATAATTCAATGTCATAGGTCCATACAAGAGTAATGAGAGATTTGTACAGCAAAGGTTTTTTTGCCTACCGAGAGAGGAGATGACCTTCCAAGTACCGAATAGAATTCTTTGTGTCGTAGGTCCATCTGTTTTCGTTTCTTGACGATATGTTCCTTCCAGTTTGGCTTATTGTCCAAATGCAGTCCGAGACATTTTACAGTTGTAGCTGGCGGTATTTTTACATTATTTCAATAGGCTGGTGGGCTGGGATCGCGTCGTATTGTAAAAATGAGATTTGTTGACTTGGACTCAGGCACCAAACATCAGAACGTATTAGCTGCGTTCGCAATGTTGCCAAAAGCGGCTAATTGGCTTATAATGTATGTGTGTCCGTCCGCCTGCCCGAAAAAAAAAATAACACTCAGTTCCGAACGAACAAATTGTCGCTTAATATTACATTGAGATGATTCACTAAAATATATATATAAAAAAAGCTTAAACTTGGACGAAAACATCAATTACTTCACGTGAAGACCAACGTATAGTTAGTTATGTGTGCTGTCTTGGCTATGGAGACAGATTACGTTCGCGCGGCTGGAGGTCGAAGAAAAAACTGACGATCAAAAATAACAATTGTTACAATCTGAGGCCGAAAAAAGACAAGATTTAAACTTAACGATGTAAACTCTCTGACTCTCAAGCTGTTGCTTAGACGACGGAGCAAAGTTTTAAGTTAAATACAAAAGCGAACACGCCAGAAGTGTTGGACCCGGTGGAAATGTCTTATCTTGTTGGTTTATCTGCTGCTTGGTGCTGAACAATTACTCTCACAAGGTTCCGTATCATGTAAAGCACATTTTACATAATGCAGGACGAACAAGTGGAACACGACGGGAAATGTAGGCATAACGAATCATTAAGGTGCCTTCGCGTAACCATGTTTGTCATGGAAAAGCAGAAAGTATTACATATTCTAAGTATGTATCTGTAGCCTTAGTTATACAGCACGCAAAGCGCATGAGCCGTATTATATTGTCGTATGTGGCCTGTCTGGCTCTTTTCTAATGTCCCAAAAAATGTACCATTAGTTTCTTTTTCTACTTCCCGATGTCTCATTTTTCGACGAGAGATAAGAAGAGAGTTTTACTGCATTTTTGAAACTGCAGCTGAAGCAAGTTGAAACATAAACGGCATGATTTTGTCACGATCAATTTTTACGTAATAAGACAGACCGCGCGACAAAAACATTCCGGGAACTTAACAGTCGTACTTCGTAAAAACTGCAATTTTGGCGTGGATCAGTTTTAGAGTCACCCTATGAAGTAGAGGGTGGAGTTGTACTAGAAGGCCTTCTCATCGATTCCTGAAGGTGTCGTATGCGCAGGCGTCGTGCGGGCATTGTTATCTGCAGCACAGTTTCTTCAATGAACACACTCGCGAGTTGAGTTCGGTTCAGTTCGCCTGCACTGCGTGCGACTCCACACGAACCTCACAGCTGGTAAGTCTGTCTGTCTGTCTCACATTAAGCATGTGTGGAGTGAAAACCTGTAAGCATCAAAACCAGAATTACCTGCATTTTCTAGAGTGCATCTTTTACAACAACAACAAAAAAACTTTTGACAGTTCCACTGGTTAGAAACATGGAGAAATTAAATATAAGGATGAACGTATGTTAAGATACCGCAATTATATTACGTTTGTAAATGGTTTTGACAAAGAGAAATGAGTAAATCATGTTTTTTTTTTGTGTTATGGTGTCTGCCATCAAATTTTAATACCATGCGCAGGCATAATGTATGTAATGTAGTGATGTTACTAAGGGACCTGTTACTTCCGTCACAGGTACCTTGTAGATGGAAGCAGAAAGGTTCGCTACAGCACTGGCAAACGCCGCTAGTACGCAACGTGTCTTATCGTAGCAGAGAGTACTTTCATATTCACTGCCCCGAGGACCGCGAGTCCGTAAACAATAATTGGTTTCCACCTGTAATAAAGCAGAGTGACGGGAAAGCAAATAAATATACACACACATAAATACATACATACATGGGCACTTATTATGCTCGTAAAACCCTCCAATTCGTAAACAAACATAACAAGGCAACTATAAATACAGACACATGAAACATAATTTTTTTTTTACAAATTACTAATTTACTTACTTAATTTCTCCATGGAACAGATTTCTTCTTCAGAAGCTAATCGGTTCTCAGCTAGTAAGAAATTCCCCATTTTATGGCACCCGAAATTTCATTACTGCATTCACAAGTGCCCGTCACCTGTCCCTATCCTGAGCCAGCTCGATTCAGTCCATGGCCGCATTTCCCACTTCCTGAAGACCCATCTTAATATTATCTTTCCATCTAGTCCTGGGTCTTCCAAGCTGTCTCTTTCCTTCAGGTTTCCCCACCAAAACTATATACGCCTCTCCTCTCCCCGTACGTGCTACATACCCCGCCCATCTCATTCTTCTCGATTTGTTCACCCGAACAATATTTGGTGAGGAGTACAGATCATTAAGCTCCTCATTATGTAGTTTTCTCCACTCCCCTAATTAAGACACATAAAATGGACTTCATCGGTGATAATTTAAAATATTTTGGAAGCACGAATACAATTTGTTTCAGAATTTTGTTATTGCCTGCAGGCAGTAAATATGCGTAAATTTACAGATTTTTCATGGTATCCTTAATCTGATGATGACGTAAGCGCACCGCTTGGCTGAACTTTTACAGTTGCTTACGTCTGCCAAGTAAGGCTAACCTACCATATGGAAGTAACAATACAGATTAGCTATCAAAGTTTACGTTATGTTTGGAGACGGCAGCATACAGCACAGACGTGAATAGCAAAGTTGTGTCAAGCTGTGAAATTACGAACTCTTCTCTTTGAAGTTAACAGAGAACGGCCAGTTTTGTACTGTTCATGTCCAACTGAGTGAAATCAGAAGTGAGATAGTGAAGACGATTCACTAATGTCAGACTCTAGAATTCGTGCTATTTGGTAAAGCTTTCCACACAATTTATGAAGCAATGCACATTGTTTCAGAGGATCACAGGCTACGTGCTAACATTATGTAACTGACGTGTGACGTCTGGTTGGCTGCCTAACTCTAATTCAATTTACAGACATATATTAAACGTTGGTACGCAAAAGAAAACGACAAGTGAAGCCCTCATATTTATCTTTCACCTCCCTATCATTCTTAATTCGTACGAATGTGCCTTCAAGGCTGTCATGGTAGCACACTGTTCCTTTAATGGATAAAATCGAAACTGGCCATTTTATACCGCAGACTATGTTCCTCTATCACGTTACCAGAACTTTCATTTTCCGATATAACAACACACTTCATATAAAAAATGAATAAGCGAGAACAAATACATTCGGGACAGCAGTTAACCCACATGGAATGCTGGAGTTCAGTAGATGATGGAGAGTTTCCGGATTCCATTTTACAAATGTAAAAATTCAGAAACTGGAAACGTGAAAACTGTGCGCATAAATTGTTAAATTACTTTCCTTTAAATAATTATCAGTACTTGCCATACACCCTATAATGATGTATAAGAAATGCGAAGATTTGCTTTGCGTCACTACGAGGGGTGCTGATAAGTCGTTAACCCGACCTATTTACCGATGTCGTAGGACGGAATTCATTATGCCGTTGGAAAGAGGGGTCTGTTCATGTGCCGAAATGCAAGTCTTTCCTTGTTACTGAGGCCGAAATGAAGTATGTCAGGCGACGCTCGCGATTTCAATAACACGAAAACGCGAGCTGTCATCAAGTTTTTTTTTTCTGCAAGGCAAGGCGCAGAAGGACATTCACGCCATTCTGACAGAAACGTTAGGGGAACATGCACCATCGTATCCCATCGTCAAAACTGAGTGGCCCAGTTTAAACATGGTGATTTTTCCACATGTGATGCGCCTCATCCTGGACGACACAAAACAGTGACCATCCCGGAGATTATTGATCAAATTCACGAGCTAATCTTAGAAGACCGCCGGATTTCGGCTAAATCAATAGCTGAGCAACTGGGCATCTCAAGTGAGCGGGTTGGGTCCATCATTCAAGAAGATTTGGACATGCAGAAGCTCTCCGCGAAGTGGGTCCCGAATGCCTGAACGCGAATCAAAAAGTCAATTATGCCAGTCGTCTGAGCAACTGCTGGAATTTTTTCGACGCGATCCAAATGATTTCCTGTCGCGATTGGTATCCATGGACGATACTTGGTTATATCAGTATGACCCGGATACAAATCAACAGTGAATGGATTGGCGGCATAGCGGCTCACCCCGCCCCGCCCCCCAAAATTCCGAGAGCAAAAATGTGCTGGAAAAGTTCTCACCTCGATTTTTTGGGATCAAGACGGGATCCTCCTCATTGATTATCTTCCAAAGGGCCAAAATATCAACGCGGACTATTACTCATCTCTGCTGGTGAAATTGAATGACATTTAGAAGGAAAAACGGCGCGAGAAGGCCACTAAGTGGGTCTTGTTCTTACAGGACAATGCCCCGGCCCACCGGGCACTTGCAACCCACAAGAAACTGGCCTACCTGGGCTTCCATTTTCTTGATCACCCACCATATTCTCCGGATCTGGCCCCGTCGGACTACCACCTATTCCCTGGACTGAAAAAACAATTGAAAGTTCGCCATTTTTCGTCCGACGCGGAGGTCATTGCTGCCGCGGAGACCTGGTTGGACGGACAACCTTCTGAATTTTTTTTTGTGTGGCTTGCAAAATTTATAGCAACGGGCTAAGAAGTGTATTGAGCTTCGTGGGGATTAGGTTGAATAAATCCCGAGTTTGGTCGCCGTAGCTTGTTTCCTTCCTGGTCGCGTTAAGGACTTATCAGCACGCCCTCGTAAAAAGTAAACACCGCCTACGGGGCCGGGGGTAAAGCGGATGGATCATGAGACTCTCCACTCAGATCCCTCCAGTGATGCGTTCAACAATGCGTGGAACTCTTCTACCGCATGTGCTTAAATCGGGATGTTTAATTATCTAAAGAAGGAAAACGTTGGGAAATTGCTTTTCCGTCCAGTTCTTTTCCAATATCGGAAATAGAATTGATACTCGTATGTTCTTTGGTTTAGAGGTTTTGCTCGCTTGTCTGCCTGATAAGAATATTATTGGAACGAAAATGATTATGGAGCACTATTGACAAGTTAGTAACAGAGGGAATTCGAATAGGCCTATATGCGGAAATTAGCCTCAAATTAGCCTGAGTTTTATTTAAAAGTTCAGTACATACATCTCAATAAACACTCCATCTCGGTTATGAAAGGTATCAGTAAACTGTGTATAAAGAAATAATCGCTCTTTGTTCTGAGTTTCTTAACACACAGAAGTTGCTGTGTGTGGGCAGAACGTAGAATTTTGGAACATCAGCGTTTGAAGCACATAGGACAACCATCGGGCTATGGAGGGTCAGTTAAGCAGAAGGTCAGCTCCACTTTAATATCTATTGGGAATGCGTAGACACAACAGCAAACTATAAGCTATTTGCAAAACCCTTGGCTTTGTGTGGAACAAGATTCTGCACGCGTTTTAATTTTTGATAATAATATCGTGGCCGTAGCATTATTTGTAAGACTTCTGTCAGTCCGTCAACGCTGTTTCCTTAATTAAGCTACTCTTCCCATTTCGTCATTCGCAAATAATTCCACAATTAGACTACATCCCATGTGTTTGGCAACGTGTGTGCCGTTAGACAAACCGGCAGGCGATCCATTGTTTTCTTTATCTACCCATCGAACTAGGTTTAATTTTGTATCTCGTATCGTGCGCCCAGTATTTTCCTGGGGTGTTCTCCTTTACAAGCGCGTAAAATTTGCTACTTGCTCGACTGATTTTGTAATCAGCAAATCGATAACGCAACGTTCAGAATTAGGCATGCTCATTCATTTTTCATTAGGAGTCTTCAACTACTAATACAAACAGTACTGAAGAAGAAACGCTAGAGTGGGACGGTGATTCGCAAATTCTTAAACACATCTACAAATGGGATTTGTGGTTTTGATGGTGTGACATGTCACTTTCTATGTTATAACACTGTGTCAGTTCCTAGTTAGGTACTGACATTTCGAAATGATCTGCTGTCTTAATGTTCTTATTCGTTCTGTGAAAATGGAGACAGCAGATTCAATCGAAACGTTGGCAAAAGCCTACGAAACCACACGGCGTCATAACCACAATATCAATGTGTATATTGTGGAATTTTAATATCAACGCTAATAAAAAAACGACGATTTGACATTGACGCTACACATTATACATCTAATTTCGTCCATATCATAGTTCTGTACCTGTGTTATGAACAAGTTCCAACAACGCTAATATTAATATGGCTGATGATCGTAACGTGTTGCCTATCTGTATGGGGCAATTTCTTTAGAACGCGCAGCCACAACGCGAATTTGTGCGACTTCGTTCGGCCTAAAGACCGCCTGATCTTCTTCCTCACCAGGACGACTTACAAAGAACTGGCGACAATATCACAGCAATACGGTAGCCAGTCGAAAAATACGAGGTAATTAAAGAAAAATGCCTCCATTTGTCATTTTATTTTATTACTGCTGCTAGCATTCGGTCAACACACACACACACACTCACACACACACACACACACACACACACTCACACACACACACACACACACACACACACAGTGTGTATATATATGGTAAAGGTTTACCGTTTCAGGCCCGGTGTGGCCCAGAGGGTGGGTAGAGGTATAGCTGTACTCTTCCATGACCGCGGCACTAAAAGGGGGTGAGTGGTCAGCAGCACGCCCCGGCCGCACTTTAACCCCGGGAAAGATCCGGTACCCATTGTACAGGAGGCTGGGTGGGCTTCAGGGCCGGTCTGGAGAGGTGCGGAAAATCTCGCCCACCACCGGGATTCGATCTCGGACCGTCCACACACACACACACACACACACATATATATATATATACTGGATTCATCTGCCTTAAAATATCGAGTAATGACGAAATGTTGTAAAAATGGTAACTAGTCTGGAGTTGAATAAAACGGGGAATATTTTTGACTGTGTCAGGAAGGATTACCTTCTCACGAAGACTCTGCTTAACGGAATTAGTCACTTAATCTTTCCCTTTTCAGGCCACTGAAAGCCCACTCTCTTAGTAAGTTGAAAAGCAGTGTTTCCTTTTGAGGTCTGACGCATCCGGTGAAGAAATATACGGGGACTTGAACAACAGACAAGCACTGGAATTGGATGGATGTTAGATTGTTCACAAAACGGCAGTCATTCAGCGGACTGATAGTTTGCGGAGTTCTTTGGAACCTGAAGGCTTACTGCCTTAGTGAGGAGACCCTCTACTGGGCACCGTTCGCTGTCAGATCAATGCAGTCCTCAAAATAACAATGCCTTAACTCGTTCATATCCGTATGTATCCGCGATAAGTGGGTCCCTGTCACCACGACACGGTGCGTCCTCAGGTTGTGGATGGAGGAACAGCCTCCAATATGGAAGGCAGCTGCGAATATATTGAATAAGCAGTCGCGGACAACCGACAAGGAGTGGTCCTCCAGCTTTGGAGTTGGGCGAGGTGCTAACAACTCCTCACCGTAAAAACTTATGTTACGAAATATTCACACAGATAAAGCACTATGAATTCGGTAATGAACCTATGAGTTCCAAAAAATGCGCGAATTTCTTGACTAGCTGAGAACGGGTTAGCTTCTCAAGAAGGATTCACCTCCATGTAGTAAGTGAGTAAGTAAGTATCCATATGAATACTGAAGGTGAATACACGACTTTTCCCGAATTGTTTCCGCTCTTCAGATCTTCTGACAAAAAACACTGTACACGTGTAAAATCATGCACATGTGTGCTACATTCTTCGCCCATCACCCCGTTTTGATAACTCTTATGTACCAATATGTGGTTAAAGCCAATAACTGAATTTACGGACGGTCAGTTCATGGTTACTGTGCACGAAGAGTACCTATAACTGCTAATACTTTCACTGCTATGGGTGATATAAAGAAAAAACCAAATACCCCTTAATCTTCCTCTAATGTGGGTGCTGGGGAAAGTACGCAGTATTCTTTACAAATCAATGTGCCCTCCACTGCTTGTCTTTGGTAAAGGGAAAGGTAAAGCAGTCTCGTTACAGGTCTGGAGTGGCCCAGAGAGTTCCAGGAAGTTAAGGTTCCCAGATTACATGACAATGGCCCAGAATGGTGGTAAGGTTGTCAGCCTTACGTACCGGCCGCCTTTACCCCCAGGAAATATTCCTGGTACTCATTTCTGTTAGAGGCTGAGTTGAGCCCAGGGCCATAGTGCGATCGGAAGGAGTACGTCAATGAAAAATTCCAATAACCTTCCGATTTGTAGCAGAGCACATTAACCACTGTGCTACCGCAGTCCCAAATTGTCTTTGGTACAAGTCTAGTGGTCAGAGTTTCTGGCTACAGATACAGAGGTCCCGGGTTCGATCCCCGGCGCTACCAGATTTTCTGAGTAGTAGTGGATCTGGAACGGGGTCCACTCAGCCTCGTGAGCCTCATGAGTTCAATTGAGGAGCTACTTGAATGCAAAAAGTAGCGGCTCCAGGTCTAGAAAACAGAGATTAACGGCTGTGGGGACCCGTTGCG